>Ga0255779_1006627_pt1 | contig 10441 bp, 5 predicted proteins | sample 011ome_21_FD_179977 | JGI IMG/M metagenome (GOLD analysis project Ga0255779, IMG submission 179977) | Coastal salt marsh microbial communities from the Groves Creek Marsh, Skidaway Island, Georgia - 011508AT metaG (version 2) | ecosystem: Environmental > Aquatic > Marine > Intertidal zone > Salt...
AGAACCGCGATTTGTTTTACCTGACTGGAGCAGACCAGGAAGAGACGATCTTAATTATTTGCCCCCAGGCTTCGAAGCCTGAGTTGCGCGAGGTGTTGTTTGTGCGCCAGACCGATGAGCACATTGCGGTTTGGGAGGGGCATAAGCTGACCAAAGCCGAGGCGACGGAGGTGTCCGGCATACGCACGGTGCGTTGGACATCCGATTTTGATCGGGTATTTTTTGACCTGATGGGGGAGGTGGACACCATTTACTTAAACACCAACGAGCATTACCGTCAAGCGGTGGAGACACAGACCCGGGAAGATCGTTTTAATATTCGGGTCAAGCAACAGTTTCCCGCCCATCGCGTGGCCAAGACATTTCCGATTATGGAGCATTTGCGCGGGGTAAAAGAACCCGAAGAGATCGCTGTGTTGCAAAGGGCTTGTGACATTACCGAAAAGGGGTTTCGACGCCTTTTGGGTTTTGTGCGCCCAGGAGTTTGGGAATACGAGGTGGAAGCGGAGTTGTTGCACGAGTTTGTGCGCAACCGCTCTAAGGGATTTGCCTACACGCCGATTATTGCGGGTGGGGCCAATGCCAACGTGCTTCACTACATCGAAAACAACCGACAACTGCGCGATGGGGAGGTGCTCTTGATCGACGCCGCGGCTGAGTATGCCAATTATTCCTCGGACATGACCCGTACCCTACCGGTAGGCGGGCGCTTCAGCGCCCGCCAAGCAGCCGTTTACGATGCGGTGCTCAGGGTGAAAAACGAGGCTACCAAAATGCTCGCCCCTGGGGTGCTCTGGCACGAGTACCATCAAGAGGTGGGCAAGGTGATGACTTCCGAGTTGATCGGACTTGGGTTGTTGGATAAAGCCGATGTAGCCCAGCAACATCCAGACCAACCTGCCTACAAAAAGTATTTTATGCACGGTACCAGCCATCATTTGGGGCTGAATACCCACGATTACGGCGCCTTAAAAACCCCTATGCGCGAAGGCATGGTCTTTACTGTGGAGCCTGGTATCTATATCCCCGAAGAGGGCTTTGGTATTCGTTTGGAAGATAATGTTGTCTTGCGCTCGGGTCAGGAACCTTTTAATTTGATGCGTAACATTCCCGTGGAGCGCGAAGAGGTGGAGTCGTTGATGAATGCCTAAATGCACGACAATAATATTCTTTATATATAAAGAGTATTTACTTTTGAAGTGATGCCTTACGTTTAACGTCAATTGACCAGTGGTCCACTTAATTGACGGTAAAATGAAGCATTTTTTTTGGGGTATAGCCTTCTTTATTTTTGCACTGCAAATAGCTAGTGCACAGAGTGTTGAATGGAATGGATACCGAATGACTTATGTCGGCCCGACCCAGATCAGCAAGTCTTTGGACGGACACGAAAACGCTAAAGTCAAGGTAGAAAATTTGTCGAATACCAGTGGTCTGCCGCTTTATTTTGACATCTATATCGAAGGCTTGGTAGCTGAAAATCAGCAGCGCAATGTGCACGGGGAATACGGATTTGCCATATTTCCTAATGGCGGGGGGGTAAAAATCAACCCGGGTGAAATGACCTACACCCAAAACTGGTTGAACGGTGTTTATGAAACACGGATGCAGAACGTTCCACCAGCCACAGGTGCTTCCAAAGCGTATCAATTTCACTTTTTGTTTGCCCAAGGGGATAATGCCGGACTTCACGGATCCTACCCAAAAACTAGCTCAGTACTGGACCTGCCTGTGACTCTTACGTTTATTAACGACGAGGGCTTGACTCTCTACAACTCTGGAGATAAGGCGGTAAACCTTACGGTAAACAGCAATTCTGGCGCTCAGTTTTTCCTGGAGGTCTTTACTCAGTCTGGGGAACGAAGGGACCAAAGCCAATTTCAACAGACCAATACACAACTGGGAGACGGTGCATCCACGCCCTTTAAGTTTGCGTTTAATTTGGCTGATCGAGACGATTGGTTTGTACGAATCAAGGCGGATGGAAAGCGCTCTGAGTATTTTAAATTGGATGTCGATCAGACCGAGCAGACGATTACCCTGGCCAATGCCGATTTGGGTAACTCTCCGTATGAACTCACCTTGGTCAAGTCGCTTAAAACACCTACGGGTTTTTGGCGGGGGGCTGTTTCTGAATCGGAGCGGACTTTTGTCGCCATACCAGGGGCTGAAAACTGGGGCCCGAATTCTTCGCCAAAAACCCGCAGTACCATCTATAAAATGGGGTTTGACGGGACGATTAAGTGGCAAAAAGAGTTTGGCGCGGAAGCTTGGGGAGGAGACATGACTCCAGATGGAAAATTGGTCGCCGTAGCGAGTTCCGGGGCACAGGGGCCTAACATATACAACAACAATACGGGCGGGGATTACATCACTATATTCAATGGTATAAACGGGAACGTCTACCACAGTATAGCAGCAGGGATTTTGTCCAAAAACGTTAAATTTTCCTCAGATGGGCGGTTTCTAGCCATTGGAGATCAAAACGGAAAATTCCATTTGTTTGATGTCGCCAGCAAAACCTTTTTTGAACAGAATATAGGGCTCACTTCCTTCGGTCAAAACCGTGAATTGATGTGGATGGATAACAACCAGTCTATTGTTATCAGCACTGGAGATGGAAATCTGCGCAAATACACTATTGACGAAGAGGCAAAAACAGTCACCTTGGCCTGGACCGCCTATGTTGGAGGTTGGAGCTTTATCAACGGATTGAATCTGAGTGCAGATGGCACCAAAATTGCCACAGGAGCCAAATCTAAGGACCAAGCCGTGGTCAATGCAGCTACGGGCGAAGTGCTTTGGTTTACCCATACAGGAAGTTTTGACTCGAGAATTTCTCCCGACAATAACTATTTAGTTTCCTTTAGCGGTGAAATCTATGACCTCAACACGGGAGATTTCATCTCCTCTACCCACCGAGCAGGGGTGTCCATGTTCTCTTCGGACAGCCAGTACATGCTGCAAGCGGACCGGGTGGAATACCAAAACGGCAATTACAGCAGTAATGCGGTAAACATATACAATCTTTACGGGGATAAGCTGCCTAGTCCTTCCGGGGCTCAGGTGTTTTACGACACCGAGGACCAGACCAAGTCAGGGGGCGAACAAGCCCAATGGGCTTATTGGTCCGAGGATGACAGTACGGTGATTGTGTTGAGTCGGGACATGGATTTGCCTGAAGAAGTGGGTATCAGCATTTTTTCTGTCACACAAGTTATCGATGCGGACGGGGATGGAGTGACAGATGCCGAAGATAACTGTCCCTCAACGTCCAATGCGGACCAAGCTGATGCCGATGGAGACGGCATAGGGGATGTCTGTGATTCAAATTACAACCCTTCCATCACTTCAACGAGTTTCACCTTAGCTGAAAACCCCACTCAGGATCAGGTCATCGGCACTGTGGTATTTACGGATACAGACACCAGTGATACCCATTCGTTTAGCATCACCGCAAACGACTATGCAGCTATCGACACCGCCTCTGGAACGCTGACGGTAAAAACACCTGCCCTTTTTGATTTTGAGACCACGCCTTCATTTACGGTTACAGTAACCATCAGCGACGGCACCAACACCGACAGCCAAGCAATCACCATCCAACTCACCGATGTCAATGAGTCGCCCACCGCAGTATCCGCCCAGGCCAATACGCCCGAAGACACCACCCTCACCCTGACTTTATCCGCTTCAGATCCTGAGGGTGCTTCCCTCGTTTTTGCGTTGGCTACAGCGCCTACCCATGGAAGCGCCACCCTTTCAGGAACCACACTCACCTATGTGCCTGAGGCCAATTATTTTGGTGCGGATACTCTTGCATTTACGGTTTCAGATGGCACAAATACCTCTGAATCGGCAACCATTTCCTTGACTATTACCTCCGTAAACGACGCCCCTGTGTCATCAACAGCCAGCGCCACTACAGCAGAGGACTCCTCAGTGGAGATTGTGTTAACAGCCACTGATGCAGACCAAGACGCGTTAACCTACTCGGTGGTCACCGCTCCAGAGCATGGAACAGTATCCATCACGGGCAGCACAGCGACCTATACCCCTGAGGCCAACTACTTTGGATCAGATAGCTTCACCTATAAAGCCAATGACGGGATAGCTTCTTCTAATGCTTCATTGGTCAGTATAGAAGTTACAGGCGTTAACGACGCCCCCGTATTCGCTTCAGCTTTGTCGGTAATCGCTTCCGAGTCAACGGCGACGAACACCACAATACTCAGTTTCTCGGCTACAGACCCTGAGGGCTCATCAATCACCTATACGCTATCAGAATCCACGACTCCTTTTGCGATCAGAAACACCTCGGAGCTGTACCTCACCCAGGCACTGGATTATGAGACTACTACTTCGTATACTCTGGAAGTAACGGCTTCTGATGGTGAGCTTTCTACCACAACCACGCTGACTATTAGCGTTGAAGACGTCCCCAACCAAAGCGTGGAAAAAGCATTTACGATTCGGGTGTACGATGTGAAGTATGAGGACAATACCTCGAAGGTAGACTACGCTTCTATGATGCAGACCCATAAGACGGTGGGAGATACCGAAGTGCTGTATGAAATCTCCGGGGGCGCGGACGCAGCGCTGTTTACCATAAACACGGACACGGGAGCTTTAGACTTTAAAGAAGCCCCTGACTTTGAGAACCCAGCAGACGCTGACCAGAACAACATTTATGAGGTAACCGTAAAATTCACCAACCTTACGGATGGAGCTCCTGAAGTCCCCGTGGTTACCTCCCCAACAAGCATTGTGGTCCCTGAGGCCCAAGCAGCCGTCACGGTTGTGGAAACAGTAGCCACCACTCCTGAGACAGACACGGATGGGGACGGCGTGGTGGATACCCAAGATAACTGCCCACTAACACCTAACCCTACTCAGGCCGACCAGGACAACGATGGCATAGGCGATGTGTGTGATGATAGCGATGGAGATGGCCTTATGGACAGCGAAGACGCCTGCCCGAACTCCACCCCAGGCGCTATGATCGATGTAACGGGCTGTGAGGTGTTTGCCCTACCTAAGAACAACTTCAACCTAAGAGCCTCAGCAGCTACCTGCTCGGGAAGCAATAACGGCGCCATTGAGGTATCGGCCTTGGATGATGACTATACCTACACGGCTACGATTACCAAGGCCGGCACCCAGGTATCTCAGCAGACCCTATCACAAAGCGCAGGTATGACTAAATCAATCTCTGCCCTAGGCACAGGAAGCTACCAGGTGTGCTTTACCGTAGAGGGACAAACAGGCTATAGCCAGTGCTTCTCTATAAACATCGCAGAACCCCCAGCACTAGGCGCCTCGGCGAGTGTAGATAGATCCGCCAGACTAGTGACCCTGAACCTATCAGGATCGGATAAGTACTACATCACCCATAATGGAATAACGACTACAACAGACAAACAGCAAGTAACCATAGCGCTTAAATCAGGCAGCAACACCCTGGAGGTAAACACCGACCTAGGCTGCCAAGGGACGTTCTTTGAAGAAGTGTTTGTCTCCGAAGAGGTGATTGTATACCCGAACCCCACACAGGGGATGATACAGGTGTATGTAGCTGGTATGGACCAAAGCATCAAAACCGAGCTTAGAGATCTATCAGGAAACATCAGGATCCAACACGAGGTGAGTGTTCCCCGAAATAGAGTCATTGAGCTAGACCTCACTCAGCTACCCACCGGGGTGTATGTACTGATGCTCTCTGGAGAGACGGTAAGAACAACCGAGAAAATCATTAAAGAGTAAAGACTAAGGGCCATGAAGACACACAAGACACATAACCTACTTATAGCTACCCTAACCTTAACGCTCACAGCCATTTCATCCTGCTCTTCAGGAGGAGGGGAAGACACTCCAACCCCGCCACCTCCACCAGTGATAGAAGCCCCGGGCAAGTCCGCCCTCACGGCCCCTGCCAACAATGCTCCTTGCCAGGACGTGAACACAGCAGGCCAGGTGACCTTCCAGTGGAGCGCAGCGACCAATGCGGAGACGTATGACTTAAAGATCACCAACCTGAATACCAACGCATCGAGCTCCCAAACAGACATCACAGGCACCTCAAAAGCGGTAACCTTAAACAGGGGTATTCCGTACTCCTGGCAAGTAACCGCTAAAAACAAAGGAACCACTACTACAGCGAGTGACACGTGGAGGTTTTATCTAGCCGGGGATGGGGTAGTGAACTACGCGCCATTTCCTGCCTCCCCCGTAAGCCCCACCCCAGGAGCTACCGTAACCCCCACAGAGGGTAAGGTAACGATCAGCTGGGAGAGTGGAGATGCGGATGGAGATGCGCTGACCTACACGTTGTACGCAGATGCGGTAGACGGAGCCCAAAGCCCGGTGGCCAGCAATGTAACGGCGACCTCATTTGCCCTAAGCGTACAGCCAGGAACTGTATACTACTGGCGTGTGGTAGCCAACGACGGCAAAAACACAGCCACCAGTATCTTATACACCTTTAAGACGGCGGGGTAGGGTCGCATCAAAGGAATTTCGTTTGCAGTATTTTGTCTTCAATAAGGTTGACAGAATGAAGTGCAGTTTCAGTAAACGGTATTTGTTTAGCCATTAGCCCGCTGGCAAGCAGGTAATCCTTTGTTTATGTATGTTTTTTCTGTCCAAAATAAAATTGCTTTAGGTTGACATAATGATTAAATTGTCATGTTTTTATACATTTAAACTTGACTATTGCACAAAAAATTCTTCGTTATGTAGGGGAGTTATCTCCTGGAATACCTTTTGGCTATGGGGAATTAGGCCTGAGGCCTGATCAGGGCGCTGCTGCGGCCAAAGCTTTAGAGCGTCTTGTAGCGAAAAAGGAATTGATGCGTGTGACTAAAGGGATCTTTTGTGTGCCTGGCCGAGGGGTATTTCAGCCCAAAGGCCCTGCCGATGATCAATTGATCGATATCGTATTGCACAAAAACGGAAAGCAAGTAGCCTATGTCACCGGGATGCGTTTGATGGCTAGGCTGGGTTTTGTGGAGATTTCTGATCATTACCCTTGGGAAGTCGCGATGTATCGAAGGAGGGGACAGTTCAGCTTGGCACACTTAAGGATCAAGGCGGTTAATTCATTTGTGCCGGTTGACGAACTGAATGTTCCTGTTTTGGAGTTACTCGATGCCGTTAGGGCATTTAATACATTGGCAGATCGGCAGCCTAAACAGTATATGCAGCATTTAGCCGAGTTATTTGACCGATTAACTGAACAACAGCGGTATTTGCTCCTGAAGACAGCTGTTTATTACCCTGCCGGTACCTGTGCGCTATTGGGTGCGCTTATCAGTTTTTGGGGGTGGGATATGGACCTTCGTTCATTGAGAGCCAAAGTAAATCCAACAAGTCGTTATCCTTGTGTAGCTTCTTCTTCCGCTTTGCCTACAGGAACGTATTGGGGCCTCGCTAATTAGCAGGTGTTTTTAAGTGATACAAACGCATCCGTTTGTCCTCCAAATTCTTTTTGGAAACTATTTGAAAAGCCTCGGAGTCGGTTAAAAAGAAAAGCTTGTTATTTAAAGAGGCAACAATGTCGTCTTTTAGCTTCATTTTTTGTGAATACACCATTTTTCTATCTGAAAGAAGATCAATCATGTCGCTGACCATTACTTGGTCTCGATCTAAAAATAGCTGCATAAATGAAACTTCATCTGGATTTAGGGGGACTTTTTTTCTTTTATAGACGAGTAAACCGTCGGATAGTAATGGAAAAGCTTCAGGTACTTGAAGTTTTTTACTAGGCCATATCCACCAAACAAATAGACAAAAAATAAGCGCAGATAAAAGGTACCAGCCTAAACGAAAGTCCCAGTAGGCGTTTTCAATAGTGGCTACTTGCTCAAATTCACTAAAAAGGGGCTCTGTAATCCAACGACTGACCACAGGCGATTGTTTGTGCTGGATCAGATAAGTGATGTTACCGCCCTCAAGGGACATAGTGGATTGTGGAATATGTTTCAGGTAAGTGTTTTTTTGTGGGTATTTGAGCAGAGCTCCCTCAGCGGAGGCAAACCCATACAGATTACCTCCTTCGATAAAAAACAAGGTGTCCCCAATCTGTAGATCACTGGGTTGGTGTTTCAGCAATGCAAAACTCTTCATTTTACCCAGCTGAGTCCACTGTTTATCGGTAAATGAGAACGACCAAATTTCTTGATTGGGTTCAAACTGATAGGGATTTGAGGGGTTCAGGATTTGTCCGCCGAAAACGATTAAACGTTCCTCCGAAATGATAAATTTGGCCGTGAACAAGCCCGGAGGGTGAACCATCGATTTGGTCAGGTAATATTCCCACTCTTTGGTTTGGGGAGCAAAGTAGGTCATAAAGTGCTTGGCGCTGAAGTATCCATAGCCCCCAAACCGAAATATGGTGTCGTTGCGCTGGAATAGCACTGAGTTAATCTGGTTTTTATGAGTAAACGAATGATCGATTCGCTGGATGCTACTGTCTTTAACGGCAAATACTTTTCCGCCTTGGTTTTCAACCAACAACAACCCCTCTCGGGTTTGGAGAGGAACAAAAGAGGCCAATCCAGCCGTAAGCTCTGGATCTTCGCTTTTCAGATGAGACCAAGGGAGATTTGCTTTAGGGTTTTGTGGGCGATATTGAATCCACTCCAAACTGTCTGTTTGGGTTTCTAGAACAATAGGACGCCCAAGAATTCTCCCCGAATGGGATTGGCCAAAAGCGTTTAGCGCGAGGATACAACTGACAATGATTGTGAAGCGCTTCATGGTCGTGTTATTCCCTTTTTTTTAGCCTGTAGACCTTCATACGCTTATCCGCCTTCGATTTTTTTGAAATAATTTCGAAGTCTTTAGCTCCTGTCAGCAGGTATAATTTGTTGTTTAACGAGGAAATAATTTCTTCTTTGATGCGCATTTTTTGGGAGTAGACCACTTTGGTGTCCTGAAGCACATCGAGTAAATCGCTTACTTCCACCTCAGTTTGATTTAAAAACAGTCCCATAAATGCGGATTCTTCCGGGGTGAGTGGCATGCTTTTTTTATTGAAGTACAGTAGCGCATCATCCACAGACAACATAGGCATATTTTTTCGTTGGCGGATCCACCAAACGAGTAAAATCACCGATAGCACCAAGGCCAATCCCCCCACAAACCAATAGACGTATGAGTGGGTATATGTTTTTTCGATGAGTACGGGATTTTCTAGGGCGCTTTCCAGATTTTGTTCGTAAAGCAGCTCCAGAGTATTGTTGTTGTTGGCGGTGATGGAAAACTTGATGGAGTTGTCCGTCACAAAAACAGGCTTGCTGTAATTGATGCTGTTGTACGCGCTACTTGTCGGGTATTGAACAACTTGACCATTGTCGACATCAAAGGAAAACATGCGGTCGGTAAGGAAAAAAAATAACTGGTTACCCAACTGAAAATCAGTAGTTCTTCCCTCCAGTTTTGTCAAAAGAGTAAACTCGCCTTTGAGCGTCCAGGTTTTGGTTACAAAGGAGAAATACCAGATTTCATTATTGGGGTGATTGATGTATTTGTCATGAGGATCTATGGAATTCCCTCCGAACAGATAGAATCCATCGGAGTCCACGAAGTACTTAACACCCGATAATCCAGGCGGGAGTAATCCAGGTTTTGTTTTGTAGGAATTCCATTCCTTGGTTTTGTAATCGAAATAAGTGAAAAAATTGCGGGACTCGAAAAAGCCGTAGCCACCAAATCGAAATATGGTGTCGTTGCGTTGGAAAATCGCTGAGTTGAGCTGGTTTCGGTGTTCGTAGGAGTGGTCAATGCGGGAGATCGTATCGCGACTCCACTCCAACACTTGGCCCCCGATATAATTGATAAAAAGCAGGTTGTCTGCCCGTTGAATCGGAATAAACGAACTCAGAGCGAGGCTGTCTTTTACAATGGCTTTGACTTTTTTTGTCGTCCCATTTTTTTTGTACACCACTAGGGAGTCGCCTTTTTGCTCCACCCTCATCGGACGAGATAGGGAAACCGGTTCCAGACCCATGGTTTGTTGCGACCAAAGGGTTAGGTGGGTGATTGATAACACCCCAAGCGTAATGATCCAGTTTCTCATCCAGCCAAAAATAAGATTTTTTGAGTTTGTCAACCTGAGTAAAGTAGGTTCCCGACCTGAAAACATATAAAATTGCCCTTATGTGCCGCTGAATGCAGTTACATCAGCACAAAAAGGGCAATTTTCATTAACTCCTCAGTTCCCCGTCAACCCATAGATTGACATCAGAACGTTATCTCACTTTTTATCCAAAACAACCAACCATCAACCCCCGATTTTTAAATAAGGCAATGCCGCCTGGGAGAAGGCGTCGTTAAACGCCTTGAGGTCTTGATTGATCGCTTCAGAGAAGGCCTCCATCTGCTCATTGATCTTAGCGGTGAGTTCATCGCGTACCATTAGGTCTTGAGCCGTTGGGGCAAA
>Ga0255779_1006638_pt1 | contig 10431 bp, 3 predicted proteins | sample 011ome_21_FD_179977 | JGI IMG/M metagenome (GOLD analysis project Ga0255779, IMG submission 179977) | Coastal salt marsh microbial communities from the Groves Creek Marsh, Skidaway Island, Georgia - 011508AT metaG (version 2) | ecosystem: Environmental > Aquatic > Marine > Intertidal zone > Salt...
AATCCGGCGGACGCCGCGCGGAAAGCGTCCGCGTCCGCCGCCGCGAGGGAATTGTAAACCTCACCTCGTGTGGGCTTTTTTCGTTTTTCGTTCGTGTACTCTCGGAAGAAATATGAACGCCGTCCTCGGTCCTCACGCCGGACGCACAGACACAGACGCGCCAAAAAGTCAGATTCTCCCGACGCTCGACGCGTTCGGGAGAATTCTGAGATTTTTTTTCACAAAAATCGAAACCCGGTGGTACAACAAGTAGTCTCGAAATTTCGCACAAATGCGAGTCCAGCTGGCGCCTTCAGGGCCTCCAACGACGCCGGTTCGAGGCGCGCGAAAAACTCAAAAGACAGACTTGCGAGCGTGTGTGCGCCATCGCCGATCGCGCGCCTCGAAAGCGTCGCGCCCGGCCGAGCACGCCGCGAGCACTCCGCGCGGACCCCCCGCTCGCACGACCTCCGGGCGTACGGTCATGGTGGCCGTCGCCCCCGCGCCCGCGCCGGCGGCCGCCGCCACCGGACGCGCCTCCGCTTCCGCCTCGGGCGTTCGCGCCAACGCGCCTCCGGCGCGGCGAGGCGCCTCCGCGGCCGCCTGCCGGGCCGGCCGCCTAGGCCGCGACGCGCCGGCGCCGCTCGCCCGCCGCGCCGCGTCCTTGGTGGTGCGCTCCTCCTCCGCTGAGGCGGAGCGCGGCACCGCCCCCACGGAGGGCGACGCGCCCGCCACCGATCGCGTCGTGCGGCTCGCGTTCTCGATGCCCGACTGGACCGGCGAGGGCGAAGCGCTGGTGGTGGGCTCCGCGCCCGCGCTCGGCGACTGGGACCCCGACGTGGGCCTCGAGCTGCGCGGGTGCCAGCGCGACCCGAGCGGCGCGCCGGACGCGTGGACCGGCCTGGTGAAGCTCCCCGCCGGCGCCGAGGGCGAGTACAAGGTTGTCATCCGCGCGCGCGACGCGACGGACCGGTGGTCGCCTGACGAGAACCGGATCTTGCCCGTCGACGCGTCGCCCGGCGCGGACGAACCCTTCCAGAGGTTCGAGGCGTCGTTCGAGGCGCGCACGACGGATCACGGCGGCGAAAACCTCGCCGTCGCGACCCGGCGCGCGCACGACGGATCGACGTCCGCGCGACTGGCGCGCGTCTCCTTCGACGACGTGCTCCCGCGCGAAAAGCCCGACGCGGTTCTCGCCACCGTGGTGTTCCGCGCGGAGGCGAGCCTGCGCGTGGGCCAGCGGCTTGTGGTGGCGGGAAACTGCCCCGAGCTCGGGTACTGGCGCCCGGAAAACAGCGCCGCGACCATGGCGTGGTCCGAGGGCGACCGGTGGACCGCCGCCGTCAAGTTCGACGCCTTCGCCGTCTTCGGCGCCGTCGACGCGACGTCCGCGGCGGGCTGGCTGGACTTCAAGCTGGTCATCGTGGACGACGCGCGCGACGGCGCCGAGACCTGGCTGGACGGGGACGACTTCCGCGTGCGCAGGCTGCCCGGGCCCGACGCCGTCGCCGCGCTCAACGACTGGCTCTCCGGCGAGCACTACGCGGCGACGCTGGGCGCGCCCTCCGCGGACGGCGCGGGCGCGGAAAACCTGCCCGGCGCCGACGCGAACGCGACGCGCGCGAGCCGGGACTGGGCGCGCGCCGTTTCCGTTGAGATCGTCGGCGCGGGGAGCGCGATGACCGCGCTGCCGTCGACGACAGCGCCCGAGCCGGAGAGGGACTCGGAGACGGACCCGGAACCGAAGGAAGAGGAGGCGCCGCGCCTCGCCGTCGCCGCGGCGACGGAAGCCGCCGAAGACGTCCCCGTCGCCGAAGACGTCCCCGTCGCCGAAGACGTCCCGGAAAGCCCCGAGGAGGTGCTCGAGCGGCTCAAGAACGCCGCGCCCGACGCGCGCGCCACCGCCGAGCCGGTTACCGCGGCGCCCGAGCGCGCGGGGGACGCGGAGCTGCTGAGCAAGGCTGTTCGCGCGCTCGAGAGCGCCGCCGCCGCCGCGGACGAGTCCGCGCTCCTGGATAAGGCTGAGCGCGTCCTGGCGGACGCCGCCGCCACCGCGACGGAGGCGGCGCGGGAGATGCGCGCGCCGGGCGTGACGCTCTCGTTCGTGCGGGACCCCGAAGACCAGGAGCGGCTCGCGCGCGCGCTGCGCGGGTTCGACGGGGGGGCGCCGAAGCTCGCCGAGCCGGCGGCGCCCGCGGCGGCGGAGCCGAAGGCGTCGCCCGCGGCGGCGTCGGCGTACGGCGGCGGCACGGTAATCAAGAAGGCGCAAGGCGCCTCGAAGAAGGAGAAGAAGAAGGGAGGGTTCCTGTGGTGGAACACGTCGAGTAAGGCGGATGCGCCGGCGGACGCGCCGGCGGACGCTCCCGATGCGGACGCTCCCGAGGACGCCGCGTCGCGCGTCGTCGCGGAGGAAGCCGTGACGTTTTCCTTCGACGAGCAGGACGCGCCTGAGACACCCTTTCCCGCGATCGCCACCGCGGACGAGGCGCTGATCGAGCTCATGGACGCGGACGAGGACCCGTCCATCTTCGACGCCTCGTTCGCCTCGGAGAACGACTTCGAGCCCGCGCGCGCCAACACCGTGGTGTTCACGGTGGTTTCGCAGCTGGAGGTTGGCGAGACGCTGGTGGTGGTGGGCAACGTCGCCGAGCTCGGCGGCTGGACCGCCGAGCTCGGCGCGAAGATGACCTGGGGCGAGGGCAACGTGTGGACCACCGCGGTGGACACCCCGATCGCCGCGACGGCAAAAGCCGACGGCGAGCACCCCGAGACCCCTGTCGAGTTCAAGCTCGTGCGCCTGAACGAGGCCACGGGCGCGGCGACGTGGCAGGAGGGGGACAACTTCACGGCGGACGCCATCGCGGGCAAGACGGTGGACGTGGACGTGCCCAACGCGTTCGTGCAGAGCCTCAGCGTCGAGACCGTGCGCCAGACCTCGTCGTTCTCGCCCGAGCTCGCGGCGGCGCGCGCGCGGGAGATGGAGGAGACGCTCGTCGAGGAGAGGCGCCTCGCGGCGCAGGCGGAGGCGGAGAAGACGTCTGGCGGCAAGCAGAGCTTCGAGGCGGTGACCTTCCGCTTCGAGGACGTGCCGGCGGAGGAGATCGTCTTCGCGACCACGCGCGACGACGCGCCGGCGGCGGAGCTCGCCGAGGAGTTCGCGGAGGTGGCCTCCGACGAGCAGGTGGCCGTGGTGGCCGCCATGAAGGCGGCGAACGCCAGGTTCGAAGAAGCCGCCGCGCGCGCGCGCACCGCCGCGGACAGGGCCAACGCCAGGGCGAATGAGCTGCGCGACGTGGACCTGGACCCAGAGGCGTTCTCCGCGGTCCAGGCGGAGGTGGCGCAGCTGTCGGAGGAGGCGCTCGCCGCCGTGCGCGCGGCGAAGCGCGCCAAGGAGGAGGCCACCTCCACCACCTCGGCGGTGGCGACGCTCGCGCGCGAGGAGGCGGAGGCGGCGGCGGAGAAGGCGGCGAAGGCGGCGGCGGTGGCGGAGGCGGCGGTGGACGCCGACGACGTCACCGCCGCGGACCTTCGGGCGCGCGAGGAGAAGCTCTCGGCGGCTGCGGCGGAGAAGGCGGCCAAGGCGCAGCGCAAGGCGGTGGAGGCGCAGAACCTCGCGTCGTTCGAATTCCCCGAGTTTCAGGTCCCCGAGCTCCCCGAGAACGCCAAGGTTGGCGGCGCCGCGGTGGTGGGCGCGCTGGGCGTCGCCGGGCTCGCCGCCGAAGCCGACCTGGCGTCGTCGCTCATGCAGGTTGGCGGCGAGGCGGCGATGACGACGGCGTTCGCGTTTCTGTTCGCCAACAACATGGTGTTCGCGAAGGACCGCGAGAAGCTCATGGGCTCGCTGGAGAGCCGCGAGCAGTTCGAGAAGTTCATCCTGAGCGGGCAGTGGATGGGCAAGGACTCGTTCGCCGGTGAGGTCGCGAAGGAGGCGCTCGTGGTGTTCGATCCGCTCGGCATCGCCGAGGAGACGCTCAAGCGCGAGAAAAAGGCGGAGGCGGAGGCGGAGGAACCGCGAACGGAACCCGAAGAGACCACCGCGAAGGCAGAGAAGGAAGAGGCGCTCCCGGAAGAGGACCCCGAGGCTGAGGCGGACGCGGCGTCGTCGGAGGCGCCGGAGAAGGAACCCGCGGCGCCGGCGGCGGAAGCGAGCCCCGCCGCCGAGGCGTCCCCCTCGCCTACTCGGGGAGAGAAATCAGTGAGCTGGTCGAACTTCTTCGGCGGCAAGAAGCGGGAGAAGACGCAGACCGCCGAGCGGGAGACCGAAGCCGGCGGTCAGTTGAACGATGTCGTGGCGATTCCCCGGAACGCGCAGCCCGGCGACGACGAGATGGAGGACGCGTTCATGGCGTTCGGCGCGCCGACGCGGAAACGGCCGCCGCCGGGGTTCACGCCGCCCGGCGCGGCGGCGGCGGCGGCGGAGGCGGAGGCGGAGGCTAAGAAATCCGCCTCGAAGACGGAGCCCGCGAACCCCCGCGGAAGCTCGCCCGGAACCTCGCCCGGAACCTCCTCGGTGGGCTTGCCCTCGGGCAAGAGGGGCGTGTCTTCTTTCCTGAACTCCCGCGCGGGCGCGTCGAGCTTCGCGACGACGAAGCCGTCGGACCCCAACTCCGTGGAGGCGATTCAGTACCGCAAGGACATGGCCAACGCGAAAGCCGCGGGCGTGCCGTACTCGACCTGGGTGAAGAAGTCGCGCGAGGACCTGTCCACGCTGACGTGGCAGGAACTCGCCGAGCGCATGAAGAAGCCGTACGACCCCGACGCGCGCGCCTTCACGGACGACGCCGGCGCGCGGTGAGCGCGACGCGCGTAGCTATATAAACGAGAAGAGGGACGGGACACGTTTACATTTATTTGTGTATCGACGAGATGACGCATCACGCGGGCGCGTCCGCGCGAGTACGCTCGTTTCCTCTTCGGTATCGTAACCGGCGTCCCCCGCGCGCGAGAGGGAACGTCGCGCGACGCGGTTTCCTGACCGACTCGAAAGCCTTTGTCTGTGTTACAAAACCCAAAAAAACCGTAGCCTACTTTAAGTAGTTAGATACCCATGGCGTCGAACACCCTCGGCACGCCGTGCGCGGTGACGAGCGCGCCGGTGATGTCCTGCGCGAGCTCGACGACGGTGATGGCCACCAACCGCATGTGCACCGTCCCGTACGCGACTTGCGTGCGTTTCTCGTCGCCGTCGTCGCCGCGCGCGCCGACGCGCCGGTCGCGGCCCGCCAGCACCGGCTTGAGGGACTTGACGTAGACGCGCAGCGCGCACTCCGTGAAGAGCTGCGCGACGTACGAGATGGCCCACACCGAGAACTTGGACACGAAGTGCCCGATGCAGAACTTGGCGAGCAGCACGCCGCACATCCCGAGCTTGGAATCCGGGAACAGCGGGCCGGCGGCGCCCTCCGGTTTGCGACGCCACACCGACCCCGCCGCGAAGAACAGCATGTAGAAGAACGTGCGCCACATGCGGCGGTAGCACGTGCTCGCGGCGTGCAGTATCTCGCCCTTGCTGTCCAGCGGCATGGGGAAGAGCAGGATGCACGCGAGCACGACGCCCACCAGCGTGAAGCCCTGCGCGGTGTTCACGGACGCCGCCTCCAAACCGGCGACGGCCCAGTCGAAGTTGATGAGCAGCGCGCGCAGCATCACCGCGCCCACCACGACGCCGCCCTGCACGTTGGCGGGCGAGTCCCCGTCGCCCATGCGCGCCATGCTTATGCAGAACATGTACAGGAACGCCAGCGCGTAGTCCCCGACGGTGACCCAGGGGTTCTCCATCTCCCAGATCCACACGTTCCCGTAGCGCCACCGCAAAATCAGAAACGGCAGCGCCGACGCGTTGATCCCCGCGACGCTCGGCCAGGCGTGCACGCGGTGCGGCATCAGCGAGCCGAGCGACGAGTTCGCGGGCCTCTTGCTCGAGGCGCCCGTCGCGAGCGCGCCCTTCAGCAAGCACCCGATGCCGGACGTCATGCAGTAGAACACCATCACCAGCCGCACGAAGGCGTCGTCGAAGGTCCACACCAGCAGCGGCAGCGCCATGGCGTGGAACCCGCGCGAACCCGCGTACCCGGCGACGCAGTAAAAGACGCGCGTCGCGCCGCGCCGCGAATTCTCCGAGGGGTGGATGCCGAACCGGCGGAGCCACTGCGGGACCATCACCGCGGTGACGTCGATCTGGGTCACGATGTACCGCCGGAACAGGTTGTGCAGGTACAAAAGCACCACCAGCAGAGGCACGGAGAGCGACTGCGGCGAATCGCCGTCGCTCCACAGCCGCGGCGCGGCGCGCGCGCCGGAGGCGGGAGGAGACTCCGACTCGGCGATGGAGGCCCAGGAGGATGCGCGGGTCATCATGGATTTTTGTCGCGCAGAGACAACCTCGGACATGCTCGCCGAGCGCGCGTGGCCCCCTGGCGTTTTTTTCGAGGGGCTCGGCATGGGTGAGGAGACGCGAGGAGACATCTCCGCGGGGGACATCTCGGCGCGCTTCGCGACGCGCACGGTGCCGTCCAACTCGATGCGCGCCGCCGGGCGCTTGGACGGCGAGGTGTGCGTCGCAGCCGGGATACCGGCGGATCCCGCCGGCGTCACCGGCGGAATGCCGATGCCGCGCGCGCAGTCCACGCCGACGCCCAGCGCGTGCGCGGGGAGCGCCGCGGTCGCCGCCTCCGCCAGCACGGCGAGCGCCTTGGAAAGGTCCCCGGGCAGGCGCGCCGCCGAAGCGTACGCTCGCAGCGCCGGCGGCGGCCTCTGCTTCTCGGGCACCAGCGGGTTTATCCGCGCCACGCACACGCCGACGCCCTTGGCGCGCGCGCGCTTGGCAATCTCCGCCAGGAGCGCGTTCTGGTCCCCCGCGGCGGCGCCGGCGGCGAGCCGCAGAGGCACCACCGGCGAGAGCTCGTCCGCGTCCGTGGTTAGCCCGGGCACGCGCCCGGCGAGCACCGCGTCGCGCAGCGCCTGCGCGGACGCCGCCGCGCGCGCCACCAGCCGCGGCTCGGCGGCGATGCGGCGCACGGCGTGCGCGGCGGCGGTGGCGAGGTACGGCGGCAGCGACGCCGAGAAGACGTACCCGCTTCCCATCAGTCTTTGGTACGCCACCACGCCGGTGTCCCCCGCGCAGAAGCCCCCGACGGAGGCGCCGGCGTTCTCCAGCGACGCCGCGATGACGTCGACTCGCCCCGCGTCCACGCCGAAGTGCTCGGTCACGCCGCGCCCGGTGCCGCCCATCGCGCCGAACGAAGAGCTCTCGTCCAGAATCAACCGCGCGTGGTGCGTGTCCTTCAAGTCGAGCAACGCGGGCACGGGCGCAACGCGGCCGGTGCCGGCGAAGCACCCCTCGGTGATGAGCCACCGCCGGCGCCCCGGCCGCGCGAGCCGCGCCGAGGTGACGCCGTCCTCCGCCTCGAGGTTGGCGAAGACCCTCGCGCAGTCCTCGGCGTCGCAGTGGTTGTACCAGCGCACGTCCATCTTGGAGAGGCGCAAGCCGGCCAAAACGCCGTGGCCGACGCCGCGGTCCACCACCGCGACGTCCGACTTGTGCGCCAGCGCGGGGATCACCGAGGACACCGTGCACGCGCCGAAGGAGTACAGAACCGCCTCCTGGACGCCGAGGAACTCCGCGATGGACTTCTCGACGTCCATGTGCGGCGGGAACGTGCCGTAGAACCCGCGCGGCGAGCATGACCCCAAACCGAGCCTCTCCACCGTCGCCGCGCACTCCTCCTTCATCACCCGGTCGTCGGTCAAACCCAGTACGTCCTGGCTGGACAGCGTCACGTCGTACGTCTTGGGCTGCGCGGTGATCCCCGTGAGCGCGTACACATCCGCCGGGCCTTGGCTGCTTTTGGTCACAGGCGCACCGAGGTCGTCGCCCAGCGGCGCACCGCGCGAGTGCAGGGGCGCGAACTTGGCGGTGTTCCGCCCCCCGGAGAGCGCGGCGGCGGCTTTCCTCGCCGCCGGCCTCGCCGCCTCCGCCTCCGCCCTTCGCTTCTCGCGCTCCACGTGTTCCCGCTTCTCGACGTCGGCGAGCGAGCCGGTGGCGCCGCCAAACAGCGCGTTGCGCGCGGGCGGGTAGAGCCGGAACTTAATCTGCAGTTCGTCGGCGATGTCGCCGATCGCCGCGAGCGCGTCCGCCAGGTCCTCGCGCGAGTGCGCGGCGGAGACGCAGAAGCGCACGCGCGGGTAATTCACCGGCGTGGCGGGCGCGCCCACCACCACCACCGCCAGCTTGCGGTTGAAGGCCAAACGCGAAAAGTCCCCGATTTTGTACGGCTGGTACAGCATCACCGGCATCACCGGCGACGGGTGCTCGCCCAGCACCTCCAGCCCGAGCGCCTCCAGCCCCTGCCGGAAAAACAGTGCGTTGTCCCGCAGGTCGTCCAGCTTCTTCTTCCCGATGTCCGTGCCGTCCTCTCCCGCGATGACGCGCAGGGAGGAGAGAATCTGCGCGCACACGGCGGGGGGCATGGACACCGCGTCCGTGCACCCCGCGCTGTACTGCCGCACCCTCGCCACCGTCTCCGCATCGCCCGCGACGTACCCCCCGGCCGCGCCGAAGGACTTGGTGAACGTGCCCATCATCACGTCGATGTCGCTCGGGTCGACGCCCAGCTCCTCGCACACGCCGCGCCCGGTGGCGCCCACCGCGCCGATGGAGTGCGCTTCGTCCAGCCACACGTACGCGCCGTACATCTTGCACACCTCGACGATCGCCGGCAGCGCGCACAGCTCGCCCTCCATGGAGTAGATGCCCTCGACGATGACGAGGATCTTGTTGTACCGCGTGCCCTTGCCCGCGACCGCCTGCTGCAGAAGCAGCTCCAGGTCGCCCACGCAGTTGTGCTTGAACGCCTTGATCTTAGCGCCGCTCAGGCGCGCGCCCTCGACGATGGAGTTGTGGTTCAGGGCGTCCGAGAGGATCAAGTCGCCGGCGCCGCACAGCGCCGGGATCACCGTGGAGTTCGTGGCGAAGCCCATCCCCACCACCACCGCGCTCTCCTTGCCCACGAACCGAGCCGTGGTCTCCTCCACCTGCTTGACGTGCGTGGAGTAGCCCAGCTCGGCGGAGCACGACCCGGAGGTGATGGGGAAATCGAGCACCGACTGCACGACCAGCGGCGTGCAGTGCGTGTTCAGCCCGCCGAACCCGAGGTAGTTGTACGAGCCCAGGTTCAGGCACCGCCGCGACTGCGGCGTCGTCACGAGCTTGGAGAAGAAGCCGCGCGTGGACTCCGGCTCGCGGATAGCGACGTCGATCCAGTCCTCCGGCGAGGAGTACACGGGCCGGTTGAAGACGTCCTCGATGTTCCCGTACAGGTTGCGGATGTAAAAGAAATCCTTCAGCTTCCCTTTGGACAGCGATGGCAAGTCGTTCTGCTCGCCGTTCGCGTCGTCCGTACGCCAGTCCTTGATCCCGCGAAGAGAGTTGTACGAGTTCTTCGCCAGACCCTCGGCCACCTGTTTGCGTGCGTTGCGTGTTGGAGAATGGCGGGGTGAGCGATCGGTTCGCGCGCGTCGGCGAAAAAGCTCGTACGCCTCCCTCAAAAGTATGGGGCGAAACTTCGAAAAAATCCAAAAAGCAATCTCGATCGAGTCAACACCGGTCTTCCGGTGAAACCTCCGCGATCGAGCGCGTCGCGACCGGCGGTTCCGACCGACGACGGTTCGCGACGCCGCCGCGTACGCGTCCGATGACGCAGCCACGTCGGGTGGGGCGATGGAAGGGTCCCGCGGCGGCGGCGGGATGCGCGCGAGCCGCTCGGGCGATTGATCGCGATTCCAGTGCGGCCATGGACGTCGGCGACGCGCCGGGGCGTGCGCGTGCGGGTCGAGGCGCGCGACCGCGCGCGCCTCGACGGAGCGATGGCACCAACGTCTTTCGCCTCGTCTGTTCGGGCGCGCCGTTCTCGTGCCTGCTAATCGCTCGGTGACGCTTTTGACGGGCGGCGGGCGCGCGTCGGGATGGTCGACGAGGCGGGCGAGACACGCACGTAAATGGCGTACTGGTAGTACGTCGCGGCATCGTGGCCCAGCACGCGGTAGGCGTAGCCGGACTTGATCCTCGACGTGGAGTCGGGCGTGTACGCCTCGTAGTCCATCGTCGACGTCCGTACGGTCTCCGCCCGAGCCGATGCGGGTCCGGTCCGCGGGTCCGGTGACGCGACGTGCCCCGAGAAACCCGAGCGATCCGCGCGCGAGTCTCGTCTCTTCCCTGCGAGGCTACTCGACGAACGCGCGAGACGCCTGCGCCTTGCTCGACCCCGAGGCGAGCGCGCGAGTGTGGGCGCGAGCCGCGCAGGAACGAATTTCAACGCTGCGCTCCGACTCTCGGCCGTCGCCGTCGTTCATCATCAACGAGGCGACGAGGCCAAAGATAGCGCGTTCCTCGTCCGCCTCTCGTGTCGGAAATACTGCTATTTTGTGTGATTGCCAGTTTGATATTTCTGTTTT
>Ga0255779_1006639_pt1 | contig 10429 bp, 9 predicted proteins | sample 011ome_21_FD_179977 | JGI IMG/M metagenome (GOLD analysis project Ga0255779, IMG submission 179977) | Coastal salt marsh microbial communities from the Groves Creek Marsh, Skidaway Island, Georgia - 011508AT metaG (version 2) | ecosystem: Environmental > Aquatic > Marine > Intertidal zone > Salt...
CCGAATGATGGCGTCCTGTCCTGAACTCCCGATGGCGGATAGGGCGACCGGAAAGACCGACTCAATGGCAGACATTCCGAAAGGGGACAGGGCAAACTCGACATCGTGATGTTCCAAATCTTCAGGTCGGTGATCGGAGATGATGGCGTCGATGGTGCCGTCCAACACGCCGGCACAAAGGGCTTCCCGGTCCGCATTCAATCGGAACGGCGGGATTACCTTGAGGGTGCCATCGAATCGCTCCAAGTCCTCGTCTATGAAGAACAGATGGTGTGCTGACGTGGCGCAGGTAACGTGAAGCCCTTCCGCTTTGGCTTCCCGAACAAGCGCGACGGATTCGGCCGTGCTGATGCACGAGAAATGCAATTTACCACCGGAATACCTCAGGATGTCGAGGTCGCGCTTGATGCGCATTGTTTCGGAAATGTGGGGGTTGCCCACGACCCCCATCAATGTGCTGGTGATGCCTTCGTGCATCTGGGGATGCGCGTTCAATCCAAAGTCCAGTGGACACGTGATGACGGGTTGTGCCAAGGCTTCGGTGTATTCCAAAGCGCGGCGCAAAAGTTCGGTTCGGTTCACAGGGCCATCATCGGAAAAAGCTACAGCGCCAGCATTTGCCAGATCCAAGAGCTCAGCCAATTGGTTCCCTTCGTTACGCTGTGAGAGCGATCCCATGGGGAGCAGTACCGTATCCAGAGCAGCGGCCCGAGCACGGAGGTAGGCAATGGCAGATTTATGATCCGGTGAAGGCGCTTGCCCCGTGTTCAATACCACATGGGTAAAACCGCCAGCCTGTGCTGCCCTTGATCCGGATTCCAAACCTTCTTTCTGTTCCTGCCCAGGGTCAGCAAAATCCGCTTGCAAGTCCATCCAACCCACACTCAAAGCGGACCCGGGTTCATCCCAAATGCGCATGGAAGGCTCGGCATCGATATGCGGATCGATTCGCACAATCTTGCCTTCTTGGATGAGTACATCGCGCACTGTTCCATGGTGCGGACTCTGAGGGTCTGTGATGATTACGCCTTTGATGAGTGTTTCCATATGCGAAGAAATAAAGCTTCCAAGATGAGGGCGAGGATGGCCAAAATTACACATGCCTTCCAAAGCGGAGTACCTTGTTCGATTTGCTGAATGACTTGCGGCAATACCGAACTCGTCGCGGTGATGACCTGCATGCGGGTCCAACCGCGATTGGTGAATTGCGATTCAAATGAAGCCGGGTCAAATGCTGCGTGATCGGATTCCCTGCGGTCATTATTCAGTCCCAATGTTGCCAGCGACGCGGTTTCGTTCGTTAGAACGTAATGGCCTGCAGAAAGGGACAAGTTGCCCAACGAAATTTTGAGGGAACCTCCTGTTTGTCGCGTTTCGGGCAGCCATTTTTGCGCGCCTTGGAGTGTGAGCCTTTCCGCACTCGCAGCATCCAAATTCAACTCCCACGTGTCAAATTGCCCGATGGAACCTTGATGCACCCGGCCGGCAGCCGATTGCTCGCCCATGCGCAAGAGCAGGGGCACGAATAAGGCATGCCGTGTGAGGTTGGTCGCCTCTTCTGAAACTCCCGTCGAAAACAAAAAAGCTTGGCCTTTTCCAAATGGCAAGCGAGTCAGGAAAGGTTTTCCTCTTTCCGTGGTGGCCAAAATGCTCTCGTTGAACCCAACCCGGCGCTCCCAAAGTTCGCGAACAGCAGGTAAATCCATACGGTCCGGGGTTTGCGAGAAAATTCCGTCGAAAAAGGGGTGCGAAACTGCCAAGTCTTGAACCCGGTCGGGGGCTTCAATCCAGTTGTTCCCGGTATTCAGGTTCAGCGCCTTCAACAATTCTTGATCCGCTTCTCCGGTTTTTGGCAGCAGGACGAGCGTTCCGCCTCGTTGGACATAACGGCTCATGGCATTCGCAAAACCCGAATTTTGAGCCGGCCATTCACACAATGCAATCAAATGGAATTCCGTCAGGCTACCCGGTGACCATTGTGTGCGGACTTCGACGTCATACAAGCCGCTGGCCGTTTCGAAAATCCGCTCCACTGCGCGGGTGCCGGCGGCGTCTGCATCTGAGGAGAGGATGGCGACCCGGATGCGATCGACCACATCGTAACCAAAATGCCAGGCGTCGTCAAACCGAATCGGGGCGTCTTCAATTCGCACCGTTCCCGATTGAATTCCAGCAGCGCCATGGGTGTATCGCAGCACCGTATCGGTTGCGAGGCCCGGAACGAGGTTGAAAGTCCCCAGTGCGACGCGCTGACCGTTAATTTCCAATGCCATCGGAACGGCATCAACGGCTGCTTTCGAATTGTGGCCGAATCGCACGCGCAATGCTGCAGGCCGGTCGGTGATGCGCATGGGTTCGTCAAACCATACGGAGTCCACCCAGATATTCGGCGTCGATCCGGCAAGTTCTGGAACGAAAAGCCATTGGATGGAGCTGTCCGGAGCCGGCATGTCCGGGGCAAACGTGTGTGTGTTTTTTTGCAGATCCGTGAACAAGTAGGCTGATCGGGTGCGATCGGTGGACTGCGTGAGTTGATTTTCGGCGCGTGCCATGACTTCACTCAACTGCTTCGCCTGCGGGACGGGTTGGATGGAAGCCAGCCGCTCTAACGCTTGGTCACGGGTCAAAAACACTTGGTCACGGCCAGAAAATTCATTGGTGATGACTTGAAATTGATCCGTGGGCTTGTACTGCTCGATGATCAGTGCAGCCTTATTCCGGGCAGATTGCAGCAATTGGCCTTCCTCTCCCGCACCTTCCATGGAGAAACTGTTATCGACATAAATGGAGACCGCATGGCCTGCGTTTCCAGTTGTGCGATCGCTTGATTCCGAAACCAGTTTAGGTTGAGCAAATGCCAGGATGAGCCCTGTGAACGCCAATAATCGAAGGAGCAAGATCCACCAGTGCTTGATTTGTTGGGTGGCTTTGGTTTCTCGTTGGATGGCCTTCAAAAACGCCACTTGGGAAAATCGGACCCGTCGAAATCTTCGAAAATGGAGTAGGTGTATGGCTATCGGAATAGCCAGTGCACCTAGACCCCAAAGTATTTCTGGATGCACGAATTCCATTCGGCGCAAATTTAGCGCCAATTTTGCCTGCGATGGCCAAGCAGATGAAGAAGGAATTGAAAAGAAACGGCAACCACAAAAACCAACCGCGTGTCTCCGAGGAGATTCGCATGTTTTTATTGGAGAAAGCAGATGAGTTTGAGCGTCCAAATTTCATCCCCGATGACCCCATCTCGGTTCCGCACAGGTTCGATCATCCCCGTGACATCGAGCTGGCTGGTTTCATTGCGGCTTCATTGGCTTGGGGCCAGCGCAAGACCATTTTGAACAATGCGCAACGTCTCATTGAGCGCATGGATTCGGCCCCGGCCGAATTTTTGCATTCGGCGACATCTGCTGATATAGCTCGCGCCGCTGAAGGTTTTGTGCACCGGACATTCCAACCTCGGGACGCCTTGGTTTTTTTGCATGCGTTGCAGGTTTTGCTGCAGCAGTTTGAGTCATTGGAGCAGGCGTTTATTCCGGCTGTGGCCAGCGTTCCGACTGCCACGGTTGAATCACATTTGATTGCCTTTCACGAGCGTTTTTTCGAAGCCGCGGCCTCCCGAGGGTTCATGCCTGATCGAACACGCAAGCACGTGGCAAGCCCCGCACGGGGGTCGGCGACCAAGCGACTCAACATGTTCTTGCGCTGGATGGTTCGATCGCCGCATCGCGGTGTCGATTTTGGGATTTGGAAGGAGATCCATCCCCATCAGTTGATGATCCCGTTGGATGTGCATACGGGAAATGTGGGGAGGAAATTGGGCTTGCTCAATCGCGGTGCGAGCGATTGGAAGGCGGTGGTGGAATTCATGGAAGCATTGCGCGAAGTGGATGCTCAAGATCCTGTGCGGCTCGATTTTGCGCTTTTCGGTTTAGGAGCGGTTGAAGGATTTTAAGATGCAAGAAGCAACACGAAATTGGACCCGACGCGTGCGGATGACTTCTGACGGTTCGCCCACGCTCGAAGTGGTGGAATGGGGCGTCTGTTATCACAGCGTGCACGGGGCCTTGACGGAGTCGCAACATGTGTTCATCAAAAATGGATTGGACCGATGGTTGGAGCATCGAGGCGAGGCGGGGGGCTCATCGTTGCGCCTGCTTGAGGTGGGAGTCGGAACGGGGTTGAATGCGGCATTGGCTTGGGAATGGGCAGAAGCTCACGGTTGCCAAATTCTTTACGAAGGGATTGAGCCGTTCCCATTGACTGAGGTCGAACTGCTCGCCTGGGGTGGGAGTGCTTGGGATGCGGGGTTGCTTGCAAAAGTCGTCGCGATCAACCGTGCCATGCGGGGAGAGGAATCACTGGATTCCCCTTCCTTCCGAGCTCGATTCCACCGTGTAAAATGGCAGGATGCCGCCGTCTCGGAATTTGATGTCTGTTTTTACGATGCTTTTGCACCGGAACAACAGCCCGAGATGTGGTCAAGTGGTGTCTTCAGGCAATTGCTCAGCCACGCAGCGAAGGGAGGACTGTTGACTACCTATTGTGCGAAAGGACGCGTGCGGCGTGACATGGAAAGGGAGGGGTGGTGTGTTGAACGCGTGCCCGGCCCGCCTGGAAAGCGGGAAATGTTGGTGGCTGAATGCGTACCCATCCAACGAAAAAACCTTCGGTCTTACGGGCTGATATTGAACCGACAACGGACGCATGTTTTGGTGTCAAAAGAGCGCTTCCCAGACGGTTCAGTAGGGTGCAAATTCCCCGGAGGTGGAATGAAACCTGGAGAGACAGCAGAAGATGCCCTGATTCGCGAGTGCAGCGAAGAACTTGGAACCGCAGAAGCGTTGGAAGTTTTAACCCATGCGTACACCACCGACTTTTTTGTCAGGAGCGCGTTTCGCAGGGATGAGCAGGTGATTTCGATTTACCATTGGATGCAATCCCATGATGACAATCACGCGTGGTGGGATGAAAGGCCGGAAAGCCTCGCAGCGGAAGAAGCCCTGTTGGAGATGAATTGGATTGCACTGGCAGACCTGAACCCGGATTGGATGAGGTTTCCGATTGACCGTTTTGTTGCAGAGAATTTATCGTCCTGGATTCAACTCATCCAATCAGACCCAAGCGCTGATTAACGCAATCATCGATGCGTTGGTAAAGATTGGCAGGTGTAAAGGTGCGCCAACCCAGTTCACTGAGCTCGCCGCCCAACACAAAATAACTATCCAAATCGATGGCCTTCATGTCCTCGATGACGTGCTCTCTGAAATTGAGCAAAGCAATCCAACCGTCATCCTCGGTGACCTCATCGAACCACTCTTCGTAATAGCAGTCATCGCTGAAGTGAAAGTTCAGCACATTTTCGCCGATTAGGATGTAACGGTGTATCCCTTCGGCCATGAGGACATCGATCACCTCGCGTTTCAATTGCATGATGTCATTGTAGAGGCAATCGTTCCATTCGCCGATAAATTCAATGATCGCAAAGCGCTCTTCATAATCGACAAAGAGAATCTTACAGAATAGCGTGGGGGAATGGATGTTGTCCCATTGCGGGTGGATGTAGTAATTGTAAACCTTCGTCGAATATTCGAACTCGCTATACGTCCGCTCAAAGAATGGGCTTCGGGCATCTTCACTTGCGATGTAGTGGTTGCGCCAAGCGAAATAGGGCTCAAGCGTGTGCATCGTCTGTGAGTTGGTTGATGGATTTGCGCACGCTACCAGTGGATTCGAGGGAGGCGGCAGCAGCGGCTTGTGAAACGCCGGTTGCTTCCTGGATCATGCGGATTCCGCGTTCAACCAGTTTGGTGTTCGATGGCCGCATGTCCACCATGCGAGAACCGACGACATGCCCTAATTGAATCATAGTCGTCGTGCTAATGAGGTTCAATATGAGTTTGGTGGCAGTGCCTGCATTCAATCGTGTACTCCCGGTGACGAATTCACCGCCCGTGACGGCGACCATTGGAAAATCAGCATGCGCCGTGACGGCACTATCCGGATTGCACGTGATGCAGGCTGTCGTCAGGCCGGCGGTTTTGGCATCCTGCAATCCGCCCACCACATAGGGCGTTCGGCCTGAAGCGGCAATTCCGACGAGCGTGTCCAGGGGAGTAGGATTCATGACAGCGAGGTCTCGCCAAGCTCCAGCGGTATCGTCCTCTGCCCCCTCGACGGCCACACGCAAGGCGCCATCGCCTCCGGCAATCCAGCCCTGTACGACCTCGGGATCCACTCCGAAGGTTGGAGGGCACTCACTTGCATCCACGACTCCGAGTCGTCCGCTGGTCCCGGCGCCTATGTAAAACAGACGCCCTCCTTTTTGCATCCGCGGAACCAGCACGGAAACGAACGATTCAACTTGGGGTAGACTTTCCGTAACGGCATGAAAGGCCTGTTCCGAATGGGCGTGCATCTGATGAATCAATTCACCGATACCGAGTGATTCCAATGCTGAAACGGGACCATTTTGTTCGGTCGGAGGCAAGGATGATGGGGGTGAGGTTTTCACAAGGCAAAAATAGCGCCCTTAGTGGGGATTAATCCATCGCGGTCCACCAATTCCAAGCGGCGTCGGCTTGTGCATAAAGCATCTCTTTGCCATTGAGTGTTTCGGCTCCTCGCATCGCTGCGCTTTTGAGGAATTCGGTTTGAGCCGGGTTGTAGACGAGGTCGACCACGAAATGCCCCGGCCCGATACCTTCCCACGGAAATGGCACCGATTCGTGAATGGCTGGGTAGGTGCCCACCGGAGTGCAATGCACGATCAATTTAAAATGCCGCAAAACATCCGCTTGCAATTCATCAAAACGAACAGCCGAACCAACGCCTTCGAAAGGTCCCCGGGTCACAAAGGCCGGCTCAATGCCCAAACTGCGGAGTCCGGTCGCCACTGCCGCCGCAGCTCCACCGTTTCCCAAGATGAGCGCGCGCTCGTGTTCAGAACGCAAAAAGGGGCGCAGGGGTTTAAGAAATCCTTCTACATCCGTATTATGACCGATCCATCCCTGATCCGAGGGCTTGATGGCATTGACTGCACCTACTTCGCTGGCCACAGGGGTCAGAGACTTTAAGAATGGCAGAACGGACTGTTTGAATGGAATGGTCACGTTTAAACCTAGAAGCGGCGGCTCACCATGCGCCATCGTCTCGAGCCATGCATCGAAGCCATCGAGATTCGGACGTTCGAACCGCTCATACGTCGCGTCGTGGATGCCCAGGCGCTTGAACCGTTCAGCAAATAAGGCGGGAGAATGCGAATGAGTCAAGGTTCGGCCGAGTACACCAAACCGTCTGGACTTGCTCATGATCGGAGGCGTTCTGCGGCAAATTGAATGCCACTGACCAGCAGGCTTCCAACAGCAAGCCAAACGATCGGTCCGGTGAGGTCTCCGAGTTCCGGCCATTGGTTGGATTGGAGCCACGTTTCTCTTCCATCGCTGTGGGTGTAGAGGAGGATGGCGTTTTCTTTCCAAGGCCACAAAGCCTGCAGGGATCCGAGCAAGAGTCCCGCAAGCAATGCCATGATGGTATTGCGCGATCGTTCGAGCCACTTCTTCAAAACCCTGCTGAATCCGAGCAGTCCGCACATGGCGCCCAAGCCCACGACCATCACGGTCAAGACGTCGAGCGACTTGATTGCCCCGATGACATGACTGTAAACACCCAATAAGAGCAAAATAAAACTCCCTGATATCCCCGGTAAGATCATCGCGCAAGCCGCAATGGCCCCACAGAAAAACAGGTAAAAGTACCCGGGTGTTACTGCCATCGGGGGCAACGAACCCACGGAAAACGTAATCAATGCGCCGAGCACGAAGCTCCCGATGCTCCAAACATTCCGATCCAAAATCTCTCGACCGATGAGCGGGACTGACGTGCCCACCAATCCGAAAAAGAAGCTGTACAGGCCGATGCGCTCGTGTTCAAGCAGGTAGTGCAGCAAACCGGAAAGGGCGATGATGCTCGTCCCAATGCCCATGGCCAACGCCGTTAAAAAGGAACCGTTGATGTGTCGCCATACAGCTCGGAATCCTCCCGCTTTCCAGGTGGATACAAGGCTGAGGTCAAATGAACTGATGGCTTTCAGGAGCTCGTCGTAAATACCTGTAATCAAGGCTACCGTGCCACCGGATACTCCGGGAACTAAATCGGCCGCCCCCATCGCGAGGCCGCGTACAAAAATTCCCAGCTGACGTTTCATCCCACTTCCGTTTGAGGATCAAATTGCGCGTACCAAGCCGTGATGCCGCCTTCCAAACTGAAGAGGTTGTCGAACCCATGTTTCGTCATCAAAGCGCTGACGGTTGCCGTAGATCTTGCGCCAGTTCTGCAATAGAGCACGACGGGTAAGTCACGCGGGATTTCAGCTTGACGCGCCAAGCAGAATGCCATCGGAATGTTCAATTTCGTGAGCCGGCTCACCGCTACTTCATGAATTTCGCGGATATCGAGAAATGCAAATGGCTTCCCTTCCAATTGCCATTGATGCACCTCTTTCGGAGTAACGGATGGAACAATCGAAGCCATTGAAAAATTAATCTTCCTCCACCTCGTCGCTTACGAGGCGTTTTCCTTCAGCCAAGGCTTCTGGCAGGTGTTCAAAAAATGTATCCCCTCGCAGTCCCATTCGCAGGCATTCCAGGGGAATGAGATCGGCTGGGCCTATGTTTCCTAAGTTAACATTGGCTCCGAATTGGCGCAAAAACCAAACTTGCTGGGGTTTTTTCGGCGCTTCCCACAGGATGTCTTCCAACGCGACGTTGGCCAGAATTCGACGAACCAATTGGACATGCGCACTTCCGTTGGGTCGGTAGATGCCCACATTCCCGCTTTCTCTCGCCTCGGCAATAACCTTGAAACTACCCGCTTGCAATTCATTGCTCATCATGCGAATCCATTTCGCAGGGCTGATCAAAATGCCTTCCTCTTTCGACCCCACCTCTGACAATACCTTGTAATCCTTGCTCAAGCGATTGATCAATTCACACTTTTCATCGTGTGGGATGACCATCGAACCGTCGCTCACTTCCAAGCACTCAATTCCAAGCTTGTCAATGAATTTGAGGTATTTGTCGAGCTCGTTTCGGATGTGAAAAGCTTCAAATAGCGTTCCTCCGCAGTACACGTCAAAACCGGCGTCGCGATATAGCTTCACTTTATCTGCTATCCCTGGCGTAACCAACGAGGTGCCAAAACCGAGCTTCAGCAAATCGACCAATTCCCTGCCGGTTTCAATGAGGTCTTCGGCGCCTCGGAGACTCAGGCCTTTGTCCATGACCATCGTGAGGCCATTGGAACGAGGTTTGGATGTGCGGTCAGGAAGGTGCGAAATGTCGAACATGGTTCAAGGTTTATATCGCTCAATTCGTTCTAAGAAGCGCGCATCATTGGCAAGCGCAGGCAAAACAGTTATGAGTATTTCGGATGAATCGTAGTGGTGGGTGAGCAAATGCTCCAATAAATCAAAGGCTTCTTTTTGTCGGCCGACTGCGTAGAGGCTGATAAACTTGCGGTAGCCCACATCTGCGTTTTGGCCGAGGCTGGCCAGAGCGTCTTCCGCGATGAGCAGCGCGTCTTCGTGACGTTCGGCAATTTGAAGATTGTCGATGCGTTCCAACCACATTTCTTCGTGTTCAATATCCAGGAGCAAGCCTTGGGTATAAACTTCTTCGGCGCGGTCGTGTTCACCTGCTTTTTTCAGCGTAGTCGCCAAAAGCAAATGATAGTCCGCATGAGTCGGTTCTATTTCAATCGCTTGCTCGAAATACGAACAAGCCTCTCGATACCGCGCTTGCATATCCGCCAAAACCCCTAAACCCACGAACGCGTCGGCAAACTTGGGGTCGAGTTGGAGGCTTTCGCGGTAATACGACTCTGCGCGAGAAAGGTCCCCAATGCGCTCGAGGCATTCGCCCATGTAGCAACGCGTGCTGGGTGAAGCATCTTCAAAGCCGAGTGTCTCTTCGTAGGTATGGAGGGCGTCTTGGTAGCGTTCCATGGCCACCAATGCTTCCGCTTTTTGATGATAAGCCGGGCCGAATGCGCCTTCGATGGCAATGGCAAAATCATAGGCGTCAATGGCCTGAGGGTAACGCCCACATTGCTGCAGCGCATTGCCCAAACTGTACCAAGCCGCGAAGGAGTAGGGTTGGTCTTCCAGAAATTTCTCGTAGAACTCCGCAGCTTGTTTGAACTGTCCCGTGCGTTCAAAACAAAAAGCCAACTCATAAACGGCTGTTTCGTTCGATGGATCTTCGGATAATGCCTCTCGCAAGTTTACGATCGCTTCGTTCCAAGCACCCATGTTTTCATATTCGAGCGCGATATCGATTCGAATTTCTCGCTTGGTCTCCTCGTCTGAAAAAAACAACGCACGTTTGAAGCAATCGATGGCGAGTTTATGCTCGGTCATCTGACTGTACACGGC
>Ga0255779_1006647_pt1 | contig 10420 bp, 8 predicted proteins | sample 011ome_21_FD_179977 | JGI IMG/M metagenome (GOLD analysis project Ga0255779, IMG submission 179977) | Coastal salt marsh microbial communities from the Groves Creek Marsh, Skidaway Island, Georgia - 011508AT metaG (version 2) | ecosystem: Environmental > Aquatic > Marine > Intertidal zone > Salt...
TGGGCCTCCCGGCGCAGGGCCTCGAGCTCCTCCTGGGTGAAGGCGTGGTCGGGGGCGCCGAAGAGGCTCGCGTGGGCGATGGTCCCCTTCAGCACCCCGCCTTCCCGGATCTTCCGCACCAGGGCCATCGTGTCTATGCCCTCAATCCCCACCACCCCGTAGAACTCCATGAACTCCCCGATGGTCTGCTGGGCCCGGGGGTTGGAGGCCACGCGGCTGAACTCCTTGGCCACAAAGCCCCTCACCCAGGGGCGGTTGGACTGCATGTCGTAGACGTTCACCCCGTAGTTGCCCTGGTGGGGGTAGGTCATGACCACGATCTGCCCGTGGTAGCTGGGATCGGTCATGATCTCTTGGTAGCCGGTCTGGGCGGTGTTGAAGACCACCTCCCCCACCGTCTTCCCCCGGGCGCCGAAGGCGTAACCGTGGTAGACGGTCCCGTCTTCCAGGACCAAAACGGCGCGCTCCTTCACTCCAGCCATTCCTCCTCCTCTATCCCCGCTTGCCTCAGGATGCGCTTTAGAAGGTCCACGCCAATCTCCCCTCGGTGGGATTGGGCAAGACCAGGCGGATGGACCCCCGCACCATGAACTGGTCCTGCCCCCCGTGGAGGGCCCGGAAAACCCCAAGGCCTTAAGCCTGGCCACGAGCTCCCTCCGGGAAACGGGCCTAAGCCGCCTCGCCATGGGGTAGCTCAATGCGAACCTCGCCCAAGGGCGGGGGGGTCTCACCCCGGGAGAGCAGAAAGAGAAGCCAGTCCTCCAGGGCCGCCTGCAGGTTGGCCTCGCACTCCTTTAAGCTCTTCCCCGTGGCCCAGACCCCGGGGAGGTCGGGGATCTCCCCATAATAGGGCTCCTCATCGGCGATGAGCTCGTAGCGGGCCCGGGCCATGGCCTCCTCAAGGTAGCGGGTCAGGGTGCCCATCCCGTCCATTCTAGCCCCCGGAAGCCCCTGGGGAAAACTCCTTGACGACGGCGATCTCACGGCAGTTCTCGTAGAAGGGGCAGGCGTTGCACTCGCTCCAGACCTTGGGGGGAAGGGCCTCCCGGCTCGTGACCCGGTAGCCGAGGGCGCGGAAGAAGTTCACCTGTAAGGTCCAGGCGAAGACCCGGGGAAGCCCCAAATCCCGCGCCTCCCGCTCCGCCCCCAGGACGAGCCAGCGGCCCAGGCCCTGGCCCTGCCTTGTGGGGTGCACGGCGAGGCCGCGAATCTCGGCAAGGTCCCGCCAGAGGACGTGGAGGGCCACGGTGCCCACGATCTGGCCGTCCTCGTCCTCGAGGACCCAGAAGTCCCGGATGTTCTCGTAGAGGTGGCTGTGGCTCCGCACCAGCATCAGGCCCTTCTCCGCCCAGTAGCGGATGAGCCAGTAGATGGCGTCCACGTCCTCTAGCCGCGCCTTCCTAAGCTCCACCCCCGCCTCGCGCCGCACCTCGGGGAGAACCACCGGGGAAAGGGAAAGCCCCCTCACTTCAGTCAAGCCCCACCTCCTTCTTGGCCTCCTCTAGCCTCTCCCGCACCGCCTCCGGGGCCGTGCCGCCATAGGAGCGGCGCCTATGGATGGCGGTCTCCAGGCGGAGGAGGGGAAGGGCGTCCTCGGCGAAGAGGGGGTGGTGGGCCTGGAGTTCTTCCAAGGTGAGGTCCTTAAGGGCCCGCCCCTCCTCCACAAGCCTTCGCACGAGCCTCCCCACCACGTGGTGGGCCTCCCGGAAGGGAAGCCCCTTTTCCGCCAGATAGTCGGCGAGCTCCGTGGCGAGGGTGTAGCCCCCCTCCGCCGCCCGCCACATCCTCTCCCGGCGCCACTTGAGCCCGGGGAGGAGGGCGGCGAGGAGCCTGAGGCTATCCCTGTAGGTGGCGAGGGCGTCCAAAAGGGGCTCCTTGTCCTCCTGGAGGTCCTTGTTGTAGGCGAGGGGAAGGCCCTTCACCACCGCGGAAAGCCCCACAAAGGCCCCGAGCACCCTTCCCGCCTTGGCGCGGATGAGCTCCAGGATGTCCGGGTTCTTCTTCTGGGGCATGATGGAAGACCCGGTGGCGAAGGCGTCGGGCACCTCCACGAAGCCGAACTCCTCGGTGCTGTAGAGGATGAGCTCCTCCGCCATGCGGGAGAGGTGGAGCATGCCGATGTTCAAGGCGGAAAGGACCTCCAGGGCGAAGTCCCGGGAGGCCACCGCGTCCAGGGAGTTCCGCATGGGGGCCTTGAAGCCAAGCTCCCTGGCGGTGAAGTGGCGGTCTATGGGGAAGCCCGTCCCCGCGAGGGCCGCCGCCCCCAGGGGGCTTTCGTTGAGGCGCTCTTTGGCGTCCTCCAGGCGCCCTGCGTCCCGCTTAAGCATCTCGTAGTAGGCGAGGAACCAGTGGGCAAGGAGCACGGGCTGGGCCCGCTGCAGGTGGGTGTAGCCGGGAAGGACATAAAGGGGGTCCAGGTGCTTCTCGGCCTCCCGCACCAGGACCCGCCGGAGCGCAAGGAGAAGGGCCAGGAGCTCGTCTATGGCCCCCCGCAGGTAAAGCCTCAGGTCCGTGGCCACCTGGTCGTTGCGGCTACGGGCGGTGTGGAGCTTGCCCCCCGGGGGGCCGACGAGCTCGGTAAGGCGGGCCTCGAGGTTCATGTGGACGTCCTCAAGCTCCTCCCGCCAGGGGAAGGTGCCCGCCTCAATCTCCTCCTCTATCCGGTCCAGCCCCTTGAGGATGGCCTCAAGCTCCTCCGCGCTCAGGAGGCCCACGGCGTGAAGCATGCGGGCGTGGACCCGGTTCTGCCAGAGGTCCTCCCGCCAAAGGGCCCGGTCAAAGGCAAGGGAGGCGTTGAAGCGGGCCGCAAGGGCATCCGGCCCCTCCCCGAAGCGGCCTCCCCAGGTCCTATGCGCCATGGCCCTCCCTCTCCACAAGGGCCCGCACCCGGAGGCGCAGGGCCTGGATCTTGATGAAGCCCTCGGCGTCCTTCTGGTCGTAGCCCCCTGCCTCGTCAAAGGAGACCAGGTCCTGGCGGTAGAGGCTCTTCGGGGCCTTCCTTCCCACCACGTAGACGTTCCCCTTGTAGAGCTTGAGCCGGGCCACGCCGGTGACGCTTCTCGCCACGTGGTCAAAGTAGGCCTGAAGGGCCTCCCGCTCCGGGGCGTACCAGAAGCCGTAGTAGACGAGCTCGGCGTACTTGGGGGAGCATGTCCCTTTGGTGGAGGACCTCCCGGTCCAGGGTGAGGCTTTCCACCGCCCGCCTGGCGTGGTAGAGGATCGTCCCCCCCGGGGTCTCGTAGACCCCCCGGGACTTCATGCCCACAAAGCGGTTCTCCACGATGTCCACCCGGCCCACCCCGTGACGCCCCCCGATCTCGTTGAGCCTCTGCAGAAGGGCCGCCGGGGAAAGCCTCTCCCCGTTCACCGCCACGGGATCGCCCTCAAAAAACTCCACCTCCACGTACTCCGGGGCGTCGGGAGCCTCCTCGGGGTCTTGGGTCATGCGGAACATCCCCTTGGGGGGCTCGGCCCAGGGGTCCTCGAGGACCCCGCCCTCGTAGGAAATATGCAAGAGGTTGGCGTCCATGGAGTAAGGCTTCTCCTGGGTCACGGGGACGGGAATGCCGTGGGCCTCGGCGTAGGCGATCATCTCCTTGCGGCCCTGGAAGCTCCACTCCCGCCAGGGGGCGATGACCTTGATGTCGGGCTTCAGGGCGTAGGCGGTGAGCTCAAAGCGCACCTGGTCGTTCCCCTTCCCCGTGGCCCCGTGGGCGATGGCCTCCGCCCCCTCCTCCTCGGCGATCCGCACCAGGTGCTTGGCGATCAAAGGCCTCGCGATGGAAGTGCCGAGGAGGTAGTAGCCCTCGTACACCGCGCCAGCCCGCATCATGGGGAAGACGAAGTCGCGGACGAACTCCTCCTTGAGGTCCAGGGCGATGGCCTTGGAAGCGCCCGTCCTCAGCGCCTTCTCCCGGGCCTCCTCCACCTCCTCCCCCTGGCCGATGTCCGCGGTGAAGGCGATGACCTCGGCCCGATAGGTCTCCTTGAGCCACTTGAGGATGATGCTGGTGTCCAGTCCGCCGGAGTAGGCCAAGACGATCTTCATGTCCCTCCCAGTCTACCCCTCGAGGGGGCGTGCATAAGTATACATGAACAAACCCGCGCCGTACCCTACCGCTTGACACCCTCCCAAGGCAAGGTTAGGATTGACCCCGGAAACTGCGAGAAGGAGGTACCGCATGACCCATATCTATAGGAGGTCTGGGCCTCGGTCGCAAAGGACGCGTTCTGTTGGAGGTGCTCTATGAGAAAAGCGTTAGGGCTCGGGCTTTTACTCGGCGCCCTCCTCCTGGCAGGCTGCGGCCAGGACACCGTCAAGCCCAGCGTCACCATCACCGCCCCCCAAAATGGCGCCACCGTCAACCAGGACACCCTCACCGTCCAAGGCACCGCCCAGGACAACGTCCGCGTAAACCGGGTCACCTACCAGCTCAACAACGGCCAGGAACAAGAGGTCCCCATCACCCCGGGAACCTCCGTCAACTTCGCCTTCACCCTCACCCTCCCACAAGGCCAAAACACCATCACCGTCCACGCCTACGACCCCTCCGGCAACAAGGGAACCGCTAGCGTCCAGGTCACCTACGACCCGCAAGCCGTCCACACCCTTTCGGGCTACGTGGTGAGGGAGAACGCTGGCGGTCCCGTGGCCTCGAGCACCCTCAAGCTTTATCGGGGAGGTGCCCTCGTCGCCACCACCACCACGGCAAGCGACGGCTCCTTCACCTTCACCAACCTGGCCCCTGGGACCTACCGCCTCGAGGCCCAAAAACCCGGGATGGCGGGGAGCCTCGTGGAGGGCATCCGGGTCCCGGAGATGGCCTCCATCACCCTCGTCCAGAAGCCCGCCTTTGACGCCACCGCCACCACCACCCCGCCCACCCTCCTCATCACCCAAGACGGGAACATCCCGCTGGAAGGGGGAATCTTCACCGACGTCATCCCCTTCCGCGTCCAGGTGGACACCTCCAAGGACTACGTACGCCCCATGCGCTACATTTACGTGGCCTTGGGCCGCACCCCAGGTTCGGCCTTCGTCACCAACTCCGCCACCTGGACGCGCCGCATCTTCACCGACACCGAGGACACCGGCAACCAGGCCCTGAGCGGATCCAACGTGGCGGGCTTTGGGGACGCGGATGGGGAAAACGTCTACCTGGAGGTGGTGGCCTACGACTTCAACGAAAACCGGAGCCACTACATCCTTCCCATCACCTTCATCAACACCAACCCCACCCAGGCCAACACCGTCCAGGCGCCCACCCAGGTGGCCGCCACCGCCATCACCCTCACCCAGGCCGTGGGCTTCTACGGCGTCAAGGCGCCCGCCAAGATCCAGGTTCCTGTGGCCAAGGGCCAAGTGGGCGAGCTTGCGCTGGATCCCATGGCCGTCCCCGAGGGAAGCAACCTCTACGTGGAGGTGCGCTGGTGCTACACCGACACCTCCGCCCCGCCGTTCGCCTTTGACATTGAGCGCTCCACCGACGGCGCCAACTGGGTCCGGGTGGGCACCGTGGGCGGTGGGGCCAGCTCCAGCTGTTCCAGCAACCCCTTCAACCGCCCCTTCTACTTCCGCGACGCCTCTCCCGACCTCACCCCCGGCCAGACCTACCACTACCGGGTGGTGGCCCGGGGCGCGAGTTCGGCCGAAAGCCAGCCCAGCTCCACCACACCCCTTCCGCCCTTCTTCGCCCCCCTCCTCTCCCCCGCCGACGAGAGCGTGGGCGTGTCCAAAACCCCGGACTTCGTGATCGGCCATCCCCAGCTTCAGATCGGAGCCGACGGCGCCGCCTACAACCTGGTCCTCTGGGACACCCTGACCGGGGACGGCGTGGCCTGGCAGACGCTTTCGGGCTACAACCTCTACGTGGAGTTTGGCAACGGAGATAACGGCATCCCCGCGGGAGAGGCCTTGGTCTATGGCTTCCATCCCGCCGTCAACAACTTCGTGATCTTCACCGACACCACCGACCCCAACAACCCCAACCTCGTCCCCGTGGACGTGGCCCAGGGCGAGGTCACCCTGCCCTACGACTTTGACGGCCTGGCCCAGCTTCCCGAGCTCCAAGCCCTCCGCACCTACGCCTGGCAGCTTTACGTGAGCTACGCCTACAAGTACAACCCCGGGGAAAACTACCGCATCTCGGCCTACAGCATCCAGACCTGGCCCAGCTCCACCTCCTTCATCCGCATCAGCCGCACGGGGACCCAGGTCTTTGATTTCACCACCGGTGAGTAAGGAGGCAGCATGAAGAAGCCTTTGATCCTCTCCGCCCTTGCGCTGGCCGCTCTGCTCTCGGCCTGCTCCCAGGCTCCGAGGCCGACGAACGCCTCCCCGACGCCCGGCCTTGTGACCACCTCCGAGGGTGTGCGCCACTACCAGGGGCAGGTGGTGGTGGGCTACGAGGACGAGTCCGGCCTTCAGGAGGCCATCCGTAAGCTGGGGGCCAAGGAGATCGCCCGTATCCCCGAGCTGAAGGCCGCCCTCCTCGAGGTGCCCGGGGATGCCGTCAAGGCGAGCCGGACCCTGAAGGGCCTCCCTGGCCTCCGCTACGCCGAGCCCCACCTGGCCCAGGTAACCCCCCCCAAGGACGACCCCGTGGAGCTCCCCAGGGGCCGGGAAAGCGGCCTCATTCCCTTGGGCAACCCCAGCGACCAAATCCTGGACGAGCTGCCCCAGTACGCTCTGGACCCACGCCACCTCGCCGCCAAGGCGGCCTGGGACAGGGGGTTTGAAGGCGAGGGGGTGGTGGTGGCCATCATTGACGACCCCGCGGACGTAACCCACCCTGACCTCGCCCCCAACTGGGCGGGGAAGGCCTATGACCCGGTCACCGACACCACCTACACCAGCGCCAGCGGCTGGCTGAACTTTATCCAGGGCCTCAACGCCCCCGCCGACCTCTACCACGGCACCTACGTGGCCTCCACGGTGAGTGCCCCCAGGGACGGCCAGGGCATCGCGGGGCTCGCCCCCAAGACCAAGTTCCTCCCCGTGGCCATCTTCCAGCCCGACTACGTGGGGGACTTCTACGTGGCCCGGGGCATCGTCTGGGCCGTGAACAACGGAGCCCAAGTGCTCAACAACTCCTGGGGCGGCCTCGGCTACGGCCAACTGGTCAAGGAGGCCTTTGACTACGCCTTGGCCAACGGCGTGGTGGTGGTGGCGAGCGCCGGAAACTCCTACAAAGACGAGGTGCGCACCCCCGCGGGCTATCCCGGGATCATCGCCTCGGCCGCCGCCGACGGCAACCGCAACAAGACGGACTTCTCCACCTACGGGCGGCACATCTCCAGCGCCGCCCCCGGCTTGGACGTCCTCCTGGCCAACCCCACCTGGCTCGGGGGCGGCTACGGCCTCATCTCCGGAACGTCCTTCTCCGGCCCCTACACCGCCGCGGCGGCCGCCCTGGTGAAGGCCGCCTGCCCTGGCGCCACCCCTTATCAGGTGCGCCGTGCCTTGGAAACCACCACCTGGGAAAAGACCTTCACCCGGGAAAAGGGATGGGGCCACCTGCACGCGGGCCAGCTTGCCGAGCTCCTCTCCCAAGGCTGTGCCGCCTTGCCCGCGAAAGGCGCCGTGGTCCGGGTGAAGGTGGAGTACTTCAACGAGCGGGGCACCTTCCCTGGCCTTCTCGCCGACGTGATCCTGCGGGGGAAGGGCCTAAAGCCGGGGGATCCCACCGACCCTACCCCCGTTTACTGGGCCCGTACGGACCAAAACGGCGAGGCCTGGTTCTACGAGATCGCCCCGGGCGAGTACGATATCTACGTGGCCGGGGCGGACCTGGCCCTCACGGGCGGACCTCCCGAGGAGCGGGGCACCTTCGTGGGCACCCTGGTGGCCACCCCGGGCTCTAGCGCCTTCAGCCCCGACTCCAAGCTCGTCCGCCTCAACGCAAGCGAGGTCAACCTAAACCCCACCGATCCTTACGAACCCAACGACACCCTCTCTCAGGCCAAGCCCATCGCCTACGGCCAGACCACCCAGCTCGCCTATATCTTCGGCCAACCCCAGGACTACGACTACTTCCAGTTCACGGGAAGCGCTGGGGACACGATCAAGGCCCGCGTCTACGCTCGCTCCAGCATCGGAGGGACCCTGGACTCCTACCTCTACCTCCTGGACGAAAACGGGCAGGTCCTGGCCGAAAACGACGACATCATTTTCGGCCAAATCACCGACTCGGAGATCATCTTCACCCTGCCCCAGGACGGCACCTATTACCTTGTAGTGACCAGCTACACCATCGCCAACGGCGGTAGCGACGACAGCCCCTTCAACAAGTACCGCCTCGAGCTCCAGAAGACCAACTAAGGTCCGTAAGCACCCACCCCCCGGGCTTCCCCGGGGGGTGGTCAAGTTTCGCCTACAGGTGAATCGGCCGCTCCCACGCCGCCAGCGCCGCCTCCTTGAGGATCTCGGAGAGGGAGGGGTGGGCGTGAGGGGCGCGGCCCAAGTCCTCGGCGCTCGCCTTGAAGAAGAGGGCCAAGGCGGCCTCGGCCAGGACGTCCCCCACCCGGGCCCCGATCCCGTGCACCCCGAGGATGCGGTCCGTCTTGGCGTGGGCGAGGACCTTAATAAACCCCTCCGTCTCCCCCATGGCCCGGGCGCGGCCCGAGGCGGAGTAGGGGAACTTCCCCACCTTGTAGGGGATGCCCTGCGCCTTCAGCTCTTCCTCGGTGTAGCCCACGGCGGCGATCTCGGGGTGGGTGTAGACCACGCTGGGGATGGCCTGGTAGTCCACGTGGCCGAAGCCCCGGACCATGTGCTCCACGGCGGCGATCCCTTCCTCGCTCGCCTTGTGGGCGAGCATGGGACCCCGCACCACGTCCCCGATGGCGTAGATGTGGGGAACGCGGGTCCTCAGGTGCTCGTCCACGGGGATCCGCCCCCGCTCGTCCGTGGAAAGCCCGGCGTTCTCCAGGGAAAGCCCCTCGGTGTAGGGCCTCCGGCCCACGGCCACGAGGACCCGATCCGCCTCCAAGACCTCGCCCCCCTCAAGCTCCACCCGGGCCCCCTTGGCCTCAGGCACCACGGCAGTGACCCGCACCCCGGTGCGGATCGTGAGGCCCTGCTTCTTGAAGACCCTCTCCGCCGCCCGGGAGACCTCGAGGTCCATGGTGGGGAGGATGCGGTCCATGTACTCCAGGACGATGACCTCCGCCCCCAGGCGGTGCCAGACCACCCCGAGCTCCAGCCCGATCACCCCGCCCCCCACCACGATGAGCCTCTTCGGCACCTCGGGGAAGGAAAGGGCCTCGGTGGAGGTCACCACCCGCTCGTAGTCCACCTGGGCCCAAGGGGGGATGAGGGGGGCGCTTCCCGTGGCGATGAGGATGTAGCGGGCCTCCAGCTCCTCCCCCGTCTCCTCCACCAAAACCTTGCGCTCGGAGAGGAAGCGGGCCGTGCCCTGGTGGCGGGCGATGCCGTTCTTTTTGAAGAGGAACTCCACCCCTTGGGTGTTGGCCTGGACCACCTTGTCCTTGTGGGCCATGAGGGCGGGAAGGTCCAGCTCCACCCCCTTCACCTTGGCCCCGAGGAGGCCCTTCTTCGCCTCGTAGATGCGTTCGGTGGTCTCCAGGAGGGCCTTGGAGGGGATGCACCCCACCCTGAGGCAGGTCCCCCCTAGGGCCTTCTCCTTCTCCACCACCCCCACCTTCATCCCGAGCTGGGCCGCCCGGATGGCGGCCACGTACCCCCCGGGCCCGGCGCCGATCACCAGGAGGTCGTACACGCTACACCTCCAAAAGGAGCCGCGCCGGGTTCTCAATGAGCTCCTTCACCCGGCGGAGGAAGGTGACCGCCTCCCGTCCGTCCACGATGCGGTGGTCGTAGGAGAGGGCGAGGTACATCATGGGCCTTATGACCACCTGGCCGTCCCGAACCACGGGGCGCTCCTGGATGGCGTGCATGCCCAGGATCCCCACCTGGGGCGGGTTGAGGAGGGGGGTGGAGTTCAGGGAGCCGTAGATCCCCCCGTTGGTGATGGTGAAGGTGCCCCCCATGAGCTCCTCGGGCTTGAGCTTCTTGGTGCGGGCCCTTTCGGCGAAGTCGGCGATCTTTTGCTCAATCTCGGCGAAGGAGAGGCGGTCGGCGTCGCGGATCACGGGGACCACCAGGCCCTCGCCTCCGCCCACGGCGATGCCGATGTCGTAGTAGCGGTGGTAGACGATGTGGTTGTCCCGGATCTCGGCGTTGAGCTCGGGGATCTCCTTGAGGGCCTGGACCACGGCCTTGACGAAGAAGCTCATGAAGCCGAGCTTGACCCCGTACTTCTTCTGGAAGGCCTCGCCGAACTCCTTCCTGAGGGCGATCACCGCCGACATGTCCGCCTCGTTGAAGGTGGTGAGCATGGCCGTGGTCTGGCGGACCATGAGGAGGCGCTCGGCGATCCGGCGGCGCAAGGGCGTCATG
>Ga0255779_1006684_pt1 | contig 10380 bp, 15 predicted proteins | sample 011ome_21_FD_179977 | JGI IMG/M metagenome (GOLD analysis project Ga0255779, IMG submission 179977) | Coastal salt marsh microbial communities from the Groves Creek Marsh, Skidaway Island, Georgia - 011508AT metaG (version 2) | ecosystem: Environmental > Aquatic > Marine > Intertidal zone > Salt...
CCGCAAAGGATTAGGCTTTAGTTATGGCAGACATATTTGAGGCAATCGCCGACCCAACACGGCGCAATATTATGGAGACTCTGCTCTCGGCACAGGTAGCCGGCTCAGAGCTAACAGTAAGTGAGCTTGTTCAGAAGACCGGCTTGGGCCAACCCACAGTCTCAAAGCACCTCAAGACTCTTCGTGAGGTGGGACTGGTTGCCGCCCGTGAGGATGGCCAGAAGCGTTTCTACTCGGTTACCCCTGAGCCACTCGAGGAGATTGAGGACTGGATGATCAACTTCCTCTCGCTCGGCTTTGAGGCTGAGGGTGAAGAGGACCTCGCTAAGAACCTCAGTGAGGCGGGAGAGAAGCTGGGCCACTGGATAACCGAGAAGGCATCCTGGCTCGGTGAGCAGCTCCGCGCTCGCGCAGACGAGCTCGATGTCGATGTCGACCCCAAAGAACTTGGCAAGAGGCTAGGTAGGAAACTTGCCGAGACAAAGGTCGATGCCGAAAAAGGCGCCAAGGACTTCGAGAAGCTAGCCAGGCAAAAAGTCGAAGAGGTTGTTGACGATGTTCGAAGTGAAGCTACTCACTTCGCAGAGGAAGTTAGGGCAAAGGTCGGCAAGAAGTAATGGCTGAACGTAATGATGAACTCCGCAATTTCGCAGAGAAGCAGCTGAAGAAAAAGCAGGACTTTCGGACCTACATGTGGGTCTATGCGGCAGTCGTCGCATTGACTTCCGGGGTCTGGTTCATTACATCGCCGAGTGCTCCCTACTGGCCAGTATGGGTAATCCTGGGGATGGGTATCGCAGCGATTTTTGTGGGCCTAGACGCCTACGGTCGCCTGGGCGGCAAGCCGATAACCGACGAGCAAATCGATGCCGAGGTTGAGCGCCTAAGGCGCAAGGGCTAGACTTTGGCAGGTTGCCCACAAGGGCAAAAAAACATAGACGAGGTTTTTGTGGGTTCAGTAATCAAAAAGCGCCGCAAGCGCATGTCGAAGAAGAAGCACCGCAAGCTTCTTCGCAAGACGCGCCACCAGCGTCGCAACAAGAAGTAGTAACTACCCGCCCAATGAGGCGGGTTTTTACTTTTGACCCCTCAGCTCGCGCCTGCGCTGGCGCAGAATCTCCCAGCCCGCAGCTACCGCATAGCGCCTTAGCTGGGCATCGGGATTCACAGCCACCTGGTTCCCCACGGCACTGAGCATGGGTAGATCGTTTACTGAGTCCGAATAGGCCCATGACTTTCTCAGGCTTATCCCGCGCTCCTTAGCAAGTTTCTTTACCGCCTTGCGCTTGGCTTTGCCGTGGAGTGGGGCTCCGACTAATTCGCCTGTCAGAACTTTGCCATCATGGCCGACAATTGTTCCAAGAGATCCAGTTGCACCCAGATCTTGGGCTATTACTTCCGCTAGCTCCACGGGCGAGGCTGTCACCAACCACACCTCATGACCCTGTTGAAGGTGATGCTTTAGTCGTTCAACCGATCTAGGCCAGAGTCTTGGCTGGATTTCGTCTTTATAAACCTGGTCGACCAGCTCTTGGAGTTCCTTTACCGAGTGCCCGCGGGTAAGCATGAGGGCACGATCTTTGATGTCGGCCATTTTGGAGGTCTTCTCCCCACGCCTTATAAACATCACGTGTTCCCACATAAACCGCCAGATATCCCGGCGCTTAATGCTGCCTCCGGTAAAGGCAACCTTGCCAAAAAGAATCGCAGTTGAGCCACAGACCAACGTGTTGTCGACATCGAAGAAGGCGGCAATCTTCTTTGTCGGTTTCGCGGCTTCGGGGGTCACCCGCTAAGTCTAGAGCTGAAGAGAATCACCTAGTCTTGAACCATGAAAGAGCCAATCGAGATTCAATTGGTGATTCGGCAGGGCTGCCACCTTTGCGTTGCAGCTGAGTCCGACCTGGCAAGGGTCATTGCCCGTTTTGCCGCTGAATATCCCGAGCGCGAATACACAGTCGAGCTTGTTGACATAGCCGACTATGACAAATTGCAACGCTTCAGCGAGGAAGTGCCAGTTTTGCTTATCAACGAGAAGCAGATCTCATTCTGGCGAATTGATGAAAAGCGGGCCTTTGAGAAACTCAGCGAGCTCGCATGAGAAGGGTTATTTTCTGGGCCCTGAAGAACTTCTGGTTTCCCATCCTGATTTTTGCTCTCGCACAACTTGGCAAGAGGTATCGGTGGGCCGCAGATTTCCACGCCAAGTTGAGCAGGCTGAAGTGATTCTTGGGCCAGGTTCATGATTAGCTCAAGGGACGCTTTTCCTGACATATTGCGAGGCTTTGCCCTGCTCGGTATCGCGATGGTGAACGTTCAATACTTTGCAGTCGATACGGTTAGCGGCTTTGAGTCGGCTGACTTGACGTCTGGTGCTAACTCTGCTGCCGCCTTCATTGTGATGTTCTTTTTCCAGTCAAAGTTCTACCTGCTCTTTTCGTTCCTCTTTGGATACTCCGCTCACTACGTAATAAAGGGTGAGCGGGAAAACCGTTCGCGCTGGGTTGGTAGGTCTGTCGGGCTGATTCTCTTTGGTGTTGTCCACTTCGTCTTCCTCTTCCACGGCGACATCCTGTTCCTCTACGGAGTATTTGGACTTGTCCTTCTGGCCCTCTACTTCCGACCAGATAAGACGGTCAGTCGCTGGGCAAGAGGGACCTACATTTTTTCCGCCGTCTTGTTCACTCTGCTTGCTCTGTTGGTGGCAGTTGGGGAAGCATTTCTCGCAAGCAAAGGCAAGGTACTTCCAGACGACACTGCCGGCCTAGGGGGCCTAAACCAGGCGCTTGCCTCGGGTGGATTCTTGGAGGCCGCTGCTGCCAGATTTGAACTCTGGCTCGCCTTCGCACCTCAAGGCTTCCTGTTGCAGGGGCCTTTGGTTATGGTCGCATTTTTGGTCGGAGTCTTGGTTGCAAGAAAGAACGGTTTGGCCTCCGGTGCTAATCCCAACCTGATGAGGCGCATAGCTTTGTGGGGTATTGCCCTCGGACTTCCTTTGCAGCTGGCCGCGGCAGCAATCTACATCTTCAACCTGCTAGCGGATCAATACAGTCTCGGTCTATCGCTTATCTCCTTGGCGCTGAACTTCCTCACCGCCCCGATTCTCTCTGCGGGTTATGTGGGAGTGCTGTGGCTGATCAGCGAAAGGTTGGGTGGCATTGCGCTGCTCTCGGCGGCAGGTAGGCACTCGCTGACCATCTACCTATCCCAATCAGTCATCTTCTCCGTGCTCTTCTCCGCTTGGGGGCTTGGCCTGTTTGCCCAGCTCGATGCCTGGCTCGTCGCCCTAACCGCCTTCCTTACTTGGTTGGTGCTCAGCGTGCTGGCGATGGTAAACCTCAGGTTCTTCGCCAGAGGGCCCATGGAGACGGTCCTGACGAACTTCTCAAAGCTGTTTGTGAGAAAAGCTTGAACCTCGAGCAGCTCGGGCTTTTTGGAGTTTTTCTTGCCGGTGCAATTCCATGGTTCGAAGCAATTGGGGCGACCTATTTGTCTAGCTGACGAGATGATTGCGGGGCATGCGGTAAGCATGCGTGCCACCCTGGTAACGAATAATCTGAAGCACTTCGATCGCGTGCCTGGCTTGATGACAGAGGGCTGGCTCTAGGGCTGAAGCCTGTTTGGTCCTCGGAAGAGGAAGCTTGCCTCTCGGATGTTGGGGAGCTCGAGCATCAGCATCACGACTCTCGTTAGCCCCATGCCGAAACCGCCGTGCGGAGGGACGCCATAGCGGAAGAAGTCCATGTAAAAGTCGAGGCCCTCGGGGTCAAGACCCTTGTCCTTGGCCTGAGCCTCAAGAACCTCAATCCTGTGCTCGCGCTGGGCACCGGTGGTGATTTCGGTTCCCTTCCATATAAGGTCATAGCTCTTGGTTAGCGCATCATTGCCCTCGTGGCGCATGTGATAGAAGGGCCTGATGTGCTTTGGGTAGTCGGTTAGGAAGACGAACTCGTGACCGAGTTCTTCTTTGGCGTATTGAGAAATCTGGCGCTCGCCCTCTGGGTCAAGATCGCCATCGGTCCTCGGGACTTTATAGCCGCGCTTCTCGATAATCTCGTGCGCCTCGGCAAGTGGAATGCGGGGAAAAGGAGTGCTCGGGATCTCGATGTCGATCTCGTAGAGTTCCTTGATTCTCTCCCCGTGCTTCTCCTTGACGGCGGTGATGGCCTTGACCATCAGTTCTTCCTGGAAGCTCATGACATCCTCGTGGGAGTCAATCCAGCTCATCTCCATGTCGATGGAGACAAACTCGGTTGCATGGCGGGAAGTGAAGGAGGGGTCGGCCCTAAATACGGGTCCGATTTCAAAGACCCTGTTGAGGCCTGCGCTCATGGCCATCTGCTTATAGAACTGAGGTGACTGGGCAAGATATGCGTGACCCTCAAAGTATTCAAGCTTGAACAGTTCGGCATGGGACTCCGAGGGTGAAGCCATCAGCTTCGGGGAGTGAATCTCTACGAAGTCATTGGCTAGCCAGTGCGCTCTCCAGGCCTGCTCAATCGTGGTTTGAACCTGCATCATTAGGTTTAGCTCTGGGCGCCTAAAGTCGATGAAACGCCAGTCGAGCCTCTTGTCAATGGAGGTGTCTTCGGCGATTGGGCTATCTGGTAGTGATGCCGAGACAACCTCAAGGCCCTCGAGCAAGATCTCGATACCGCCGAGCTTTACGCGCTCATCGTGCTTGAGCTGACCCTTGACAATCACAAAGCTGCCGTGGGTGAGCCCTGAGACCTGGTCCGCAAGCGCATCCTCCTCGCTTGGGCGAGGGTAGGTGACCTGAACGCTGCCGGACTCATCGCGAATGATGATGAACTGGATTCGCTTTTGGTCCCTGAGGGTTTCAACCCAGCCGCCGATTGTTACAGGACCATCTTGCTGGCCTGCGAGTTCGCCGATCTTTGAGCGATTGAGCATAGTTCTTAGGTCCTTTGGGGCTAGCTGGCGGAATTCAGCCAAGTTTAGCGAAGGTAAACTTGTTCTATGCCAGCCTCTCGCCTTCACTTCGTAAGACACGGTGAGGTGTTTAATCCCAAAGGCCTGCTCTATGAGCGTCTGGATGGCTACCCGCTCAGTGAACGCGGCCACAAGATGGCTGAGGCCGCCGCTAAGGAGCTGGCGGGCATGGGGCGAAAAGTCTCAAGGCTAATTGTTTCCCCGCTTGAGAGAACGAGGCAGTCTGCGGCTCCCGTTGCAGAGCAGTTTGGTCTTGAGCCGGTGATCGACGAGCGCATTATTGAGCCGTGGAACTTGCTTCGCGGCTATCCAATGGGGCCAAGGGCGCTGCTCGCAAAACCATCCCTAGCCCTAAATCTCTACAACCCCTCACGCCCCAGCTGGGGAGAGCCATTTAGCCAGATTGCGAATCGCATGACCGAGGCGGCGCTCGCTGGCTGGGAGAGCACTGATTCGGGAGATGTTGTCTTCGTCTCTCACCAGTTAGCGATATGGATGACCTATCGCAGCGCCATGGGGCTGAGACTTCCGCATAACCCAAGAAACAGGCGCTGCTCACTCTCTTCGATTACCTCTTTCGAGGTTCAGGATGAGAAGTTAGTGCCGGTTGACTATCGTGAGCCCGGCATGAAGCTGGCGGGGCTGATTTAGGTGCGGAGATTACTTTCAATTGCACTTGCGACTTTGATCCTCACTGGTTGCGCTCAGGACCCACTAGCCGAGCAATTCCGATCCGGTGATAACAAAAACTACATCGCAGGCGATGGCACAGTCACGGAGTTTGCGGTAGATCAACGACCAACTTTTGATGACTGGGAGGGAGCCACGGAGAGCGGAGTTTTTTTGAGCTCCGAGGCCCTGGAGGGCTTTGTGGTGGTGATGAACTGGTGGTATGCGGCGTGTGCTCCGTGTCGAGCCGAGGCTCCTGACATGGCTGCACTGAGCGAGGAATTTGCCGATCAGGGAGTGCAGTTTGTTGGCGTGAATGTTCGTGACACCGCAGAGACGGCGCTCGCTTTCGATAGGAACTTTGGCATCACCTACCCCTCCATCATGGATGCCCAGAGCGGAGCGGTTTCGCTTGCTTTCTCTGGAGTAGTAAGCCCGCAGGCTGTGCCGACAACTCTTGTCATCGACAGGGAGGGAAGAGTCTCCGCCAGAATCCTTGGGCGCATCGACAAGTCAATCTTGCGCGAGCTGATCGAGACGGTGGCCGAATGAGCCCCTCGGAGATTGCCCTATCCGGCTCGATGCTACTGGCAATTCCAATAGCCCTGCTAGCCGGAATTGTTACTTTTGCAAGCCCGTGTGTGTTGCCGCTTGTGCCTGGCTATCTCGGCTACGTGTCCGCAAATGTCAGGTCAAGGGCAGTTCTCGGAACGGCACTATTCGTGCTGGGTTTTACCATCGTCTTTGTTTTGCTTGGGGTGCTAGCGGGTTCCGCGGCCTTCGTCTTTTTCACCCGAAACCTCTGGGTCCAGGCGGTGCTTGGGGTGTTGGTGATTCTTTTCGGTCTAGCAATGATTGGGCAGCTGGGCATTTTCCAGAGGACCATCAAGTTGCCCGTGACACCGAGGACGGGGCTACTTGGAGCTCCGCTTCTAGGGGTTGTATTTGCGCTGGGGTGGACTCCGTGCATTGGACCCACGCTCTCGGCGGTATTGGTTCTCGCAAGTGACAGCGGGGATCCGTTACGCGGAGGAATACTTGCCACGGTCTACTCACTGGGCATCGGGGTGCCGTTCTTGCTTCTGGCCGCCGGAATTGGTTGGGCCGCAAGGAGCGTTGAGCTCATCAAGCGCAACATTCGCAAGGTAAATATCTTTGGCGGGGTGCTACTGATTGTCTTGGGCACGCTCATGGCAACCGGCCTCTGGCTGCAATTTACCAATTGGCTTCAGGTGGTGAACAGTGGCATCATCCTCCCGCTTTAGTCCAATATTCTGGGGTCGCTGGTTCTGGCGCCAGCTCACCTCAATGCGTACAGCGTTGTTTCTGCTGTTGCTACTCGCCCTAGCGGCAATCCCTGGTTCGCTTTATCCGCAGCGAAGTGCGGATCCAAATGGCGTAAGGCTTTATTTTGACCAGCAGCCTGAGATTGCAGCTCTGCTGGATTCATTGCAGCTGTTCGATGTCTATACATCGATCTGGTTCTCGGCTATCTACATTCTGCTCTTTGTCTCGCTGGTTGGTTGCGTCTTACCTAGGACGCAGGCCCACCTAAACGCTCTTCGTGCAAAGCCTGTTGAGACTCCGCAAAAGCTTGAGCGGATGCCCGCATACGTAACTGCAGCGGCCAAGGGCGATCAGCTTGACCGGGCCGAACAGGCGCTTAAGTCTCGTGGTTTTAGGGTTCGCAGGTTGGACGACTCAGTCTCTGCGGAGAAGGGTTACCTCAAAGAGACCGGGAACCTGGTCTTTCACTACTCCCTGGTGCTGCTGTTGATTGCCGTGGGGCTTGGCGGTGGCTTCAGCTTCTCAGGTCAGCGAGTTTTAGTTGAGGGCGATACGTTCGTAAACAACCTCGCCAGCTATGACGCGTTTTCCCCAGGGCCATTGTTCTTTGAAAATGAGCTCCAGCCGTTTTCAATGACCTTGGAGGACTTTGAGGTTGTCTATGACCTAAGAAACCCTGCAAATCTGGGCCAGCCCGTTGACTTTATTGCCAACGTCACGCTCGATGATGGGCTTACAAACTCGAACTCTGACATTCGGGTGAACTTTCCGCTTGAGGCACCCGGGGCAAACGTGTTCTTGACCGGTAACGGTTTTGCACCCGTGATAACCCTCTATGACGGTGTGGGCAACATCGCCTTTTCTGGGCCAGTGGTCTTTCTGCCCCAGGATTCCAACATGACATCGCTTGGTGTGATTAAAGCTCCTGATGCCAGTCCCGAGCAGATTGGAATCATCGCCTTTTTCTATCCGACCGCTCAGGAGCTCGAGTCGGGAGCCTATGCGTCAATCTACCCGGACCCGATTGATCCGCTTTTGACCATGAACGTCTATTTGGGCGATCTTGGGCTCGATGCTGGAATACCAAGAAACGTTTATGCATTGGACATCACAGACCTTGATTTGATTGCCGGGCGAGACGGACCCAACCCACCAATTCAGTTGCGGGTTGGCGAAATGGCTGAGCTTCCCGGAGGAGCTGGATTTATCTCCTTCGACGGGTTGAAGCGATTTGCCTCCTTGGATGTCGCCTATAACCCGGGTGGCTTGTGGATCATGGTGTTTGCATTTATTGCTCTTGTGGCAATTGTGTTTTCGCTGAGTGTTCGCAGAAGACGGGTTTGGGTGCGGCAGTTGGCTGGCAAAATTGAGTATGCGGCATTAGCCAGGGGCGACGATGATGGCCTCGAAGAATTGATTGTTGATTTGCGCAAAGAGATTGAGGGTGACTAGTTGAACATTGTCCTAAATGAGCCACTGTCGCAAATCTCCCTGCTCTTTGTTTCCGCAGCCATGGGGCTTTTGGCGGTCGCGCTTTTGATGTTCGCCTTTCAGCTTGCGAGGCTAAAAGACGACCCAACAGAATCGCGTTTTGAGCGCTATGGCTTCTGGGTGTTGGGTGCCGGAACCGTGGTCCTAGGTGTTGGGGTGTTCCTCCGCGGGGTTGCGGCTCAGCGTGTGCCATGGGCAAACATGTATGAGTTTGCTATCTCGGGCGCGCTCATGATTTTGACCATCTACCTAATCTCGCTCAGGGTCAAAGACGTGCGCTACGTTGCAACCTTTGTCACCGGGTTCTCGCTCGTTACTCTCTTCGCCGCGGTCAGCCTGTTCTATGTCGAGGTCAAGACCTTGATGCCTGCGCTGCAGAGCTACTGGCTGGTAATCCACGTGGTAGTTGCAATCATGGCTACCGGGTTCTTTGCTATAGCCGCCGGTTTCCACATCTTCTACCTCATCAAGGCGGCCGGTGTGGGGCGGGCATTGATGGACCGCTTTCCTGACCTTAGACAGCTAGAGCGAGTTGCCTACCGGTTCAACATGGTGGGGTTTGTGGCTTGGAGCTTTACCTTGATTGCTGGGGCTATCTGGGCCGAGCGAGCCTGGCACCGCTACTGGGGCTGGGACACCAAGGAGGTTTGGACCTTCATCATCTGGGTGGTCTACGCCGGATACCTACACGCCATGGCAACCAGAGGTTGGACCGGAAAACGTGCGGCAATCCTAGGGCTTATCGGATTTGGAGCGGTGATCTTTAACTTCACCATCGTGAACCTATTCTTCAAAGGTCTACACGTCTACTCAGGTCTCTAGTAGCTGCCTGCAACGCTCGAGGCGCTCTAACCACCAAGTGGTGCGTTCAGGACTTGCAGCATATTTCTCTAAAAGCTCTTCACTCGGGTCCACCTCGCGCAATTCAATCTCTCCGTTTACTGGGACCAGGGGAGAGTCGACAATGTCGCCTCCAAGCAATCTTGCTGTCGCCAGACCACAGTCGTAACTGAGAGCAGGCATGGCAGCTGCAAGATGCAGGCCGTGAGAAATGCCTATGGAGCTTTCAAGGGCAGAGCTAACAACAATCTCGAGCCCGCTCTCGCTGGCTATCGCTAAGGCTCTGCGAATACCTCCCAAGGGCTGGACCTTAATCACTGCAATGTCTGCAGCCTGCTCTCTGGCAACCAGCAGTGGGTCGGTTGACTTTCTAATCGACTCGTCAACTGCGACCTTGAGCGGTATTTGCTCCTCGGCCAACCAGTTCCTGAGTTCTTTGAGCTCAGCGATGGTTTTTACCGGCTGCTCAATATATTCCAGCTCAAGGCTCTTGAGCTCCCTTGCGATCTGCATGGTTTGCTCGGTGGTGTAGCCGGCATTGGCATCAAGTCGGATCTTTGCATCAGGATAAAGATCTCTTACTCTTCTTGCTCGGGCAATGTCATCTTTTAGACCCTGTCCCGTCTCGGCGACCTTGATCTTTACCGAGCTAAAGCGGCCAAAGGGTGAAAGTACATCTGCCACCTCATCCACACCGACCGCAGGCAGGGTGGCATTCACAGGGATTGACTGCCTAAAGGAGCTAGGAAGCGGGTCATTGGCCCAACTCACTGCCCCAGCAAGCCACTGCGCAGCCTCATCGTCCTCGTATTCGACGAAGGGGCTGAATTCGCTCCAGCGCTGGCTGCCACGGAAGATAAGAGCCTCGCGCACCACAATGCCGCGGAACTTAGTCCTCAGCGGGAGGGCCACAACCGCTACATCGGTTATCTCGTCGGCTGCCATTTGATTAGTCTAGGCATATGAAATTTTCTCCAGCAGCCCCGTTTGACCCCACCCAATGGGTCGATGTTGCTGGCTTTGAGGACCTGGAGGACATCAGCTATCACCGGCACCACTCCCTTGGAGTAGTGAGGGTCGGCTTCTCGCGGCCTGAGGTTCGAAACGCCTTTAGACCGCAAACGGTAGATGAGCTCTATA
>Ga0255779_1006690_pt1 | contig 10375 bp, 9 predicted proteins | sample 011ome_21_FD_179977 | JGI IMG/M metagenome (GOLD analysis project Ga0255779, IMG submission 179977) | Coastal salt marsh microbial communities from the Groves Creek Marsh, Skidaway Island, Georgia - 011508AT metaG (version 2) | ecosystem: Environmental > Aquatic > Marine > Intertidal zone > Salt...
ACTTACGGATGCGCATGAGCCGCCAGCTGATGGTTGACGACGCCCTGCAGCATTTTAACGAGCGGCTGTTTTTTCAGCACAAAGCCGGAGAAGCGGACCAGCGGCTGCCGCTACTACTGAAGCACTTGGGCACCTCGGAACTTCAACGCAAAGATGAAATTATTCTCAGTATCCTCGGCACAGCTGGCCTGAGCTTCGACAGCCCATCGACTTCTGAAAACGTGCACCGAATGGTACGCAATTGGGCCTATGACAAGGCGCATACCATTGCTGGCGGCACTTCAGAGATTCAACTAAATATTATCGCCAAGCGTGCGCTTGGCCTCCCCGACTGATCGAGGATAGTGCTGTGGTACTGAACGAAGAACAGGCGTTATTGAAAGACACCATCGCCGATTTTTTGGATGAGCATGCGCCAACGACCCTGTTAAGGGAAATGCGTGACACCCCAAATTCACCCGCTTGGCCCGCACCCGTATGGTCCCAACTGTGCGAGATGGGTGTTCCAGCCTGTGCACTCCCCGAGGACCTCGGTGGTCTTGGCTTTGGTTGGCTGGGCTTGGGCACCATACTCGAGGAAGCGGGAAAGCGGCTAAGTCCCCTACCCCTGCTGTCCAGCGTGGCTGTGGCCACCAGCGTGGTGCGACACTGCGCGTCTCAAGCTCAGCTGGAAACGCTGTTATCCGACATGGCCACGGGAACCTCGGTACTTACGCTGGCACACCAGGAACAGTCGACATTCCATCAACAGGCCTGCGACACCATCGAGCACGACGGCAAAGTCAGTGGCACCAAAGTCATGGTAATGGATGCCACGGGGGCGGATCATCTTTTGGTGAGTGCAAAGCGCCACAATGGCAGCCAAGGCGTTGCACTGGTACCGACTAACAGCGCGGGTCTACATATCGACGAAGAAACCCTTTTTGATGGCAGAAAGTACGCCCGCATTAGCTTATTCGAGGTCAGCGTCGACACTTGGCTCGAGGGCGCAGACGTGACGACGGGGTTACAACGAGCCTTGGACGAAGCGGCCATCGCAGTGGCTTGCGATATGATGGGAGGCGCCAGGGAGCTGCTTGAGCGAACCGTCAGCTACCTTTGTGAAAGAGAACAGTTCGGCGTCAAGATCGGAAGCTTTCAGGCGCTACAGCACCGCTGCGCCCAAGCCTACTGTGACCTAGAGCTGGCTGAATCAACCTTACTCGCGGCCCTTTTCGCCCTCGACAACGGCGATCCTAGGATCTCCGAGCACGCGAGTCGAGCCAAGGCCATGGCCGGTGACATCTATCAGCATATATCCAATGAGGCCGTTCAGCTCCATGGTGGCATGGGGGTCACTGACGAGATGGATATCGGTCTGTTTTTGAAGCGATCACGAGTATGCAACCAACTCTTTGGTGACAGCAGCTACCACCGAGCACGATTTGCCACTCTTCGAGGTTTTTAATGGCCGACTGTTTTCGAATCCAGCTCTTGTGTTTTGAAGCCGTCCCATCGGCTGAACAAGTGCTAACGGCCGTCAGTAGTCTCGCGGGGGTCAAGCAAGTCCTGCTGGCGCGAGTCGATGACGCCAGCTCGAGGGCAGGCATGTGGACCAGAGACCCCTTGGGAAGGCTGCCCACCGGTCGAATCGCCATCGAGGTCAACGAGCCAACAAGTCGGGTTGTCCTCCAGCAGCTGGAGGGGGCGCTAAGTGCGTCAGCTTATCTGTGTAGGGTATTTGAGCCTTTAGCAATAGACTTAAAGCCCGGAGAGACCTTTGATGGCACGCTTCAATTATGCTGTTTTCAACGTCAACCCATGCTCAGCGATGAAGATCTTAAACAGTACTGGCTGGGTGATCACACCCACGTTGCCCTAGAGACCCAGTCCACCCAGGGCTATTACCAAAACTGGGTTCTGCACTCAGGCCAGCCAAATTTTGACGGTATCGTAGAGGAATATTTTCCACCCGCCGCCGCAGACTCCGTCGAGGTGTTCTTTGCGGCGACGGGAAACCCAGAACAATTGCAGGCTCACATTAAGCGCATGACCACAAGCACCAGTCGCTTCATCAACCTTGCGGCGGCCGAGGTCATTCATCTGACCGAGACTCGAATTCTCTAGGGCGACCATTGCAGGCACCCCGAGCAGGAGCAACAACATGGACCAAAGTTTAGAAAACCAAGTAGCACTCATCACGGGCGCCGGACAGGGGATTGGCCAAGGCATAGCGTTTTCTCTGGCAAAGCGAGGGGTTCGAGTGGTGGCGGTTGGCAGAACGCTGAGTAAATGTGAAGCCACTGTCGCGCAGATACAGGAGCGATTTGGGATCCCAGCGGTGGCGCTGCAGTGTGACGTTGGCGAGCTCGACGGGTTGGAAGCGATGGTAGATACGGCCAGTCGCGCGTTTGGTCAACTCAACATCCTAGTCAACAACGCGGTTTCAACCCACGTCAAACCCTTACTCAAAATCAGCTTGGACGAATTCGAAGCGGGTTTGCGCGTTGGTCCTATGGCCACCTTAAGGCTGATGCAGTTAGTACAACCCCACCTGTTAGCGCAGAATGGCGGTAACATCATTAATCTGGCCAGCACCGCAGCCATGCGTTGGGACAACAGTAACTACGGGGTTTACGCCGCTGAAAAAGAGGCAATTCGCGCGCTGAGTCGAGCCGCAGCCTGCGAGTGGGGGCCGCAGAATATTCGTACTAATGTGATTTTGCCCCACGCTAAGTCCCCTGCGCTCGCGGGCTGGGCGGCGGCACGACCCGCGGAGGCCGCGGCCTTTGAGAAAAGCATCCCCCTGCAAAGAATCGGCGAGTGCGAAGAGGATATCGGTGAATTTGTGGCCATGCTTTGCTCGCCACAATCCCGCTACGTCAATGGCCAAACGATTGCCGTTGATGGCGGCCAGGCGAATCTCGGATAAGCCCCCATGAACACAACTATTCGCGCTATATCCCTATCTCTAATAGCCAGCACACTGCTGATCTCAGGCGCTCATGCAGCAACATCGACAGAGGTCTACGATTTAGTGATCAATGAGGGTCGAGTCATCGACCCCGAAACCGAATTTGATGGCCTTCGAAATGTCGGTATCCGCGCTGGTCGAATCGTAGCCATCTCGGACACACAACTCACAGGCAAGCAGACCATCGACGCAAGGGGGCAGGTTGTTGCGCCCGGTTTCATCGATATTCACAGCCACACGCCGACCCAGTTCGCCCAACGCATCAACGTGCGCGACGGCATCACGACCGCACTGGACACCGAAGCCGGTGCCCTGCCGGTCGCTGCCTACGGCGATAATCTGCGCCCTACCCCCATGCTCAACTATGGCGCTTCAGTCGGTCATTATGCGGCGAGAATTAAGGTCATTGAGGGCAGAGATCAGCCCTACTTTTTTTATCGGGGACAGTATGCGTCCATGAGCTCGGCAGCCTTTGAGCAACCAGCATCCCCAGAGCAGATTGAACAGATACGAGGTCTGCTTGAGGACGGTCTCAAGAACGGCGGTTTGGGTATCGGCCTACTGTTGGACTACATGCGCGACGCCGTGGGGGAGGAAGAGCTGCGCATGATTTTTGAAACTGCGGCAGCCTTTGACGCGCCGGTTTTCACCCATGTTCGTCGCGGCCTGCCGGGGGACCCCGCAGGATTGGACGAGGTGCTGGAGATGGCGCTTGCAACCGGCGCACCGCTTTTTATCTGCCACATTACTCACAACGCCATGGGTGGGGTGAAGCAATGGCTAAGTAAGATCGACGCGGCGAGAGCAAGGGGAGCGCGGGTGACCACGGAGACACTGAGCTACCTTGCAGGTGGCACCAGTATCGACGCCGATGTCTTTAGAAAACGCGATTGGCGCCGGATCTTCGACATCGACTACGGTGACGTACAGTGGGTTGCGACCGGGGAATGGTTGACCGAGGAGACGTGGCATCAGTACGCCAACAGCGGTGATGGCGGCATGGTAAACCACCATTACGTCAAAGAATCATGGCTGTTGGAGGCGCTGGACTGGCCCGACATGATGATCTCCACCGACGCCCTACCGAGTTTCAGCGCACAACAGCTCAGCAACCCCAATATTGGCGGCAGCTTCTCGCTAGTACTGGGCAAATACGTCCGCGAAAAAGGCGCAATGACGCTCTCTGATGCGCTGTCTCGTATGAGCTTGAAACAGGCACAGTGGCTGCAGCAAATCGCTCCGGCATTCGCCCGCAAGGGTCGCCTTCAAGTAGGCGCTGATGCGGATATCGTGGTGTTTGACCCCGACACCATTGCCGCAGGGGCGGACTACGGCAATCCATACGCCCCGCCCACTGGAATGAACTGGGTGATTGTCAACGGAATTCCCGTCGTCGCTGACGGGCACCTCGTCGACGGGCCAGCGCCGGGAGTACAACTCTTCGCCAATGACGATTCAGGCAATTAACTGCCGATTGATGGCCTCAAAGAGGCGACCTCACTCCGCTGGCCGCTCTCGAGGCTGCAGCACCGCTTGCATCTGCTGGAAAATACGATCTAAGTTAAAAGACGGTGTAGCCTGACGGGGCGGAAATTCCCGGTATGTCATCAGCCAGTTCTGGACAACCTCCTGCATGGGCGCAAAGATCCAGAGCTGATCCCCCATAAAGCGACCGTAGCCACTGGCTTCCAGCGATTCCTCAAAAGGATCCGAGCGCAGGTGAATCATGCGCGGAAACGCGAACGTACTGCGCGCTTCTGTACTGCGCCAGGCATCGGCGCTAGCAAAGTGTATTTTCCAGTCCCGCCAGCGCAGTGCATTTAAGTTGGCGTTGTCGTCGAAGAAAAATACGGTTTCCCTAGCGCCCGGGGCGGTACCTGCGAGCAGCTCAGTCATGTCGTAACCATCGAGATGAACTTTATACGTTTTATCCCCCACGGCCACGCCGGCTTTTAACTGATCTTTAACATCACCAATGCCCGCAGCTTTAGCGAGGGTTGGAAACCAGTCCATATGGTGAAACACGTCGTTAATGATGGTGCCTGGCTTGACCAAGCCGGGCCAGCGCACCAACAAAGGCACTCGGAATCCTCCTTCCCAAGTGGAGCCCTTGGCACCTCTGAAGGGCTCGATCCCACCGTCTGGATAGGTATACGTCTGTGAACCGTTGTCCGTGGAATAAATGACAATGGTATTGTCGGCGATACCCAATTCATCCAAGGTATCAAGCAGAGCCCCAACCCAATGGTCGTGCTCTACCATGCCGTCGGCGTACAACCCATAGCCCGAGGCCCCCTCCCAACGCGGTGCAAGACGGGTCCAAACGTGCATTCGCGTCGAGTTATACCACGTAAAAAAGGGTTTACCCTGGGCGTGGGCGCGCTTGATGAAGTCGATCGTTGCCTCGGTGAACTCCTGATCAACGGTCTCCATGCGCTTGCGTGTAAGCGGGCCCATATCTTCTATCCGGCCATCTGCAGAGGACCTAATGATGCCCCGTGGGCCAAACTTCTCACGAAACTCTGGGTCCTTGGGATAAAAGTAGGTCTCGGGTTCCTCTTCCGCATTCATGTGGTACAGGTTGCCAAAAAACTCGTCGAACCCGTGGGCTGTGGGCAGAAACTTGTCTCTATCCCCTAGATGATTCTTACCAAACTGGCCGGTGACGTAGCCCTGCTGTTTTAAGAAAGTTGCGAGGGTCGGATCCTCGGCTGACAGTCCAATGGGTGAGCCGGGGCGACCCACTTTTAGCAGCCCGGTTCGAAAAGGATGCTGGCCGGTAATGAAGGACGAGCGTCCCGCGGTGCAGCTCTGCTCACCGTAGGAGTCCGTGAACAAGGCCCCCTCGTTGGCGATGCGATCAATATTAGGGGTCCGGCCACCAACCAGACCGCGGTGATACGCGCTGATGTTGTAGACCCCAATATCATCGCCCCAAATAACAAGAATATTGGGCTTGTCTTGGGCTGCGAGGGGCTGAGTCAGCAGTGCTAAGCAGCCCAGCAATAACCAGTGCGCAAAATAGCGGCGGCAAACCTCAGCTTTCATAGAACCCCTCTTCCTTATTGTTGTATGTAGATTCAGCGGCATCGATAGTGCCTCAATGGGCACCGAGAGCATGCGTCCACCACGGTGCTCGAGCCTCATTTTCAACCGTGGGCTCGGTCATCCAAGCGCCGCGGACAAAGGCGCATCACGATACCGCGTGCGTCTCGCTCTCTAGGAACTGTCCGTACCAGCGCCGCATTTTCGCAAAAGGCCCATCGCCGTCGCACAGCATTGGTTTCTCAAAATAGGTCTTGCGGTTCCAGATGATAATGTCTTCTTCCATCTGTTGAACAATATTGGCAATGATCGCTCTGCCCACCGTCTTGCCCAAGGTGTCCATCGTAGCCTTAGGCTGAATAAACGCATATTGCGCTTTAGCATGCTCTGGACCTATGGGTGTAACGTTGGCCATGAGCACGGTGTCATAGATTCCTTTAAAGCGCACCAAAGAGAGCCCAGGACCGATGTTGCGGTTTTCGATCGAGCCTTCGATCACCCCCTTGGGGGTTGGGTTACGGGTGCGTAGAAAGCCCCGGCGAGTGATGCCATCAAACTCAAGCACCTCGGCATCTGGAACATCGTTGGTGCCGTGAACAAATTGGAAGTGTGCGGGATCAACGGCATTTTCAGCCATCTCTTGCATGTGTACGTTCACTTCCCAGGTGTAAATAGCAAAGTCATCAGACCAGTCTTCGTTGTCGGGGGAGGCTTCTGGAATCAACTCCGGCTCAAAGGTGGGCGCTATTTTGTCCGGGTGATACCAAACCAGAATGGTCTGATTAATCTCCCGCACCGGCCAACATTCAATGACCTGCTCTCCCCGGGCAACCTTAGGCGGTAGATTTTTCGCGTAGGGGATGTGTGTGCACTGACCCTCGCCGTTGTAACGCCAGCCGTGGAACGGACACTCGATAGAATCTCCAACGACCCGAGAGCCGCCCCCAGCTTGGTCGCGAATACCGTATCCGAGATGGGCACCCATATGCGGACAAAATGCATCCAGCACTTTGGCCTCACCAGACTCCGTGCGAAAAATCACTAACTCCTTGCCGAAGTAATGCATGGGCTTGGACTCGCCAACGGCCAGATCCTTGGAAAACATGACCTGAAACCAACCCCAGGGCATAGGTAGAGGGCATCGAGGCGTGTCAGTTGCGATCATCATAGTTAGTTCCTTGTTGAATCAGTGTTAGCGTACGGCGTTGCCGCCATCTACGCTCAGAATTTGACCGGTGATAAAAGAAGCTCTATCGGAGGCTAGAAACACCACTGCCTCAGCAATCTCCTCTGGCTCGCCCAGACGGCGCATAACGGCCGAGTTCTTGAGTCCTTCCGCTATTTTGGGCTCCTCCTCAAAGTAGCGCTCAACACCTGGAGTTCGAATAACGCCAGGGGACACTGCATTAATTCGGACGCCCTTGTGGCCATACTCCGCAGCGGAACTTTTAGTTAGCAAATTAACGCCGCTTTTTGCTGCGGCGTAGGCGGTATTGTAGGGCTGGCCGCGCAGCGACGCGTTAGAAGAAATGTTAACGATAGCGCCGCCCCCATGGGCGAGCATGTGCTGTAACTCATACTTCATACAGAGAAACGTATTGCTAAGGCATAGCTCAAGGGTTTGATCAAAGACTGCTTTCTCGAAGGTGTGAATCGGTCCAGAGCCGCGACTGACGGCTGCGCTGTTGCAGGCAACTTGCAGGCCACCGTAGGTGGCAATGGCCTGCTCAACCATGGCAGCCACCTGCTCTTCGTTGCTAACGTCAGCGATCACGGGGATAGCTTGCCCACCCTGTGCAACAATGAGATCGACGGTTTCCTGAGCCGTATCAGGATTGAGATCAGCAACGACAACCCGGGCACCCTCTCGGGCCATGGTTACCGCTATTGCCCTTCCAATCCCTACCCCTGCGCCGGTTACCAACGCAACTTTATTTTCCAGCTCGGCCATGCTGTATCTCCTGACACTGAAGCCACAAAAACGCCCTCTCGTCAGACCGACACTTGTTCTCGGTATCGTTAATTCGGACGACTCGCGCTTTGGGGTATTAGTTTAATGTGCAGGCTGAGTGTTACCGAGCTGTCGGTGCATATCGACGCACAAAAGGACTATGCATTTTTTCTACGGGGCGTTACTCATCAGCTCGGCAGGCCATTGAAAGACGGTGTCGCTGTTCGGCGCCTACCCTGAACCAGGAGTTAAAGACATGATTACAGATCGATTTAAGCTCACCGGAAAAACGGCGCTCATTACTGGTGCAGGCAAAGGGATTGGCGCTCGCATCGCCACGGTTTTCGCTGAAATGGGCGCAAACGTGGTCTGTGTTGCCAGAACTCAAACGGATGTCGATGAAGTCGCAGCCGCCGCGCGGAGTCATGGTGTCGAAGCCATCGGCTACAGCTGCGACGTCACCGACGAGGCCGCACTCGCAAGCCTAGTTGATCATGTGGAGCAGGCATTTGGCTGCCTCGATATTCTGGTTAACAACGCCGGCGCACCCGGCAAGGGGTACGGCTCGCTTACTAAGGTGACCAAGGCGCGATTTGAACATACCCTCGATATCAATCTGACATCGGCCTATACCCTGACGCACCTGGCGCTACCCCTGTTAAAAAAGTCAGAGGGGGCCTCGATTGTCAACGTGTCTTCAGCCCTGGCTTGGATGGTGGATCGTAATTTTGCTGCCTACGCGGCGGCTAAAGCCGGCATGAACCAGATGACCAAAGTGATTGCCTACGAGCTCGCACCTACTATCCGCGCCAACGCCATTGCTCCGGGAGCCATTGAAACACCCAGTACTGCTTTCATCACCCAAAACGAAAAAATGTACCAGGACACGGTGCGCTGGATCCCATTAAAGCGACTGGGGGACCCCGAGGACATCGCTCTGGCAGCTCTGTATCTGGCCTCTCCCGCGAGCAGTTTTATCAGTGGCAAGGTCCTAGAGGTAGACGGGGGCATGGTTGCTTTGCCCGGCTCAGCGATTCAGGCCACCTTTGACGCGGATCAAGCTGGCTAATCGATCGAGATTCAACGGCATAATCCACACGGCACAATATCTTCAGTAAGGAACTTGACCATGGCGACATATTTGCTCACAGGTGGCGCAACCGGTATTGGTGCGGCGGTAAGACAACAGTTAACCGATCAGGGACATCAGGTGGTCACCATTGACATTCGCGACGGTGATTACACCGCAGACCTCGGTGATGCCACGTCGCGGGCAGCGGTTATCCAACAAATAGACGCGGATGTCCCTGAGCTTGCGGGCATTGTGACCTGTGCTGGGGTCGCTTCACACTTTCCCGACACCCAGAAAATTTTGGCGATTAACTACTGGGGTACCATCGACATCATCAAAGGTTTGCGCCACAAGCTCTCACAGGGGGGGCGCATCGTCGCCATCAGCTCCAATTCGGCGCCCATGTGCGGGACCCCAGAAATGGTGGAAGCGATGCTAGCCGGAGATGAGGATGCCGCAATGAAGCTCGCGGCAACGGCGACGGGTCACGATTGTTATTCAGGTAGCAAACAGGCCGTGGCGCGTTGGATGCGGCAGAACGCACCCGAGATGGCACGGGCGGGAATCAGTTTCAACGCAGTGGCACCGGGCTATATCGAGACACCAATGACGCAAGCAGTGGCACAAAGCGAAGAATACGGTGACGCCATACGGCAGTTTGTAGCATCCATACCCTTAGGGCGCCCTGGCAAGCCCGAGGACATTGCTCATCTGGTGCTGTTCTTACTGTCGCCACAGGCGAGCTTTATCGCGGGAAGCACCCTCTTCGCTGATGGCGCCCACGACGCCATGTTCCGCCCGACGCACTGGGGTTAAGTCATCGGCTCAAGGGCGGGGGTGCCGAACCCAATAGCACTGGGTGGCAACGCTAGCGTTCCGCCGAGCTCTGCCCTCGTGGGGCTTCCACGGTCAGTTTGGAGGTTTGCCGCCGGGGATCGGGATTGGCAACCGGCAGCATCTTGCTGGTATCTAAGGTGACTAGGCCAAACATCATGGTGTACCAAATATTGCCAGTGGGATCGCACTTCAACCCGGTGAAGGTGCCGTTGAAAAGAGGGTTGGTGCCCGCTGCAATCGACATCACCACATCGCCAGAATCAATATCGAAGCCCAGGTGATAGCTCTCTCCCAAGCGGTCTTGAAAATAGCCGTTGATGATGACCTGTCGAGTTGGAATACTCAGCATGGGCACCGTGGCCAGGGAACCCACGTCAGTACGTTGCCAGCTCGACTGCCAGCGATTTTTCTCGGAATCCCATTGGTACATGGCAATACCCATGACGGGTTCTCGGGTAACGCCAGTCAGCAACCCTCGGAGATAGGCACCCCGCGCTGGGAGTGGATCGGCTTTGCG
>Ga0255779_1006695_pt1 | contig 10369 bp, 10 predicted proteins | sample 011ome_21_FD_179977 | JGI IMG/M metagenome (GOLD analysis project Ga0255779, IMG submission 179977) | Coastal salt marsh microbial communities from the Groves Creek Marsh, Skidaway Island, Georgia - 011508AT metaG (version 2) | ecosystem: Environmental > Aquatic > Marine > Intertidal zone > Salt...
GCGGGGTTTACCTCCATTCCCGCGGAAATTCCCGAAAAAAAAGAGATTCTAATTTCCAGGGATATGGCCGTTTTCTAACCGATTCAAAAGGTAAATATTCTTTTCGCACCCTTAAACCAAGCCCCTATTCCGGGAGAACTCCCCATATTCACATTGCCGTATCATCCAAGGGAAAACGACTGCTCACCACCCAATGCTATATAAAAGGTGAGCCGCGAAATAAGACGGATTTCATTTTAAACAAAATTAAAGACCCCAAAATAAAGGAATCCTTACTCGTCCCTTTTACCCCGGTCAAAGGATCAAAAACAGGAGAAGTCTCGGCCAAATTTGATATCATGCTGGGGATAACCCCACACGATTAGGCCCTAGGCAAAACTGATCCCAACCCTGATCCGCTGAAATTCTCTTCGCTGATACATGGCAGGTGGTGATATAAATCTCTTCAGGCGTGAAAGAAGAAATTTTTCATTAGAAGAAGAAATATTCTAAAGTTTTCTTACAGGCAGTCGATTGTACATGGGTAAATCTATCTTCATCCTTACCTATCAATTGTCATGGAATCTTTATCCCTGTCCCGCTCCGTCGTGAATAACTTAAATGCAGCTTTTGAGAAGCACGCAAAAATAAACCGCCACCTGCAGACAGGGAAAAGAGTCCTGGACCCGGCTGATGATGTCGGCGAAGCGAGCAAATTAGGTAAGACCAAGTTGGACTTGATCAAAAACCGCAACATTCAAAGCAACCTTCAAAACTCACTCTCCCTATTGCAAGCTCAGGATGGGATGTACAGCACCATTGGAGAAATCCTCAGCCGTTCCTCAGAATTGAAAACACTTTTCAGTTCCCCGGTTGCCGGGGACCAGGCGAAAGCAGCCTACAATGAAGAATTCCAAGAACTTCAGCATGAACTTCGGGCCATCGCAAAATCCAAGTGGAACGGTATCAGTTTATTCTCAACCCAAGACTCCCGCACCCTTTTCGGCCCCTCTGTGGATACCGAAGATATGCTCCAGCAATCCAGTGACAAAGCAGCCGATGCACCCCTCAAATTATCCAGGTGGGGTATTTACCAATTTGAAGAGCCAGAAACTGAACAGAAAACTTTAAATAAAAAACTGCTTGCGATCACCTTTACGGACGAATCTCAGGGAGCGCCTGATGGTTACTGGGAAGGTAATGATTCATACGATCCAGCTGATCCATCCACTCACCAAAACCCCAGATCGGGTGTAAAAGGTGGAAATGGTTTCCACGCGGATTTAGAAAACTGGAAGGATTATACGTCACAGTTAGGAATAGAAGCTGAAATTGCACTGGTTGTTAATCAGGTCTCTGGCAGTTTTCAAGCTCCAACAGGGTCAAACGCAGACGGTGGTCATGTATTGCCCAAAATCTATGACAATGAAACAACATCATTAGAACAACTTGCTGACGCTGGATTAAATGTATCAATTCACCGAGGAGCCGGACGTGATAACATGAACCAAGGTCCTTTACCAACAGGTGCAGCCAATCCAAGGAATCCAGCCAATCAGGCTGATTTTTTGTACTCAGTTTTCCAAGAAAAAACTAAGAATGGAACTGATCTTCCCGATGCAATCGGAATTTTTGTTGATAATTCAGGCTCCCTTACATTTCCGAATGTAAACCAAGGCTTGTTCCTTTTTATCGATAGAGTTCGCTCAGAATACCCAAGTATTATTTTGCCCTCTTCAGATATCACTCAGGTTACCCGGGGTCCTCTCTCAAGCAGTGGTGCCCCTGTTGATGTAATAAATTTCCCTGATGGGGAAGATATCGAGCGCTCAGATATTGGGATATATCAAGGTATCTCTCTGGCTGGTAAAGAGGACTGGATAAACCAAAGCAAAATAGCACTCCAAAATTTAATTGCTTCTGACCCAGGGTTTCAGGAAGCCCTAGCCCCTGAAGAGATCGTAGAAGACCCTACCTACGACCTGAGTTCATATTCCATAAGTGATCTTAACGGTTTTTTGGACAGTTTAATTGAAGCGAGAGCTGAAAATGCTTCAGAGCAGCAACGTATCCGTTCGGAAATGGGGGAACTCCAACACAAACAGGTTGGGTTGGAAGAAGCAGTTGGAGCTTCGGAGGACCTTGATGTATCCGCTGCCATGGGAGTTTTTCATAGGACAAAAGATCAGGTAGATCTCAATGCCCAACTGGTATCCGCGGCCAAAGAGATGGAAAACATTCTCTACACCGACTTTCTATAACTACTGAAACTGGCACTGGCGAAAGTTTTAAAATCGCCAGCCTAATGATTTTGTTTATTGCTAATATTCATGGTCAGCTGACCATAAATTAAAATAACAAAAAGCTTATAATAAATTCAATTATATATGAATGAGGTGACGATAAAAGGGGAAGTGAAATTTGTGGATGAAGTCCGTGAATACGGGGCAAACGGCTTTAAAAAGCACCAGGTGGTGGTGGAGACAGGCGACGGCAGGTGGGACAACCCCATACCTGTCGAATTTATCAAAGACACCATCCAAAAAAGTAAAGACCTTGAGGTGGGAAATAAAGTAACCATTGAAGCCCGAATCAATGGCCGTGAATGGCAGGGGAAAGATGGCGTAACCAAATGGTTTACCTCCATAAGCGGATACAAGGTGGAGGTGGAAGGTTCCACACCTTCTGTCCCCCAAGCTGATAGTTCATCCTATGACACCTACGACGAATACGATGACGGGGTGGAAGATGATGTTTTCTGATTTTAGGTTTTAAAGGATCTCGTACGATCCATGTAGCCTGTTAGGCTTACTCCCCTGCACTTGCAATATTTTCTTTCAACGAGTCGTTAAAATTCGATCTTTGCCTGGTCCAAAAGCTTTTGAATTTCCCGGGTCATTTTTTTCTGCAAAATTCCCTGTCTTACCTGCGATTGCAATTGTTCAAGTGATGGAGGTTTAAGTTTCCTTACACCTTCCACCTTCACGATATGCCATCCGGCTTGCGTTCTTATAGGCGAATCCAGCACTTCGCCCTCCTTGGCCTTAGGAATCAAATCCCCCAAAGGAGGAAGTAATAAACTGGGGCTCACCCACGGCAAAAGTCCCTTACTTTTCTTTCCTCCTGACTCGATGGTGTACTTACTTGCTAATTCACCCAGGCTTTTCCCTGCCTCCATTTGATCCACAATCAGAAAAGCTGCAGTTTCATCCGCCACCACGACCTGTCGCAGTTGATACTCCGTGTTTCCTAATCTTTTAACCGTGGCATTATATTCTTTTTGAATTTCCTGTTCAGTCACTGGGTTTTCACGGGCCCAATTCTGGCGCCATGCCTGGGACAGAATCGTACGGCGAGCAGAATCAAAGGCCAGTTCTACCTCTTTGGACTGATCCAAGCCTTCTTCCATGGCCAATTGACTGAGCAAAGTCTGTATAACCAGTTCATCTCTTATATTTTTACGAAGGTCGACACTATCACGGGTCCCGCTTCTCAACTGCTCAAGGAGCAATGTTTCAAATGCAAAAGCACCAATGGGTTGCCCATTCACCGCAGCAACCGCACGGGGCTTGGCCTCTTCGGTTGGTTTATTCCCTTGGGAATTCCTTGGCTCCGCTTCTTCTGTTGCCTGAACCTCAGGCTTTGGACTCTCAGCTACCTTGCGATCTTTTTCCATTGGTTTTGAAGCCGCTTTCGGGATACTCTCCACTGCTGGTTTTGTTTTTGGCAAAACCTTGGGCTTGGCCACTTCGACTTTCTTTGCCTGAGGCTCAGCTTTTTTAGGGGCAGCCACTTTTACGGAAGCTTGTTCCTTTTTCTGTGGTTTTGAGATGGGGGGGGGAACCACATCGGCAACTGGAGTTTTTTTGGTTTCTTGAACCGGAGATTTTTTTCCGGGCTCTGCTTTCGCAGGCTTGGCTTTCGCTGGTTTATTTTTTTCAGCGGGTTTTGCCTCGGTAACATTAGATTCTACTGACTTTTTTGGGCTTGTTGCATGAAGATGAAAACCAACAGAGAGGGCTGCAAGCGTGACAGTAGGAAGAATGAAGTATAACTTTTTCATAGGACAAGGGGGGCAGTAGAAAAGATTTTTAGTAAACTCAAAATCTAAATTGTGAACTTATTCAGGTAAAAATCAACCCTTGAAGCTTAGGCCTGTTCTCATTGGTTTTCTTGCAACTTCTAAGTGAATCCATATTATTAAAAACACATGAAAATTTCTGAATTTAAATCTTACTTATCCACCGTACAGGATATTACCTTTGTATTACCCAACGGGTCCTATGTGCCGCCCCACTTCCATCTTACAGAAGTGGGTATGATCACCAAAAAATTCATCGACTGCGGAGGCACCGTACGGGAGGAGTCCAAGGTAAACTTCCAGCTTTGGAAAGCGGACGACTTTGACCATCGCCTCGCCCCTGACAAGGCAATTGCTATCATTGAGGACGCCGAAGAAAAACTTTGCCTTCAGGATCTGGAAATCGAAGTCGAGTATCAGTCTGAAACGATTGGGAAGTACAGTGTCTCTTCTTCCAATGGACAGTTTTTACTGCTTGCCACCGAAACCGATTGCCTTGCCAAGGAAAAATGTGGCATCCCGGAGCCTGACAACATTGCCGTTGCCTCCTCCTGTTGCAGCCCAGGTTCTGGTTGCTGTTAAAATGGTAATGTTTTGAAAGCAACCTCACTGGTTGACTCAAACAAACAATGCCTTATGGACCAGCTCAATCCGTAAAATATTTCCGCAAAGAGCTGTCTATTTTTTAAATTTCTTGAAATTCTTTCGGTCCAAACCGTATGGTTTCGACCTTCTGCGTTTTGCCTGTCCGGGCTTGTTAGCTTGTCCCTTTGCAGGGCCACGACCGCCGCCTTGACTCGGTGCCGGATTATTTGGTAACGGGGTGCACACAAATCCTTTGGCCCGGCGTCGAATGATCGACTTTTTCATAAACCTTTCCAGGGATCGTAGGGGGTTGCGGTCATCTTCAGTGATGAAACTGATCGCCACACCCTCGGATTTTGCCCGCCCCGTTCGGCCAATTCGATGGATATAATCCTCGGGAGTGGGGGGGAAATCCAGGTTTACCACATGAGTGATCCCTTCGACATCGATCCCACGGGCAGCGATATCTGTAGCCACCAAGACACGAATCTTGCCGGCTTTAAAGTCACTCAAGGCACGGGCCCGTTGGTTTTGGGTACGATTGGAATGAATGGCTCCGGTATGAATACCCGATCGACCCAACTGCTTGGCCACCCGGTCAGCCCCATACTTAGTACGGGTAAAAACAAGCACCATGTAGAGTTCATTGTTTTCCAATAGATGCTGGAGAAGCCCAATTTTTTGGGCCTTGGTCACCTCATATAAAAATTGCTCGACGGTATCGGCGGGGTTGGTTCTTTTTCCAATCTCTACAAACTTGGGAGCCTTTTGAAATTCTCGGGTTAGTTTTTCAATTTCCTTGGAAAGGGTTGCCGAAAATAGAAGGGTTTGCCTATTCTTCGGTAAGGAAGAAACAATTTTTCGGACATTGGGCAAGAAACCCATGTCAAGCATACGGTCCGCTTCATCCAGTACAAAAAATTCACATTCCGAAAAATCAGCACATCCCTGTTGCATCAGATCCATTAAACGACCTGGTGTCGCAATAATTAAGTCCACCCCACTCTTCAGGGCTTTTTTCTGGGGAGTCTCCCCCACCCCGCCATACACCGTGGCCACCCGCAAAGGAACATGCTTGGCATAGGTTTTTACATTCTGCTCAATCTGTACAACAAGCTCTCGGGTGGGAGATAAAACAAGGGCCCGGGTGCCCCGGCCTTTTCTTTGCCCTGCGCTTTGCACCAGCTTTTCAAGCATGGGAAGAGTGAAGGCCGCTGTTTTACCTGTGCCCGTCTGGGCAATCCCAATCAGGTCTTTACCTTCAAGAATTAAGGGGATTGCTGTGCTTTGAATAGGAGTGGGTTCGGTGTACCCTGTTTCCTGAATAGCTTGTAAAATTTCAGGTCTAAGCCCGAGGGAATCAAATGACATCCTTCCACTCTATTTCAATTCCCTTCAATAGCGACCTTATTCGGGAGCCAAAACCGTTGAAATCCACTCTCCCCGCCAGGTAAATAATCCCATTGCTATCTTCCACAAAAAATTCAGGGTAAGTATATATGGAAGAACAAATCAAAAAGATGGAACAGGAAGAGAATCAGGAAGATGCTCAACTGGCATCACGCGGGAGGCGCTTAGCTGCGACGATTATTGATATCATCATTTTCCTACCCCTTGTTATTATCATTGCCAGTCCTCTTGGCTTAATCGAAACGGAAGTTGCGGAGGAGCCCCCACCCTTTGACCTCGAACAAACCCTGCAATTATTTATTATCGGACAGGTTCTCTTTCTTCTCGTCCAAGGATACTTACTCCACTCCCGAAGCCAGACTATAGGAAAAATTCTTTTAAAAATTCAAATTGTGGCAACGAATGGGGACATGTTAGGGCTGGGAAAACTTTACTTTGTACGCTACTTTGTCTTTAGCTTATTGGCACAAATCCCCGTAATTGGGGCAGTCATTGCCCTGGCCAATATTCTCTTTATTTTCGGGAAAGAAAAAAAGTGTCTGCATGACCATCTTGCTGGCACCAAGGTCATCGATCTTGCAAAAACCTAGGGGATTTCCTTTTTCAGATCGTCGTACTTACTCGCACTTCCCCTGGCGAGGTCCACGGGATATTTAGCGGCATTTTTTTCGATTTTATCTTTTACAATCTCGGGGATATCAAATCCGTAATGACCGGCGAGCATAATGCCATAGGCAAACACGTCCGCCAGCTCATCCTTTAGTTTCCCCTCGTCCACCTGGCTTAAATCGCTTTCCTTTTTCCAGAGAAAAAGCTCATTTAACTCAGCGGCTTCGATGGAAAGAGCCAGAGCTAAGTTTTTGGGATCATGAAACTGCCCCCAGTCCCGTTCGTCCCGAAATGTGCGAAGGCGGGCCAGAAGATCTTGTATTTCACTCATCGAAAAAAATGAGTTACAAAGAAACAGTCACCGCCGAACTTACCCGGTTCGCCTTGTCCCGGGCTTCAAGAATTGATTCTCCCCGTCCCAGGGCCACCCCCATTCTCCGCTGTCCTTTCACCGCAGGCTTTCCAAAAAGACGAAGCTGGGTATCTGGGGTACTCAAGGCATTATTGAGGTTACCAAAGCATACCCTTTCTGAGTTTCCTTCCACCAGGATAACACTGGATGCCGATGGCCCCAACTGCCGAACCTCTGGAATTGGCAGGCCAAGGATAGCCCGGGCATGTAATGCGAATTGGGAAAGGTCCTGAGAGATCATGGTGACCATTCCGGTATCATGAGGCCGAGGGGAAACCTCACTGAATAATACATCGTCCCCGCAAATAAATAATTCCACCCCAAATACACCCCAGCCGCCCAGGGCATCGGTGATGGCTTGGGCGTATTTCCTCGCCTCTCCCTGTGCCTTTTCCGACATGGCCTGGGGTTGCCAGGACTCCCGGTAATCGCCTGAGACCTGGACATGCCCAATGGGGTCACAAAAAGATGTTCCCCCACAGTGTCGTACCGTAAGCTGGGTAATTTCATAATCGAAGGTCACAAAGCCCTCCACAATCACCTTCCCTTTCCCGGCACGGCCCCCTTCCTGGGCATAGGCCCATGCCTTGCTAATATCTTCATCTGATCGGATGGTACTCTGCCCCTTGCCCGAAGAACTCATGATCGGCTTCACCACACAGGGCATCCCAATTTCCTGAACCGCCTGCTCAAATTCAAATTCTGTTTCTGCAAAAGCATAGGGTGATGTCTTCAGTCCAAGTTCTTCGGCGGCCAACCTGCGTATACCCTCCCGGTTCATAGTCAACTGGGTCGCCCGGGCAGTCGGAATAATCATGCATTCCTTGGCTTCCTCAAACTCAGCGAGTACATCGGTGGCAATGGCCTCCACCTCGGGTACCACCAAGTCAGGCTTTTCCAGTTTGATTATTTTCCGCAGTTCCTCTGCATCCAGCATCGAGACAATATGGGCCCGGTCGGCAACCTGCATCGCGGGGGCATCCGCATAGGCATCCAAGGCAATGACCTCCACGCCATATCTCTGAAGTTCGATCACCACCTCTTTGCCCAACTCACCGGAACCACAAAGGAGGACTTTTTTTGCTGTATCTGTAAAAGGAGTACCTATGGAAACTGACATCCGACTATGAAGAAATCTTAAAGCCCCACAGGTCGAGCAAAAAGATCGAAATCAGGACACATCCTGTTGTTCGTCATACAATTCAGCCCCCTTGATCAATCGGCAGAATTCTTTTTTGGAGACTTCCTCAAGCCTTTCCTCGGCCCCATTTAATGAAAAGGACAATTTGTATTTTATCGTCAAACGCGACCATTCAGTTATCCGAAAGTATTGATTTTTTTTTACCCAGATCTGTCCCTGTTTTAATCGCATCCCTTGATTAATACCTCAGCCCACCGGTTCAAACGAGCCTTAAATCGACAGCAGAAAAGTTAAGGGCAGGTTTCTTCCTTAGTCCCTCGGTACTCCTTGGGCATTTCATCTTCCGCAAAGCAAAAATACAACCCCAGCCACAAGGACTGGCAGTAGCGGTATGAAACAACCGGCCAGGCAAACGCACCACCGAGGCAGAGCCCGACAAACCAATCCGTGGGCACCCAGTTCAAAAACCAAAGTACCAGCAAAGGTACGATCCATAGCCCACAGATCAGGCCATAACTTATAGGGATCCCTCCGATAAAAAAGCCATGTTCCCGGTTAAATTCAAACCCACACACTCCACAATGCTCGTGCCTGTAGAAAAGATTTTTCAACACCGACCCCCTCCCGCAAGCAGGGCAACGGTTCAAACTGGTTCGTACAAGGTAGGACAAATTCATGAAGCCCTTTTCTTATTTAAAACTATCCCGTTAGACAAACTTCTTTGGATGTAAAAGATACCATTCTAATTCAATAACTCGAGAAAATACAACTGGTGAACCAAACGACCCTAAAAAACATACCCTACCGCCAGTTCAGCCAGGTGATGATTGCGGGCCGAAAATATCTCCATCTCTTCCACTCCCATCCACCGATAGCGTAGGGCAATGACCAGATAATCAATAGGGCGAAGTTCCAAGCCTGCAAAGATTTGGTAACTAAAGAGAAAGTCGCTCTCCTCCACTGCGATACCCGATAATTGAAAAGATACATCTTGGTCCACACCTCCTATGCCAGCTCCTAAAACTCCAGCTAAATAGTCATTGAAGTGAACACGCCCACCAACAGAAATATGCACACCAAGGCCTTCTGTCTCTCCTGAGAAATCAAGCGGTATGTTTATACTCTTCATATCGTTTTGAAAGTAGGATAGCTGAAAATCAGCAAAAAAGTTACGCCAATCATACCCCAAGCGTAATCCAGCACTCATCCCTTCACTTTCTTCAATATCAAACACTCCCCCAACAGATGACCACTCCAAGTCATTAGTGGTCTGTATGCCGATAAACGGCAGAAAATAGAAACCTATCCCCCTCGGTTCCAAGCTTGTCTCATCCATTGTTTGGGAATCTACGCTTGCAGGCACCTTTTCTGTCTGTACCGGTGCGCTGGTACTTTGCTTGGGCATTGGATCAATTTGAATGGTTGGCAATGGTGTTGTTGTCTTTGGTGCCTCCTGGGTAGTACCCATATCAGGGGCCTTGTATTGAAGCTCATTTAACCTGTTGGCAATGTCTTCGAGAGTTGATCTTATCTCCGCAATTCGCGTGCTGTCATCGCTTTCGTTGTCTACACCCAACAGAACAGAAAATACTGGCGTTGCAAAAGCCAAAAGAATGAAGAGTGAGCGAAGAAGTGATTTCATGGTTTAGTTAGACTTTTCAGATCAATCAACTATCGAAAGCCCGGAGGTTACAGACTTGCCAAAGATCAACAGCTCAGCCAGTGACTTTTTCTTTTCTGTCTCGGTCAAATGATCCATTTTATCAAGCACCTGGACCGCACCACTTACCACTTCCTGTGCAGAAGAATTTGCGGAAGGTATGGCAAGAAAGGATGCTTCCACTTGCATATCCTTTACTGCTTCAAATGTGTGCACCGGCTCTGCCCCATCAAGGTCTACTCCCCAGCCTACAAATTTATAGTTATCAGACGCTCTCGCTTCCAAAACAACTGGGTCCCATCGGTAGTAGTAACCCAACCCAGCTACACTTCCGCCCTGCCCCGGCACGGCTCCACCCAAAATGGTGTATAGCCTGTCGGCCTCAAACCATTCATCATAACCGTAATCATAAAAAGTAGTCCTGTATTGTGCCATATCCAGGAATGTCCATTCCTGCCTTTTCGCAACATACATGGATGGAAAGAGTCGCGG
>Ga0255779_1006700_pt1 | contig 10365 bp, 11 predicted proteins | sample 011ome_21_FD_179977 | JGI IMG/M metagenome (GOLD analysis project Ga0255779, IMG submission 179977) | Coastal salt marsh microbial communities from the Groves Creek Marsh, Skidaway Island, Georgia - 011508AT metaG (version 2) | ecosystem: Environmental > Aquatic > Marine > Intertidal zone > Salt...
TCACAGCAGTGAATGATACCGGCAGTGAAGACGTTATGTGTACGGAACGTCGTACTTTTTTTAACGAAAGATATAACTCATCTACCTTCCATATTAGCAGCTAGCTATCTCTACCTCCAAACATAAGCCTTAAGTCTTGCCCCCTGGCTGTAGCTAGTAGCTAGTAGATTGATTGATCGATTGATAGAGCTCCACGCTCAACGCGTTTTACGTAGCGACTATTAGTTATGCATCTTTTGTTTTTCTTGTGGGGACACGCTGTGAAACTTTCCTCTGCTCCATGAAAGGAGGATGTAATAATAATAAACCAAAAAGCTAGGCAATGTATAATATCATGATGCATGATATGTGAGCTTTGAAATGATACTTCTTTGTTCCCATGCATTACAAGGGCTCGTCCATCTTCGCGTCGTAAAGATCCATGATTTGATTACTGATCTCGTCACATGCCAGCTGTTCGATGCGGTAATCGTTCCACCAATCTTTTCGCAGATTGAGGGTTTTTCCGAGAAGCTTTGACGCTGCAAATGATTGATATGGGAATCGAGGAGATAGACACGTACTGTGAGTGAGCAATGTGGACTAGGGAAGAATATGATGTCGGAGGCTTTACTGTAGAGCGTGGCCTTACCAAGATAAAGTACGGCGTTTGCGATGTCAGAGGCAGAAAACTGAAGGCACAGCGTCGTTCGGAGGCTGTGAGGAACGTGGGAAGATTCTGTCAGCACACCGAGGCTCGTTGTGTTTAAGGAAATCGCGCGTTGTGCTCTATGGAGCATAGACATACCTATCATTCGCGAAGTTCCAAGCCACTTGCGTCAGGCTGCGGCTGCTATCTTCGGGCAGGTCTTGCGACTGGTTGAGCCGTTTCGCGAGGTGAAGGAGGTGCTTATACGGGTGCTCGACGTTGAAGTCGAAACCGAGTGTGTGGAGCAGTAACCTTTCAGCTTGCAAGACTCTCTCTCGTTGCTCCTCGAGTTGATCCTTTGCGGCGTGTGAGGGAAAGAAAACAGAAGGGGTCAGATCGTTCACTTTCGCGGCACGCGTGAATTATGCAAAGCGGCGAACAGAAAGCCGTAGGGTCGAACCTTCTGGTGAATCTGCTTGAGCGCGCTCTCGTATTCGTGCTTGTGCTGCACGAGGAAACACACGCGAACGACCTCGTTTAAAGGTTTTGGTGTCTCTTCAACTTTTCCAGCAAGAAACAAGCATGCAGTCGCGACCACCTACGTGACGTGAGGGGTTTTAGTCAGCGAGCGAGAGAGATGGGACTGACGAGAGCCGCGCAGTTCTGGACGAACCCAAGGAGAAAGCAGGGATCATATCATGCTTCACGCACGTATCGGTCGTTCGCTGGAGCCCCATGAGAGTGGCTAGCAAAAAAACGGTGACAAAAGACCGATGCTGTTGCGATCGTCAATTGAGGCCTGCGAGATGTGAAGTGTTGAAAGTATCGTGAGCTTGGTTCCAGGTGCGCAAGTGGCGTGTGATGACGAGAAGAAGAAAACCGCACATTTTGAGCTCTATTCCCGAGTCCTTCAGGAACTCGCAGTACGACCACCTATACGAGGCTTCCAGCCGGCCATCGATACCATGCTGACGTGAGGGCGACGCTTCTTCGAGAGCCTCTCGAGACAAAAACATGTCGGGCGGCCACGCTCCCGCGAGCGCCACTCGTGAACTCGTGAATGAACGAAAAACCGAAATCATATGAGTACCAGCAGCGTAGTACATTCCCGACGAGTCGCGCGACACCGCCCACGCGCCCACCGACCGGCCTGGCGGTTGAACAAAGTATTTGTCCTCGTTTCTAAAAAGATGATCTGGTCTGACTTTTTTCGGAGGGGCCTGCCAGATCCACGCGCGCGCTACGATACATGGCATACACACGAGCCGCACTTCATATGGAGACATTCGACGAGCCTCCCAAGACCGGGACCACGATCGTCGCTTGTGTGTATGACGGGGGCGTTGTCCTTGGAGCTGACACACGGGTGAGCACGGGGATTTACGTTTCAAACAGGGCAAGCGACAAGATGACGGTGCTGGCGGATTCCACGGTGATGTGCCGCTCGGGTTCTGCTGCAGACACTGAAGCGGTCGCCAAAATTGTGCGTTATCACGTCGAACAGATCGGGATGGAGAGAGACTCGCCGCTCGACGTCAAGACAGTGGCTCAGATTTCGAACCAGATCAACTACCAGAACAAAAGCGCGAATCACGGCGCCGGTTTGGGCGCCTACATGATCATCGGCGGTTGGGACTCGAACATCGGCTCGCAAGTGTACAGCTGCACTGCGGGTGGCAACATGATTTCGACGAGGTGGACCACGGACGGTTCCGGGTCGACGTACATCTGGGGCTTCATGGATGACGGCTTTAAGGAAAACATGACTCGCGAGGAATGCGAAGCTTTCGTCACCGCCGCGATTACCCTCGCGATGTCCACCGACTCTAGCTCTGGGGGGTGCGTTCGATTGAACACGGTGAACGCCGAAGGAATTCATCGCAAGTTCGTAAAGCCAGGCGAATTATCACCCGCGTACGGTGAACTCGCCGCGACCGTGCGGCACGGACACGTGGGAGCGAGCGGCGGTATGGTGTTGTAAAAGCGCGAAAGGTCCAAAAACTTCTCATGAAGTTAAATCGAACGCGCGGCCGTAAATGAAACAGCCATCGCGGCTACGTTCCTCTCGCTCTCGCTCTCTTCTTCGCTAGCACCACGGAAGCGAGCAGCGACCGTCATCGGGAGGGGGGCCGATCACGAACACGAAAACGAATAACAAAAAGAACACGGAGGCGATCCCGAACTTCGTGAATGTCTCGGAGCTCCAGGTATCCGCCACGCGATTCTCGTCAGCCTGGATGTCTTCCTTCGCGCTTCGCCCACTGTTCTTCCTGCGCGTTCGCGATAGGTACGCGAAGGAAACGGGATCGAGGTCGCGTGGTCAGAACGAGAGATTTTTCGCGCGATAAAAAAAACGGGACGAAGAAAACGCCGAGTACGGTTCCGGCGGGGTCGCGATTTTTTCGGGGCCGACGCGCTCGCTCCTCACCTCATCGTCGACCTGTCCACCGATCTGTCCACGAGATCGTTCGGATCGAGCGTCCCGGTGCCTTTGATCTCCGTCTGGATCTGTTTCCACGCCCCGTCCCAATCAAGCAGGCCTTTTCCTTTCTTGCCGCGCTCGGATTCTTCACCGTCCTTGTCTGCGTTTCGAGGAACGTTCGAGGAGCGTCAGACAGGCGCGTCTCACGACACCGGAGGTTCGAGAGAGTTCCGAACAACGCTCGGCACGTCGGCGGACTTCCGCGCGCCCATGCGTTCGTGAGGGGAAACCCGAAACACCAGAGTCGACGTACCTGAAGCGGCGGCGCGTGGGCGGTGAGCCGTGCGAACAACCCGGCGACCGCGTGCGACGGGGCGCGATCGCCACGTGACGGCGTGGAACGCGCTCGATCGAGCGCAAAGCATCGCGACGAAATTCTCCCCGCGACGGGGCGGACGGGCGAGATGAAGTACGAGGTGCGACGCGGTCCGGATGCTGGCACGTAGTGTTTACGCTGCGGCCCTTGCCGGGGGTTGCCTCCGCTGCGCACGAGAAGTCGCGTCATCGTCAGTCTTTATCAGCAGAACGTACTATTTATTCGTCGCCGAACGAAAATAATGACACTTCTTTCGCCGCGTTGCGGCGGTCACGTCGTTTGCCAGCTCGAAAAGATGCTTCGATCTTAGTGAGCGGGACATTCTGCTCGTCATGCCCGTGCGAGAAGCTGCTCCGGCTGACACTCCCCGGTGGGACTCTCGGGTGTCGAAGCTTTTAAGTCAGGCTGCAGTTTCAGTCGTCTCGTGGAAGGATGAGGAGCACCCCGCCGTCTCAGAGAGGGAGCGTGCTCTCGCGGGGGAAGCAGGCGCCGTCGCGGACCGGGCGAACCCGTTTTTCGAGAGCACCGCAAGACCGGAGAGGGAGCGCGAGACCCGCACGGAAGCGCCCGACACGGGAACGCTGGTCGTTGAGGATCCGGCATCGTGGAGCCGTGACGCATCGTCAGCTTTCAAAGCCTTCGCGTGCGCGACAACCTCGCCGGCGACGCTCCTGCGGTACTTCGACGCTCTCTACGGGAACGAAGATCTGGGCGCTCGCGATTTTTCCGCGACTCTGACGATCGAAGACGGAAACGTCGCCCTCACCGCGCGTTCCTCGGATCTCGTGCTCGTGCTCTCCGCGCTTGCCGCGTCGGATTCGGACGAGGTTGCGTCCGAGACGGCGTCCTGCCGCCTCGGCGAGCTCGCGCGCGAGCGCGAACCTTCGAAGCGAAGACGCGCGCCGCCCGAAACCTCGAACGGCTCTCCGGAGGCGACGCGGGTCGCCGAAGCACGAGAATCGCGGCTCGGACCGATGGGACCCACCCCCACGCTTCGGAAGTTCTTGTCGGCGTCCGAAGCGAGACTCGACGAGACGGCGTGCGAGGCGGCGGTCGCGGCGCTGTGTCGCTTCGCGCCGCGCGACGCGAGACGGTTCCTTCGGGAAGCGAACGTCGGGTACCGCCTGCGACGCGCGTTGCGCCACTGCGAGCACTACGGCGCGTTCGAGGCGCAGGCGCTCGTTCTGGAGCGGATGGGTCGAGGGAGAGAGGCAGTTTCAGTGTGCGTCTCCGCGTACGCCGCGCACCTGGAACGGGCGACGCGCGACGCGGGAGACGCGGGCGTCGCGGCGTTCAAAGCGGAGGCGGACGACGTCGTCGCCGTCGCCGTCGGCGCGTGTTTTCGCGAGTCTGCCGCGTCGACGTCCGCGCCGTGTCTCTGGACGCAGCTGCTGAACGGCCTGGCGAGGCATCTGAGGAGCAGCGCGGAGCGTTCCGGCGCCGTGCGCGGGGTGGTAAAAAGCCACATCCGCGCCGTGCTTCGCGCGGCGCGGACGGTTTGCCCCCGCGCGTCCACCCAACTCGACGAGTTCGCCGGCGCCGCGCTGCGGGAGCGCTTCGAAGACGAAGACGCGCTTGGAGGGTTTCGAGTCTCGCTGTTTCTGAGCGGGATTCTCGCATCCGACCGAGCGCGAGTGTCGACCGCGGAGACGGCGCGAAGACGCGCCGAGGCTCGGAGGAGAGCCGCGGCCGCCGCGAGAGCGAGCGCGGGGAAACAGAAGATACAAATCTTGCATTAATACCACGCCGTGGCGCTCACCGGCTTCTCCCCTCGTCTCGCTCACGACCCGCCGCCGAAAAATCCGGCAGCTTTCGTCGCGAACGGTTGCGATTCCTCGCGAGTGACCTTATCTTCCAAGCCCACCTCGTGGTACAAGGCAGCCCGTTCAGGGGTGTTGGGCAGTTTCGCTAAATATTTCGCCAGCTCGACTTTCGGAGCGCCGAATCGCTCGCCGAGCTCGAGAAAGGTCAGCGCGCCTAAAGGACAGTTTCTCTCGTTTGCCAGCGCTTCGAGCGCTCTCCAGTCACACTTAGACGCGAGCACGGTCGCGTGCAGCCAGCAGAAGTGACGGTCGGACATGCTAAACGCGACGCGGATCCTTCGCGCTTCCTTGAGGTCTCCGTCGCGAACGAGGCGTTTCACAATTGCGGCGAGACTTTTCTGAGGGACGCCGCCGAGCGCGTTCTCGACGCGCGTCTCCGTTCCCAGGCGGATCAGTCGCTGCGTCTCATCCAGCACTCTCTCGTGGAACGCATCCTTCAACTTCCCGTACATCATCGAGGCTTGGCCGCACAGGCTTGCGGAGGTTTCGTCCCAGACGTACGCCTCGGCGTCGCGATCCGAGGCGCGGAAGACCTGCGAAAGCAAAGCCTGAACGCCTCTGGCCGTTTCGCCGGCACTGTAGAAAAACGATTTCAAGAGCTCGACGTCCGTTCGCCTGCAGAACGCGACGAACAGCGCTTTGGCCTGGGGATTCCTCGATAAGAGCGAGGCGAGATCTTGAAACGTCATCTTGCGCTGTAAGTTTAGCAGTGTCGCGTACATTAGGTCCGCGTCTCGGCTTTCGATCGCTTTTCGCAACGCCGTCTCGTCGGCGCCGACGGCGGCGAGGAGCGAAACCTGCGCGGAAGAATTTTGTTCCATGTCGATCAGATGCCGAGCCAGCTCGCGCCGACCGCTTTGATGCGCGGCGAGAGCAATTTTCCCATGAGACATCCCGCGCACGCTCTCGAGCTTGGGCTTAATTCTGCCAAGCACGGCATCGTCCGGCTCCGAAGACGCCGCGACGTTCGACACCGCCCAGCGCTCCACGACGCGTCCACGGCCTCTCGTGAACTCCGACACGCGAGACGCGAGCAGATGGTGTTTGCGAGCGTCCAGACGTTTGACGAGATTTTCCAATCCGGCGCAGCAGTACTGCGCGTACGTCAGAGGTATGCCCACCTCGGGAGCGCGCGCGGCGTTCAGGATTCGAAGCATCGCACACGTCTTGTGCAACGCCCAGCAGTCTACATTTCGCGGCTTTCTTTGAAGATACGAGTTCCCGAAACGCGCCGCGCGGAGTAACTCCGCCTGCCTCTTCGCGTCGAACTCGTGACACGCGGCGCGAACGCACGTCTGGATCGCGGACTCGAGCGCTCGCGCCTCGCGCAGCGCGGCGTCGCTCTCGTCGTCCGGGGTCGATCCCCGTGCGACGGCGGCGAAGCGCTCTGCGGCGTCTTGCAGCGCGACGGCGGGGCTCGTGCCGCCCCGCGCCGAGCGCGACGCCGCGACAACCGGGTCGGGCACTCGGGAGACGAGCTCGTGCCCGCGCGACGTTATGACACGCAGGCCGTCTACTTCGGACACGAGCCGCGCGGGCGTGTCGTACGCGTAGCTGATGAAGCTGCCGTGGGGCCCGACGATCATCAAGTGCGTCGGCCAGTACATCACGGTGGCGTCGTCGCCGCACCACGCCACCTGCTCGGGCGGCGTCGCCGACTTGGCGTCAAACTCTGTCGCCGTCTCGGAGAGGTCCGCCGTCACCACCAGCATCTTTCCCAGACTGGTGAAGACGGTCAGAAACCGGCCGCTCGGACTCGCGCACAGCCGGACGGGCGCCCCGCCCGCGAGACGCCGCGACCGAACGCCGCGCTCGCGCGCGGCGAAGACCGAGTCGCCGCGCGCGAAGATAGCCTCCGCCGTGCCCTCCGGCGTGACGCGCGCGTGCAGCGCCGAGACGGCGCCGCGCGCGCTCGCGTCCTCTTTCGTCCGCGTGACTCGCGGCGCTTCCGTGTGCACGTCCGCCACCAGGAACACGGCGCCCGCGCTCGTCGCGGCGACGATCCCGCCTCCCCAGACCTCGCAACGAACGATCGCGGCGCCTCCTCGAGCGCCGCTCTTTTCTTCATCCTCTCGCCGAGAGAACGAGAGTCGGGCGTCCCGAACCTTCCGGCCCCCCAGATCGTGCACGACCACTCGGCCGTCTCCGTGCACGCACACCAAGAGCTCTTCGCCCGTCCAGCCGTGCGCGACGAGCTCGCACGAGCTCTGGTACGCGATGTCGCACAGATGAACGCCCGAGGCGCTGTACACCGTGAACTGCTGCGCGTGCCGCGTGGAATCTGCGGCGGCGTTCGCGCTTTTCCCAGCAGAGGAACGCACGGCGAAGGCCCCGCCGTTGACAGCGGCGGCACAGTTCCTGCCGTCTACGTGCACGTCGCTGAAGCTGTACAGGTGGCGACGGTGATAATGGACGTTACCCAGACGCTCCCATTCCGAGGGAGGCGCTGACATCGAGGTCAACGTCGCTCCCACGGGAATGAGGAAACTCACGGGATCTGGAATGTGGAACCGCTTCTACGATTTTTTTGAAAAAAGCAATTGGCATTGAGCCTTGAGGGCCACACTGGTCGGGGCGGGCCTGACGTTGCCATGTTCGGGGTGCCGGCCCTCAGGCCTCGGACCTCGAACGGATACGACCCGCGTGTCGATGTCGCGTCGAAGGAAGAGGCGCACGCGATGAACGTCAACATCGCGGGATCCACGACAGGTGCTCAGTACCCGCACTCGGCCGACGCGGCGCAGCGCGAGACAGAGCTGCGAAACCGCCACCAGGAGCAGTTCAACAAGCTGAGAGCCCGCCTGCGGAGTCTCGAAACGGAGTCCGCCATCATGTCACAGCCCGTGCTGGAGCTCCGGCGCAAGCAACAGGAGCTCTTGGCGAGCAAGAGGTACGCCGAGGCGTTCGAGCACATGAAGATCATCAAGGCTGCCGAGAAGGAAGTCATGCAGGCGCACCGCGAGGAACACAGGCGCGTGAACGAAGAGAGCGTCCGGAAACTGCTGGAGGACCAGGCGAGGGAACGCGAGAGTCTCCGAAAGAGTCTTCGGGGGGCGAGCGCGCGCGTCCAGACGCATCCCCGATCTTCGGGCGCCGGCGACCGCGCGGGCGACCCGGCGAAGCGGCCGGCGCCCGGCCGAGGCGGATTCGACGCCGGCGTCCCGGCGATTTCCGCGGCGGGCATCGCGGGAACGGAGCCGAGATCGATCCACCACGTCGACGCGTGGCGCGCCCCTTCTCCCGGGGTGTACTACTACGACGTCCCTTCCACCGCCGGGCCGGGGTTTAGGTCGCCTCCGCGCGACGCGCGCGGAGGCGAACACGCGCCGCGCGGGGATCGAACGCGAAACCGCGAAGAAGAAGAGGCGTCTCGGAAAAGAGTCTTCGACGCGCGCGCTCACGAGCGCGCGCTCGCGGCGCCCGTCTCGGCGCGCGCCGGGCCGCCGTCCGCCGGTCCGGCGAGCATGCGTTCGATCCCGGACACGTGGCAGGCGACCGCCGTGAACGCGCGGCCGCGCGGCGACGGCGGCGCGCCGGGCCGAGCCGAGCCGCACGCCACCGGCGCCGGAGCCGAGTCGCTGGAGACGGCGGCGAGCGCGTTGCTCGCCGCCGCGCTCGCGCTCGTCGGCGGCGGCGTCTCCGCGCGCGCGGGGCGTTCCTCGACGGCGCGCGACGCGGGAGGCTCCCCGCGCGATTCCGCGCGCGCGCGCCCGGATGGCGACGCGTCCTCGGAGGCGTCGCGCGGCGAGACGCGCGGCGTCTCCGCGGTGGGCGTCGTCGCGGACGCGAGCGTTCGCGACGCGACGCCGGTCGCGGAGGGGAGGGGGGAGGGGGGAGGGCTCGCCGCGTCGCGCGCGCGCGACGCGCTCGTGTCGGGCGCTTCGAAGATTCGCGCCGGCGCGGCGGCGCTCGACGCGTTCCGCTCGACGCGGCGGCGCGGAGACGACAGCGAGGACGAGGACGAGGATCTCGACGACGCCCCACTCACCGTGCTCGGCGCGCAGGCCCCGAACGCGGGGGGGCACGTCGTGCCCAGCATCGATTTATCGCGGCTCGACCCACGCGGCGGCGAGCGGTTCTCGCGGGACGCGAGGGACGAGGCGCCCGCGGCGGCGCCTCTGGAACCTCCGCGCGGCGCGCGGAAGTTCCTGAACGCGAGCGCGAAGGTCACCTCACTGGTGCGCGTTCGGTCGTCCAGCGACGCGGCACGCGGCGAAGGGCGCCCCGTCCGCGACGCGGGCGAGGACGCCGCGGATGAGGCGCGGCGCGGCGACGCGGACGGCGGACCCGGACCGACGGCGGTGGCGTTGGCGGCGGCGTCCGCGCAGCCCGAGCGGACGGAGTCGCGCGACGCCCTGATGTCGCGCGTGAAGAAGAAAACTGCGGCGGCGAAGCTGCTCATGAGGAAGGCGAGTCTCTCCTCCGCGACAAAAGCGCCGCGCGACGACGCGGTCTCGGAGTACTCGTCGCCGCTCAGTCACGGCGAGTCGCGACGGCCCGAGGAGGCTGATGAGGCTTCCACGGACGCGGCCACCTCCGAGCGCTCCTCGCTCGCGAGTTCCGTCGACGCGGACTCCCCGCAGAAGCCGCGGCGCGCGGCGCCGGCGGCGCCGGGCGCGCCGCAAACGGAGGCCAAGCGCGCCGCCAAGGCGGAGCAAGAGAACCGGGTCGCGGAGGTCCAGAAGCGGCAGTTCACCACGGAGGATTTCCGCAACTTGTTCTCTTATTCCCGGCACGGCAAGTACAAGCAGGTGACCGATTTGCTGAAGAGCGGATGCCCGGCGGAGGGGCGCGATAAGTTTGGCAACAGCCCGCTCGTCATCGCGTGCCAGAACGGAAACGCGCGGATCGTCAAGGCGCTGCTGCGGCACGGCGCGAACATAGACGCGCAGAACAAGCAAGGATGCACCGGGCTCCACTACTGCATCGCGTACGGATTCAACTCTCTGAGCGACTACCTCATCGCGAAGGGAGCGAATGACAAGCTGTTGAACAAACTCGGTCTGACCCCTTACGAAGGCATAAAGTAGACTAGCACTCTTTTACAACAGAGAGCGACGGACGTCGACGTCTCTCTCATCGTTTCCGCTCAATCTCTGATATTTTCGTCTCCAGT
>Ga0255779_1006704_pt1 | contig 10360 bp, 10 predicted proteins | sample 011ome_21_FD_179977 | JGI IMG/M metagenome (GOLD analysis project Ga0255779, IMG submission 179977) | Coastal salt marsh microbial communities from the Groves Creek Marsh, Skidaway Island, Georgia - 011508AT metaG (version 2) | ecosystem: Environmental > Aquatic > Marine > Intertidal zone > Salt...
GCGACACCGGCCCCGGCATCCCTAAATCCAAGCGCAAGGAAATTTTCCAACCCGGCTATACCACCAAAGCCCGCGGTTGGGGCCTAGGCTTGTCGTTGTGCAAGCGCATCATCGAAGAGTACCACGGAGGGCGGATTGAAGTGGGGGATGGCGATTCTATTTCAGGGACGACATTCCTAGTGTCACTTACTTAAAGACATCCAACACCCTTTCCGTGGCGAAGCCATCCCATAGGTCGGGTATTTTGGAAGAGGAGGTATCGATGTTTTTAATGGCCTGAAGAATCACAGCCAATTCCGACTCTACTAGTTGATTTGTTCCGATTTCACACGTAATTGGCCGCTCAGTGTTCGGACGAATCGTAATGCAAGGGACTTGTTTAAAGGTAGATTCTTCTTGTATGCCCCCGGAGTCAGTTAGGATAAACTGCGATTCGGCAACCAATTTCTGAAAATCAAAATACCCCACAGGTCCTGACAGAATCAAATTTGGAAGTTCGAGCAAAGAATTCTTCAACGAGTGCAGCTCAAACATGGCCAATGTTCGAGGATGCAGTGGAAAAAAAACTTTTAATGGCGCGAGTGAGCGGATTACATCTAAGATCAAATTGAGTCCTTGGGCATTGTCAACGGTAGCTGGCCGGTGCATGGTCATTAGGACGAACTCTTTGGGTTGAATCTTATAGCGCTCAAGAATGATTGAAGCAGAAATTTGATTTTCGAAAGCCACGAGGGTGTCAATCATTGTATTTCCGACGTAATGAATTCGGCTAGAAGGAACCCCAGATTTCTCGAGGTTGCGCAACCCACTTGGTTCAGTTACGAATAGGTAATCGGAAATTTCGTCGACAAGAATTCGATTAATTTCTTCTGGCATGGTCCGATCGTTTGATCGCAGGCCACTTTCCAAATGGGCGAGTGGAATTCCGAGTTTGTTTGCGGCGATACTTGCGGCTAAAGTTGAATTTACATCTCCAGGTGTCAACAGAACATCTGGTTTCGATGCAGAAGCCAGCCTTGAAAGCTCAACGACCATCTCCCCAGTTTGACCGGCTGGGCCTTTTTCTTTGAGCTGGATGACATGATCCGGACGCAAGTCGAACTGGTCAAAGAAAATATTGGCCATGTTTTGGTCATAATGTTGACCGGTATGTACTATTTCGACATCTATGCCAGTTGCTTCAGCAACGGCCTTGAAGCGGGTTATTTTTATAAAGTTGGGACGGGTGCCAACTGATATAAGGATTTTCACTGAACTATGTTGTTGTAGAAAGTAACCAAAGTTTTTGCACTAGACTCCCAGCTCAAGGGCCCTGATGCCGCCTCGTAAGCCTTACGCGTGCGCTTTTCTCGCTCAGAGTCCGCTTGTTGAATTTCTATGATTTTCTGGGCACAAGAAAGGGGGGTGTCTGCCTTAAAAATCCAACCTCCGCCACAAGATTCAATTGTTCTTTTTAACGGTGCGCAATCACTAACAAGTGTTGGCTGTCCGCTCAACATCGATTGAAAAAGCTTGTGAGGAATCGCGGCGTTCGTTTGTCTGTTTGAATTATGCGGAATAATGTTAATGTTTGAACGAGTCATGCACGCAGAGACGCTTTCAAAAGGGACCTTCCCATGGAAGACAACCGATTCGCTTAGTTGGTGCTCAACAACAATCTTTTTTAACTGTGTCATCGTACTTGCACTTCCACTTCCAATGATGTTGAGGCGTGCGTGAGGGATATGTTTGACAACCTCTTCCATTGAAAGAATAGCGGTGTCCACACCCCTGTGAGGGCCAATTCCTCCGATATAGGTGATATTGTAGTACCCATTGGTTTCATCTACCACACTTGATTGAGGTTGATTTTTGTGAAAATCTCGATATTCTGTATTTGAAACCAACAGGGTTTTGTCTATATGCACATCATGTTCTTTTACAATGCGCTCTTGCATTTCTAATACACTTGTGATTACAAAATCAACCTGTTGGACCATCTGCCTCTCATATTTCAACCAACGTGATGGATTGAATAGTAATGCGTTCTTGATTTTTTTCAGGACATTTTTTTGCCATCCTCCCCACACATCTAGCCCATCTGCATAGTTTTCGTGCAGATCCAAGATGCACGGACAACCTAATTTTTTTCCGAGGGCAATACCCGTTCGCGCAAGGGGAAGATCGTGCACGTGAATTGCATCGTAATCTGTATCCAGTAAGCGAATTGCTTCTTTGTAGATATCACTGTAGAAGAAGTTTATTGCCCCAAAGACATCGTGCCACCCCTTTTTGTTGAACTGGTCGGATAGTGAGGGTATGTTCATTCGAAGGACTCTTATCCCATCAATCACCTCCTCGCTTAGCGCATCCAATCGCTTGGATGCAAATACCGTTACATTAAATCCCGCTTGCACAAGTGATGCAGCTTCTTTCTGTACCCGTATGTCTGGAGGAAAGTCACCGTCGAGCAACATAAGAATAGAGGGTTTCCGCATGTGCCAAAAATAAGCCATGCTGGAACCAGTCCTAGGTCCAAAGGAAAAGATTAGTAAGCATGCCGTTGTGTTCTATCTTCAAACCTGGTAATTGAAGAATAAAGGTTAAAAGAATGCACAGTATGCACATTCTATATTTTTTGGGCTCTGATACCACTTCGCCATCGGAGACATTTATTCGCAAGTCCATCGAGGATTTGAGGCAAGCGGGTATGACCGTAACTGTTGTAAGCGGCAAGAGGAGTGGTCGTGCGAAGAATGTAATCTATTCTGGTTTTTCCTCGACAACCTGGTCGCTTAAATTGTGGAAGCTTTTCGCAATTTTGAGCCAAACAAAGGCCAACGAAGCGTACCAAAAATGGGGTTTTAGGGTTCGTCAAAAGACTGCAAGCAAAAGCTTGAAAAAGTTCTTGAGAATCAATGCAGATTTCTTGTGGTTCGACTATTTGAACTACGCTTGTTACGCTGAGCAAGCAATTCGTAAATTTAAAGTACCTTATGCTGTAGCTGTGCATGGTTTTGATGCTAGCCAAGCACTAGCGAGCAAACCCCTCCAACGTGCAGCTCGTTCATTGGACGCAAGGTTTTTCGTTTCGCCATCGCATCACTTGAAACGTCGCCTTCAGTTAATTGGGGTGGAGGCGCCGATACATGTTATTCCATACGATAGTGCGCCGGCAGAAGGGGGTGGTGGATCAATTGATTATGATTTCATAGCGCTTGGTAGGCTAACCGAAAAAAAATGTCCGCAAGCAGTACTCATGGCATTTGCAAAGGTCTTAGATCGACACCCTGATTCACGGCTGGTTTGGGTTGGTTTTGGTGAATTGGAGGAAGAAATGAAGCAACGGTTTAGCCACCTAGTTGACTCTGGTAATCTGAATTTTACGGGTGCTGTAGATCATAAGCGGGCTCTGGGGTTGTTGCAACAAGCAAAGGTATTTGTTCAACACAGCGTTACGAGCGGAACGGGTGATCAGGAAGGGCTCCCCAATTCCATTGTAGAGGCGATGAGAAATGGCAAGCCTGTCGTGAGCACAATTCACAGTGGAATACCGGAAATTGTTGAGGACGGAAAGAGTGGATTCCTGGTCCAAGAGCATGATTACCATTCGTTTGCCGACTTCATGATAAGATTAATTGAGGACGACCAACTGCGCGAGGCGATGGGGAACGAAGCAAAGGCAAAAGTTGAATCTATGATTCCTATCGGTTCGAGGGGCGAGAAGATTCAAGCTTTGATTTTAAATGAAAAAGGAGATTAGAAACTGATGGATTTAAATGAATACGAGGAGGAAAAGAAGTTTTACGATGAATGGCCGGTGAACCAAGCGCGGGACTGGCTTTTTATGAACCCAAGGCAGCAATCGGCCGTCGAGGCTGCGCTCAGTTAGAGAGTGGGTGCAGAACTGAGCTCCTTAACACTTGAATTTGGGTCTGGCATTGGAGTGTGCGGTGAGCTTTACGCTCGGGAGACGAAAGGCCGGGTGGCCTCCTTTGATTTGTCTAAGGAACTTCATAATGTTGGAAGGCGGCTTTTTGAGAGTGAGAATCACTTGTACTTCTCGGGGAGTCTGGAAGATTTGACGAAGGAATTTGAAAACAAGTTCAATCAAATTCTAATTGTGGATGTCCTCGAGCACATTCGAAGGCTTGATTGGTTGATGCTATTTGATGGATTCAAAAAGGCACTTGCCCCACAAGGTCAAATTTTTATTTCAACTCCAACCCCGTGGTATCAAAATTATTTGAAGAACCATAATCCGGAGGGTCTTCAACCGGTGGACCTATCTATTGAAAAAACAGAAATTGAAGCGCTTGCAAAATCAGCGGGCCTTCGACTGCTTAAATTCGACGTGGCAAGTATCTACCGAGAAGGAGATTATCAGTATTTCTGGTTGGGGTCAATAAATCAAACCTTTAGTCCGGTTCGACTAGTATGTGACAGTTTGCTCCACCGACATAAAACGCTGCTTTGGAAATGGCCAACACTTTATGTTCGTGCTTTTGATGCAATGGCTCTTTGGGTCGTTTTCAAGGCAAAAATTCGAGGGGCTCGAACCATCATCACCCGTCAACCCACGGACGCTGAGTAATAATTCCCGTATAGTCAATCCGGTGAAAAAAGGGGGGTAAATGAAATTCTTGAAAAAACTCGTCAACAGCTTTTTGACATCCAGTCCAATGACCATAGTCGTCAATAATCAGAAAACCGCCTGGAACAATCCTATGAAAAAGGTGGGTGAGTTCGTGTTTGGTTGAACGATACCAATCGGTGTCAAGCCGCAGCATGGCAATGTCTTTAGGTCCAGTATTATGTTGAATGGTTTTCTCTACATCTCCCTGAATCAGATGAAGTTTCTCAGAAGCAATTCCTGAAGCTACCATATTCATCCTAACCTCATCGATAGGCCCAATGGCCCAAATGTTACTCGAATCCTTTGCTGCAGCAGCGGTATTCATCAAAACATCAGCGGACTCACCCTTAAAGTTTTTGTCAACTTCTTCAGGAGTGCTCATCCCTTCGAATGTGTCGTAGAGATAGAACTCCCTCTGAGCTGTTGGATGCAACCTGCAATTTTCTGAAGCCAACATCGAACTTCCCCCTTTCCAAACACCGCATTCCACGAATGCACCGTCAATTTGATGAGTATTCAACCACTCCATTGCCTCCCACAGAGAGAGCATTCTCTCCCTAGAGGTCATTGTGAATGGCTTACAACGTTCGTAAGCTGCATTGAATTGCGCTGTGCCAGTTAGGGCTTTGGGAATTCTTTGGTAACCTAATTTTTTTGCTATTCTGCGTAACATATGACACCGTATTCTAATGGAAATCTTTTTGAAGTTTTTTGATCAATTTGAGCAATGATTGGAATTTTCATGAAAAGGGTTGTTAGCCCGACCCATAGCTTCACGGGCAATGCCCACGAACCGAATACTCGATCCAGAAATTTTGCAACAAACGTTGCGATTACCGATATCAATCCGCCTAATTCTTGGATTTCGATTCTTTCAAATCCGGCATGAGTCAGCTCACTTTTCAGACCGTAACGAGTGAATCGTCTGAAGTCATTGGGAGCCTCATGAATACCATACAAAAATGGAACGGTCAAAATGAGAACACCTCCTGTTTTGAGGGCCGTTCGAATGCTTGACAAGGCGATATTGGGGCGCTCCAAATGCTCGAGCACATCAGATAGAATTGCAGAATCGAAAGTGCGCTGAATGCAGGTCAAAGGTTCGTTCAACGAGGCTTTGTAATCCAGACAGGCGTGTTCCAAACGGCTTTCTACATCGAGAAAATGCACTGAATTTGAATAACTGGAATAGCACCCGAATAAGGGTGCTTTTCCACACCCAAAATCTATCAGATCTCCCTTGATGTGGATTGGAATGTGAAGAGCATAAAATTTTGCGATAAGGGAACAAACCAGTCGCGAACTTGCGGCAACTTCATTCACATCTCGAGAGGCAATGAGCCCATCACTGGTGTGTTGAAATTTAGTTTCTCTCCAATTTTGCATGCTCAGTTGTACGGAATAAGACCAATTCGGTTGCGTTTTTTCAAATCGAATGACTAAATTGACTTTAGAGCAAGCATAGCTTTTTTAAGTGACGAAGCGATAATAAACTTCATTAGAAAGGTTTTGAGCGTGTTCTACGAGACCAGGTGGTATCAAGCGTTCAATATTTTGACCTCTATTTTTTCCCTTGGGCTGTATTTGAGTGCTTATGATGTCGGCTGCAGGCCTCCGTTGTTTTAATTCTAAAAATTCGAGGACTGCCCGCACAACATCATCCGGACTATTCAGAAAATCTTCATAATGCACCCATTTGATTTCTTGATCATGCCAAAACGGTTTGTCCATTAGCATGCACCAATATTTTATTGCACGGATGAATGGCGGCTCATTCTTCGAGGAGTGAATAAACAATCCTCGCCAAGCACGAGGGATTGAATTTACTTCAAGACGCTGCGAGTCTAGAGGTACATCTAATCGATTTAAAATACTCCGGGCGGTATCTAAGGGATTTCGAATGATCAATACACTCTTATTAGGACGGTGTTCCTTGAAAATTTCAGGCCTAAAGGTCATACACGGTTCTTTTATGAAGGTAGTTCCAATGCTGATTGGATGCCTTTCGAATTGACGACTAACATAAGCGCGTAGGCTTGATTCCTGCAATTGCAGGGTTGGCCATAGGCTTTTGTGATCAAGGGTAAGGGATCTTTTCGAGCAATAGGCTAATGCATTTGCAATAACGCTGGTTCCAGATTTTTGAACACCAAAAATCAAGTGACCATTCCTGTTAGGTGAGGAGTTCACAGATAATAAATGTTCCCATGACGATAAGAACTTTTGATTTTTGGAATTGATCTTCATTACCTACCTTATACCATGAGGCCCTCAATTTACCAATAAACCAAAGTGTCTGAATTCACCTTCCAACAAAAAAAAGTCACCACGCGAGTTAATGGCGCTTTCGTCAGGCTATCGAGCAATTGTTCCGCGAGAACGAGTATGCCAACAAAGTCTTCGAGCTTTGCCCTGGGCATCAGGAAGGTGGGGTGAGGCCTGCAATCTATTTGACCAACCCATGGAAAACCTAGCTGGTTCTGCGCCAAAAAGAAAATCTGTATAAAAAATTATTTAACTCGAAATGATTCAGTTCCTCTCAAGAAATCTTTCCATTACTACCTGGATAAATCGGTTCAAAAGGACCTATATTTCCGAATTATACCTGATTCCATTCTTCACACGCTTAAGGGGAAAAGAGGTTCTTTATGTTTTGCACGTAAATAAGGCTGCCGGAACAAGTCTGTTCCGTGGAATCACAGAAAATCAAACCTCATTTTTAAAGACACGCCTTCTCTGCATGCCACATCAGTTTGGTTTGCACAATCTACCAAAAAAAGCAAGGGTTGCCTTGTTCATTCGGTCTCCAGAAGCTCGTTTTGCATCAGGTTTTGAGAATACAAGAAAAAGGGGATACCCACACTATTCTATCGAATGGTCCAAAGAAGAAGCTGCTATTTTTGAGCAGTTCAAAAATTTTGATGAGTTGGTGTTAGGCATGTCTTCGTGCAATCAAAAGCTACAGGATTTAGCTTATTCAGCTTGGGATGAGATTACACACCTAAAGCTCTCATACGCTCACTATGTGGGAGACCTAAACTTCTTAAGTGAAAACCTTCATCGGATTACTTTCATCGGAGAGCAAGAAACGTTTGATAGTGACTGGGCGGCCTTTTGCAATTGTTTCTTTGACGGCCCAAAGTCAAAAGCACGAAAACTTAATGCTTTGCAAGCCTCACGCCCCACCAAACCGGAATGGAAAAATGCTATTCAGAAGGTTTACCCAGATGAATACAAGTTATATCAGGTGCTTAAAGAAAGAAAGCTTCACCTCATGGGAGGTAATCAAAATTAGACACCTAAATTTCGCAATCCTAATAGTTTACCCTTCCTTACCAGCACTCGCGCGAAGGTTGTCCTTGTGCTGATTGGAAGCCTTTAGAATTGACGGCGAACATACACACCGTGTTCTGAATCTGGCATTTTGAAGGTTTGGCCAAAAGCTCTTTTGATCAAGGATAAGTGACCTTTTTGGCAATAGGCTTATGCATTTGCAACAATGCTGATCTCAGATTTTGGAGTTGATTCTAATCACTTCACCTTCCTTACCCGCAGCGCCTTCGGTGTGACCTCAAGATACTCATCATCGGCGATCCATTCCATGTATTCTTCCAAAGAAAGTTTGCGAGCGGGGGCGATGCGCATGCCCTTGTCGGCGCCGGAGGCGCGCATGTTGGTGAGTTTTTTGCCGCGAACGAGGTTGAGTTCCATGTCGTTTTCGCGGGCGCACTCGCCAATGACTTGGCCGACGTAGATGTCTTGGCCGGGGTCGATGAAGAACGTGCCGCGGTCTTGGAGGCGGTCGATTTCGTAGGCGCGGGCTTGGCCGGCTTCCATGCAGACGAGGGAGCCGAGTTGGCGTGTGGCGAGATCACCGGCGTGCGGTTCGTATCCGTCAAATCGGTGGGTCATCACGGCTTCACCGGCGGTGGCGGTGAGGACTTGGTTTCGCAGGCCGATGAGGCCGCGGGACGGAATGCGGAATTCGAGGTGCTGCAGGTCGCCTTTGGCCTCCATGACCTGAAGCATCCCCTTTCGCTTCATCACGAGCTCGGTGGCCTTGCTCGACACTTCGGTGGGCACGTCGATGACGAGGTGCTCGAAGGGTTCGTGCATCATGCCGTCGACTTCGCGCATCAACACCTGTGGCTTGCCGATTTGGAGTTCATAGCCTTCTCGGCGCATGGTTTCTATCAAAACGGACAGATGCAAAATACCGCGTCCGAATACATTCCATTTGTCTTCGCTGTCGGTAGGTTCGACGCGAAGGGCGAGGTTGCGCTGGAGTTCAGCGTCAAGGCGTTCGCGGATGTGGCGGCTGGTGAGCAGGTCGCCGTCGCGCCCGAGGAAGGGCGATGTATTGATGGTGAACAACAAGCTCATCGTTGGCTCGTCCACGGCAATGCGCTCCATGGATTCCGGCGTTTCAAGGTCACTGACGGTATCGCCGATTTCAAACCCCTCCATGCCGGTGATGGCGCAGAGATCGCCGCTGCGCACGTGGTCCACTTTTTGCCGCCCCAACCCTTCAAAGACGAAGAGTTCCTTTGCGCGCACTTTGCGAACCCCTTCGGCGGTGCAGAGCGCGTAATCTTGGTTGGCGTGCAAGTCCCCACGGAACAAGCGCCCGATGGCGATCCGCCCCGTGTACTTCGAGTAGTCCAATGATGTGATTTGCAGTTGCGGCGTGCCCTCTCGGTACGGCGCGTCCGGCACGTGCTCGAGGATTACGTCCAACAAATGCGTGATGTCGCTGGTGGGGTTTTGCCAATCCGGACCCATCCAACCCATTTTGGCCGACCCGTAAACGGTGGGGAAGTCGAGTTGGTCCTCCGTTGCATCGAGCGTGAACATCAAGTCGAAGACCTGTTCTTGGGCGATGTCTGGCGTGCAATTCTCCTTGTCTACCTTGTTGACAACCACGATGGGCTTCAAGCCGAGCTCAATGGCTTTTCCCAGCACGAACCGCGTTTGCGGCATGGGCCCTTCGAAAGCGTCCACCACCAGCAATACCGCATCGGCCATTTTCAAAACACGTTCTACTTCGCCGCCAAAATCCGCGTGACCGGGCGTATCGAGGATGTTGATTTTAACCCCTTTCCACGTGGCTGAGACGTTTTTCGATAAAATCGTGATGCCGCGTTCGCGCTCGAGGTCATTGTTGTCGAGGATCAATTCACCCGTTTCCTTGCGGGCGTCGACGGCCTGGCATTGGTGGATGATGTTATCGACTAACGTGGTTTTGCCGTGGTCAACGTGGGCGATGATGGCGATGTTTCGGATGCCGCTCATTGGGGTGTGCGAAGGGATTTTGCTTTCGCGGCGCGAAGAACGTGCAGATATTTGCAGAATACTACAATTCCTGTGCTATTTTTGCGGTCGCCTCGCCCGGATGGCGGAATTGGTAGACGCGCACGACTCAAACTCGTGTTCCGCAAGGAGTGTGGGTTCGATTCCCACTCCGGGTACAACAATGGCCTTGAGCCGCAATGACGCCTCCCTTGTGGAGGCGTTTTTGTTATAGCTTTATCCCATTGGCAAACTTAAATTCCTTTCGCATGAAACGCATCCTAGCAATCGTGGCAACTATAGCTCCCTTCTTGGCTTTTGGTCAATTGCAATCACCCACCCCTGAGGCCGGCGAAACGTTGGTACAAAAAGTGGTAGACGCATTTGCGGAGATCACCAACGACACGGGCGGACCGGGCCAATCGTATGATTTGACGTACTTGTTCAATCCCGATT
>Ga0255779_1006705_pt1 | contig 10360 bp, 6 predicted proteins | sample 011ome_21_FD_179977 | JGI IMG/M metagenome (GOLD analysis project Ga0255779, IMG submission 179977) | Coastal salt marsh microbial communities from the Groves Creek Marsh, Skidaway Island, Georgia - 011508AT metaG (version 2) | ecosystem: Environmental > Aquatic > Marine > Intertidal zone > Salt...
AGGCTTATAGACAAATTTACCATCTTCTTCAACAACTTTTTCGGTTTCCCGACCATCAAAGCCTGAATACCTGTACCGTTTTCCTGACCGATCGGTAAGGGTATCCGGATCAATTAACAGTTTAGAATTACCATCGCTGTCAATAAAAGAATTATCTGCCATTATTAGCTCCTTTATTTTTTGTTAAGAAGGGCCATTGCCTCCGCATGATGCTCTCCCTCAGTATTGAGTAACTGGGATACCCAATAAGTGTAGTCATTATGTTCTGAATCATCAGAAGGTTTCATGCCAATAAACTTAGTTCCTTTACTGTGGGCATCCCACTGTTTAGATGCTCTTTTCCAAAAGCCTTTATAGACCTTTGCTGCATCATCAGGATTTTTAGTTCTATTACCAGCAAAATTTAATACTTGATCATTCAACTCTAGCACTTTGGCAATGTCTGCACCCTTAAGATCATTAGCACTAACGGCACCTTCAGTATTAACAACCATTGCTCTCTTATTATAAAAAGAAAGAACACTATTTGGTTGTTTACCGCCAGTTGCATTTGCTTTTTTAACTGCATTCCAGTAATCATCTTGCGCACGAAGTGCTTCTGCACGAAGTTTTGCTTTAGCCTCTGGTCTACCCTTAGCGAATGTTTTTACATCGCTTAGATAACGATTAGATAGCTCAGTAGCTTGGGTTGCACCTTCAGTATCAATTCGTGTACCATCTTGTTTTACAGTAGCGTTAATATTGCTAATTTTATCTTTAGCTCGCTTAGCAAAGTAGTCTTCAACTTCTTGAGCATTATCATACTTAGGATTATGCTTTTGAATTTGACCTTTCATTAAAGGAGAATCGAAAGGATAATACTGACCATTGTATTCAATGGCATACTTATCTTTTCCTACTTTAACTGTTTGGAGAGTACCAAGTGTATCATGCTCGATTAAATCACCAAAGCCTTGAACCGTTGTTCCTGTTTTCTTTTCAATAAGATCATCACGATTACCAGTTTCAAGATACTTATCAAGTGATTCTTTAGTATACAGCTCCATAAAGTCTTTATCACGAACATCTTTTTGACGCTGCGTAATAGCACTGTCATAACGAGTTACTAACTGTTTTGCTGAATAACCTAGTGATGCATCGTGATCGTACCCTAATGCTCGCGATCCTGCATAGGTTACAACCATGCGTGCAATTTCTTTAGGGGTAAACATCTCACCGAATAACTCTTTAAATCCAGTTACAATAGACTCTGTAAACGTAGGATCTTCAGCTAGCTTCTTTTTACCTGCCGCATTAATATTGTCTCCTTGGTCACTAGGGACTTTTTTATTATCAGGAATATTTTTAAGTAAATCATCAGCAAGAGTGTTTAACGTTGTAGCCTTTGAATCAGCTGGTTTTGGCGGTGCTTTACCTTCTTCGGGTACATAACTTTGTGCTTCAACAACAGCTTTTTCTTCACTTTCAGTTACTTTTTTCTTATCTGAAATACGATCAGCCTGTTGCTTTTCTGCTTTAGCTACATTTGCTACAGCTTTTTTATGTGCTTCAACTAACTCAGGAGAAATTGGTTGCTTATTAGCTTTTCTCTCATTAATAGTATTACGAAGTTCTTCTTCGTTTTTCTTCATATCTTTGACATAAAGCTCGTCATTGAACTTAAAGTAAGCATCTTTACCTTCTGTAAAAATATTAGGAACAGGAACACCAGGAGCGTCTGGTTCTACTGGAACTCCAAACATTTCTAAAGGATACTGTGCCGCCCTTTGAATTTGATCGAGGTCAAACAACTTGCTGTCCTCAGAAGTATCAACTTTTGAAGGATCTCCTTTATATTTAAGTTCATCAGTCGGGGTAGTTAAAGTTTCCCAAAGTGTTCTACCTGTCTTTTCTTTAAGCTCCCCAGTAGGTGTAGTTACAAAATCCCAAAACCCAATATTTTCTTCACGTGGTACGGGAGGCGTTGTATCAGGGACTCCTGTTGCTGCTTGCGCAGACGAAATAGGATTAATGCGATCCCAAAAAGACATTTCTTGTTTAGGCGCACTTAATATTTTTCCTGGATACTCAATTGTTTCTGGCTTTAAAGGTACTCGATCTTCAGGGCTAGCCGCTTTGTACTCAGCAAGACGAGTAGGACCTGCATTATAAGCCTGAAGAACTTCTTCGGGAGTCCATTCAGGGTGTTCACGCTGAATACCTTCAAGATACTGCCTAGCAAAAGTTGCTGATTTAACCGGATCATTTCTTTCATCAGGAAGAATAGGTGTAACTCCGTACCCCGGATCAATCGCAGTTTTTTCCATAATCTGTGCAGCACCGGTAGCACCTGACTTTGGATTAACTACAGTAGGACGTCCAGATGATTCAGTCTGAATAAGCCTTTTAATAACATCTTCAGTAATCCAAGAACCATCTGCAGCATACACTGCTGGTACTTGACCACCATCAGAGTTAAACAAGCTCCAACTGCTATCCTTGCCCCACCCAATTTTATCACGAAGACTTTTTAACATACCGTCATTTTCTTCTTGAACATAGTTAAGGAAGGTATTGCCTTTCCATACACCCATCCTACCATTAGGCATACGCTTAGTGTAAACCTGAGCGCCATCAGCAGCATATACTGTGCCACCGTCTGCCTCATAAGTAGGAATAGGTCCACCTTGTGCCTGTTGAATAGTACGGCCTTGCTCATTCATTTCATCAATCTTTTCTTGATTACCAGGAAGACGAGATGCCTCAGCATTAACAACGTTCTCTCCAGGAGTTAACCATGCAGGGACTGTATCAGTTCCTTTAGGTCCACCAGGATGACTGCTAGTGTCTGCTCCGTTATAGCCATCAGGCATATCAGGAATCATCATCATCATTGGGATGGTTGTATCTGGCTCGAAGAACTCAATGGAGAACATATTACCATAACGGTCTTTATTACTAAAACTTTTTAGTTTCATTATTTGCCTCCATTTCCACTATCGCTACTAGGATCACTTCCGTAAGTTGGTGCTGTACTAACTTGTCTTGCTGTTGTATTCCAATTACCTGAACTTTGTCCAGATGGTTTTGAATCAGGAACTGAATAAGATGCTTCTACATCTTCGCCTGAATAACTCTTGTAACCACCTGACGGTGCGTTATGCCCCGGATCATCATTATTACCACCACCAAATACAGGGCTAAGGTCTATTGACATAACATTTGGTATTCCCAAGTCTTCAGTAGTTATATTCGTTACTGGATTAACTGTTAACTCATCATCGAAGTAAGCAGTATCTAGTACACCAACAGGTACACTCCCTGCTTCTGCTGCGTTAATATCATCTTGAATTGAAGTAAGGTTATCAACTTTACTGATCATTTCATCAACAGTTAATGGTCTTGACGGAATAGCTGAAGCATCTAAAAGCGGATTTCCACTAACTGCAAGCGGAGCAGAAGGTGTAGCAGTAATTGAAGCATAAGGAGTAGGTGCACTTGATGTTGGCATAGTATCATCGAAATAATAATCACCAATTTCATTAGCTAGTGCTTGTGCTAATGCAAAATCAACTCCATAGGGGTTGCCACCTCGAAAAGCTATTTCATCTTTAATACTTTCGTCTGGTAATCCAATATTAGTTAATGCGGTAACATCAGAATAAATTGGGTCTGGTGGTGTTCCTTGGTATATATTTTCTTTAGCGTATTGCGCTTTTATTTCTGTAGGAGAAAGATTTCCACGGCTACCCGTAGTTAGCGATGGCATAGTTGGCTCACCAGTTGGCCCTTCAAATACATTAAATTTATCTTCAATTGCACTTTTAATGTAGGGGTCAGCTAAGTTTAAAATACCAACTAAGTTTGCACCAGGTAATGCGCCTTGTCCTGCTAGTTTTAATGCTGTATTTACTAAATTATAAGCCTCTACTTCATTTTGTGGTTTAAAAGTACTAAATATTTTTTCAATTGCACTATCAATCTGTCCACCGATTTGTTCGCCTTCTTCTTTTTTAATATTATAACCTAGGTTACTAAAAAATCTATTTAGGGTGGAAGCCATTAATTATTCCTCCAACCAATTTTCTTTTAATTTTAAAACCATAGACTTATAAATATTATATGCAGAAATATTATCATCGTTATCAATTTTACTAACAGCTAAATCAATTTGAGATTCAATCCAATCCCAATCTGAATGATCTTGTGGTATCTTAGATACAATAATAGGTGCAATTAAATAATATTCTTTTAAATCATCTGATTCTTTTCCACCCATAAAAGAGTCTCTAAAGGCTCTTAGCTTAGTTAACGTTATACCATCGTCTGCTTCATTGCGACGATTAACAATTGCTGTAGTTAAAAAACAACCGCTTGACGGAGAACTGTCAGGGTTACTATCTTGATGCGGTCCGCCAGTCCATGATTTATGTTGTTGACTTTTACTAGAGTACCCAGTTGTAGTAAACTCTCCAGTATTTCCCACTTGATAATGCGGTGTCCCTTCAACAGTATCTCCACCATTATCATCATTAGATGAACTAACAAGCGGTGCAGCTGAAGGTGCTACATAAGGATTATAGGTAGGAATAGCAATAGCAAAGTTTTTAGTTTGTTGACGACCAGGAGCTATAGGTGCAAGGGCAGTAGGCATACGCCTAAAGCCAGTTGCATAGGCTGGTTGTGCATTAGGATTAGCTGAGCGAAACCCTGTCATTCCACCATTAGCTTTATAGTCTATTGCTTCTGATCCTGCTAACATATCAAAAAAGGATTTATCTTTATTAGCTTTCTTTTTCTTTTGTTGTTTAAGGATATTATCTAATACAGTTTGAGCAGCGTCTACTTTCTCTCCTTCAGCAGAATACAATGGACCTACTTTACCGCCTTCACTAAACAATTTAAATGCTTTACCAGCAAGTAAACCCAAAGCAATAGGTGCAAGTGGGCTAGCCATCATTGCTGCCATTGTGCCTGTACCGGCTGCGCCCGCACCTGCAGTTGCAGCGCCTGAACCACCCATCCCAAATAAGCTACCGAGTGAAGACAAACCTGTTCCGGCTGTTCCTGGCGCAACCGCAGCTGCTGTGGGTGTTAATGCGCTAGTACCTGCAGCAACACCGCCACCAACACCGCCTGGACCCATACTCAGCGCTGCTTTTTGTGCAGCGGCTTTTGTAGGCGCAAGTTTAAATGCACCAGCAATTTTATCTGCACCTGCTCCAGCAAGCTCTACTCCCTTACTAATACCTTTGTCTATCATAGGTTCAATAAAAGTATCTGATGCCTTAGTCATTGCCTTTTCACTAGCAATGTCCATCATTTGCTCACCCGCACCTTTCTCTCTTTTAATAGGTTGTGGTGCTGGAGTTGGCATAGGGCTAAGTGGTGCGCCTCTTAATCTCTTTAGTCGCTCTTCATCTGAAAGAGCAATACCGATCATAGGCATAATTACTTACCTCCTCCGGTAGTGGTAGTTGTTCTAGGCGCAACGCCAGTAAGCCTGCCAAAGAAACGATCAAGCGCAATATCTTTTTCTTCTAGCTCTGCTTGTTTTTGTTTCTGTAATGAAGTACCAGCTAAACCTAATTCTTCTACACCCTTGCCTGCCATTTCCTGACGAGCCTTTTGATATTCACCTGCACGACCCGCAAGAGCAGAAGCTAAAGCTTTTTGACCACGAGCAGAACCAAGAGTATTACCCATAGCAGATTGCATTACATTAGAACCTGCAAGCCCTAACAGTGAACCTTGTTCTGCAGCACGAGTATCATAAATACCAGTACCTGCAATTTGATCCTGCGCTAAACGAGCTTGTTCAGAAATAGCTTGCGTCTGATATGGATCCATACCCTCAACGACAGAGCCTGGGGTTGTTGTTTGGGTTGTTAAAAGGTTCCTAGCAATGCCAAGTCCTTGTTGAATGTCAGGTTTAAATTCAGCATCAATACCAGATACGGTAGTTGAGCTACCACCGCCACCGCCGTTACAAATACTTTTATTTAATGTACGATGCAGAGTCTTAGGAGCGTCCTCCGGTAATTCCACTCGCATATCAAACATTCCCAGATTGGGGTTTGAATCTTCAAACATTTATTTCTCCTATACTTCGCCTCTTAACGAAACGTGTAATCTCGCATTATAGCGATGTTGCAAGAAACGACCATAGTCCATAGCTTCTTGCTCACTACGGATAGAGTCGGCTCGCCAATATCTACCACCATGTTTTTTAACATGATCGATCATGGCATCAAATAAACGATAGACAACAAAAGCATTATTCTTGCGGTCATGATCCACAATACAGTCTTTTACATCCATCACATACTCTTGTGTGTAATAATTATTGAAGGTAGCAGCAGTAAGAAAACCCCGTAGTGTACCATTATCATCATAATCACCGATAACAAGCACATGAGGGTCTTCTTTGTTTTGTTTTTCTACTAATGAAATAAAAAATCGTATCCAGACAGCTTCATTACGTTCATAGCCGTAGTCTTTATTGTCTGTACTCTTATCCATTAGTTTAATTGCTGCTAATACTTCATTGTCCCCAATCTTTTTTATCATCTTTGTATCCTTACTTTCAAGTCAGCAAAGTCACTAGCGGCTTCAATATCCGCTAGCAACTTTAAGTTTTTCTGTTCAAGCTCATTAACTTGATTTACCATTTCAAGTAATATAAAGTTAAGAGTATCATCATTTGTAATTGGAGGATTCTGAATAGCCATTAGTTAATGCCTCCTTTCAGAATTCCAATTTGTAAACCTGAGATATTCCAACCACGATCATTTGTAGCGGTGTAACCTGCAGCAGTACTTGCTACAGCATCATCAATCCTATAGTTTATAAATCGACCAGTAATTCTAACGTCTGATTTATAATTGCTTCCAACTATAAAATCATTTACTAGTAATTTATTACGCCTAGCATCTACCTGAGTGTTATCTTCTTCTGTAGTTAGATAAGAATCTTCGCCAGGATAGTTAGTTGCCCGTACTCTTAACTGTAGAGTTGCAGGTTGTAGTACCCCTCCAACTGTAAGTTGAGAACCACCATCAGCCCATAACGCCATACTGCTTACTGTTTCAGTATCAAAGTTTGGTGTTATTGATAGTTGTTGTCTTTCAAAATAAGAGATGTAGGGTGTTCCATCAAAGTCATATCCTAAGTCTGCTGCTCTAATTCGATTAAAGAGAGTACCAGAAGAATAACCACTTTCAATAAAGATAGGGTATGATTTATTTGGGTTAGTTTGCAAGTCACTCCACGGTCTTAAGATATCAAAAGTAGTACTAATATTACTTCCTGTAGTATCAAAAGTAGGTGTGGTTGTAGCTACTGTAACGCCTTCAGCTACTGCTAGTAATCCTGTAGTATCCGGTGCTACCGTAGAAGGTATTACTTCAGTAACAGGCGATAATGCAGTTACATAGTTAGCAGTTGAACTAAACTGACTAGGTGAAATATCAATTGTTGTTGGTGTAGAAGCGTTATCAGGTGTTACAATTAATGCGCTATTTGTATTAATAGCAGCAAGTGCTGCCAACAATGCACTTTGCATAGTTGAAACAACGCCATTGTCTTTAGCTTGTTCTGCAGTATTAGTTCTATTAAGATCTTTATCAGGATCATAATAAAGGTTTAAATAATCTGCGTTTGAAGTTGCTGCAGTATCACCGTAAGTATCATCGTTAGCCGCTGGAACAAAATTAGGATCGAGAATACGACCTGGTCCTTCTCCATAATGCCTATCAAATACTACTGTATTACCACCAATTGCGTTAATTGTAATAGTAACTCGTGTTAGTTTAGCAAACTCAGGATCAATACCATCTACAATAGTAATATCACTGCCTGTAGAGTTTGTTATAAGTGGACTAACTAACGTACCTGTTCTTGTTGTACCATTTACCACTGTGTAAGCAAAGCTACCTGTGATAGCTGCTCTATCAACACTAGTAAAAGTTAATGCTGCGCCTGAACGACTTACTGTAAAGTAAGTAGTATCTGTCCATGCAGTTTCTAATGCTTCTGCAATTTCAGCTGCTGTAACTTCTGCTGTATTTTGGGTGCCTGGATCATACGCAGGATAATTCGTTGTATTATCAAAGTTAACTGTAATAGGGCTTCCTAGCGGTGGAGTTAAAGTTACTCGATCTGTAGTGCCTTGAGCCGCTACACCCGCTGTAGTTTGAGCACCAGTAAAATTACTACTACTGAAACCAGCAGGTAATGTACCAGTACTTGTAATTGCTACACTAAAGTTATTTGCAATAATACCTACTGCAGCCGCAGTTGCAGTTACTAGACCTACACCTGTTGTTGTACTCCAACCAGCATTATTATTTATTAACGTACTTAACGCAGTTACTACTGTAGCTTGTGTTTGCGTACCGTCTAAAATAGTACTGTCGGTTGTTCCATCTGGAAAAGTAACTGTCATTACTGGAATTGGAATGTTATTATTAACACCCGTAGTAACTACTGTAACTACATCAGTTAAGTTTCCACCAAATGTAATTTCAGGGTATGTAGTTCCGCTATACTGTGTATCAAATGAAATAGTTAAAGCGCTATTATTGCCACCCAATACAGAAGTAAATCTTATATTGTTTCCATTAGCACTAACACCATAAATAGCACTAGCACTACCGTTAAAGACAGCAAGAGCAGAGAGTTTAGTAACGATATCATTTCTAAGCGCCGTTTGACTTGTAAGATTTTTTCCAAGAGTAATTGTTTCATTAATTGCTGCATGAACACCTGCAACGGCTGGTGCCGTAATAGTCATTGATATTGCTGGACTTAATGCTGCAGTAATACCATAAACACCTACACCAGTTACGGTTGGTGTGATAGTTAAATTACTTGTTGCACCACCTGAAATTGTAAAAGTGGAAGCACTGAAAGAACGAGGTCCGGGAACATCTGAAGTTAATGTAAGCACATTAGCTGCTGCCGAAGCTGTAAAGTCTGCTAATGCAAAGTTATTATTTACATAGTCTTTAATTGCATCAACAAATTGATCAATTGTAATAGTTGCACCGTCTGCGTAACTTGTTCCTAGAATAGAGATTGCAGGAAAGCTAACACTACCAATTGATGCATCACCATTAATTACTGCACTTGCACCACCATCAAGATGGTTAGTTTGTGAGCGATCATAAGTAAAACTTGTTCCAGCTGGGAATTCAAGAGTGCTTTCTGAGTTAACAGTATTAGGTCCAGAGTCACCTGTAATAGTAAGATCAACAATTTCTCTAACATCAGTTGTAAAATTAGTAAAAGAAGAAACTGTTACTGTTTTAACTGCTTTAGTTCCATTAGTAACTCGTGGTGTATCCCCATTAATTGTTACTGTTTGTACTTCTCGCTTACCAGTATTTGTATAACCAGCATTACCAGAATCATTAGTTACTGCAAAGGTAGCAATTGGAATCCCACCACCTTTAATTGGTCCAAGATCACCTGAAGCTACTGCAATCAAGTCTCTAATAGTCCAAGTCTTATCACGATAGTTATAGATTAAGGCTTCATCACACTCACCACCAGTAGAATTAAGTGTAGGATAACAAATCCAAACTTCGTTTTCATAATGATTCAATAGCGTAAAGAGTTGTTTTTCATGAATTGGATTTAAATTGTCATAAAAATATTCTCTTATCTTTGAACCTGCAAGTGATTGAATGTTTCCAGCATTACCTGTAAATACATAAACATCGTTATTGCCAACAACTAAATGTCTACCGTCAAACTCAACAACGCCACCTGTAGATAAACAGCCGTATTGATCTGTCACTGGTTGGAATGCTACAGGCGCATCAAGACGACCAGTAAGTCGCATGACGTGAATACTATCTGTACTGTAGATATACATATTACCTTGAAGAGATTTCATTTCTTCAATAGTATTAGTTTCAGACAATGTAAATTCATCTGCTGTACTTACCCCAGCACTAAACGGATTCCAGTTATTTGGAACTGCGCCTGGAGCTGCTACATCTGAAGTCCTAACAACACCAGATAGTCTACGAATAATTTTAGTAGGATCAACTGAATCAATTTCAGTAAGGTCTCCTGCTACTAAGAGGTTTCCAAATGATTCAATAATACCACATCTTACTGTAACAGGATTTCTAGAGTCAATTTGAATGTTTACAGTATCACCAACAGTTAATCCATTAACAACAAGAACTGTTGTGTTAGTTGCAGTATCTGTATATATTTCAAAACTATTATTAGTGGTAACAGCTGGAGAAGCAGGTAAAGTTCCAGGAACAAAGTTAATTGTATTTGGAGTACCTGTACCTGCAGGAGTACCTGCTGAAACAGTCTTGTTATTAGTTCCTGTAACTGTAATAAAGTTAGTTGTAAAGTC
>Ga0255779_1006706_pt1 | contig 10357 bp, 10 predicted proteins | sample 011ome_21_FD_179977 | JGI IMG/M metagenome (GOLD analysis project Ga0255779, IMG submission 179977) | Coastal salt marsh microbial communities from the Groves Creek Marsh, Skidaway Island, Georgia - 011508AT metaG (version 2) | ecosystem: Environmental > Aquatic > Marine > Intertidal zone > Salt...
GGCGGCAATAATGACTAGGTTGCGCATGGACTCTCCTCGTTTGCCCGAGGTGTAGACTGACGCGCTGGGCTGGTTATTTCAAGAGGAGAAGAAGCGGGCGCAGTGAGTGCTTGGACATCGGGTTCAGGCATTCGCAGGGCTTGCGGTTGCGAAACCCAGAAGGTGGATAAAAGGGTGGATAGAAAATAGTCCGAGAAACACAATGCTCTGTTTTTCATCAAATTTTCTGAAATAAATGGTGCCCAGAAGAGGACTCGAACCTCCACATCCTTGCGAATACTAGCACCTGAAGCTAGCGCGTCTACCAATTCCGCCATCTGGGCATAGGCTCTTCGCAAAACATATTTCGCGAGAACGAGCGAGGCGCGCGGTTAGCCCCGCTAGGCGGCCCTTGTCAACGACTCATTTCCGCCATTTGCCTACCTCCAAACACTTGCGGCCGCGCGCTGCTTGGGGCAATGCGCTGCCAATCGACCAGGCAACCTTTCGGAAAAGCAACATGACCCGCCCCTCTTCGCTCAAGGACAAACTCGTCACTCTGTTTGGGGGCAGCGGTTTCCTTGGGCAATATCTGGCGCAGGCGCTTTTGGAACGGGGAGCCCGGCTACGCATCGCCAGCCGCAATCCGGAAAAGAGCCACAGGCTAAAGCCGCTTGCCAATTTAGGGCAGATCCAATTTGCCCGCTGCAACATCAATGATGCACGCCAAGTGCATGGGGCCGTTTCCGGAGCAGATGCTGTCGTCAATCTGGTGGGCAGCTTTGGTGGCGACTTGATGCAGCTTATGGGCAATTCCGCCGGAGAAGTGGCTTCGGCAGCGAAGGCTTCAGGGGCAGAAGCGCTGGTTCATATCAGCGCAATCGGCGCCGATGCGGATTCTGCTTCAACCTATGCTAGAGCCAATGCGCTTGGCGAGGAATTGGTGCGTGAGAATTTCGTCAACGCGTCGATCCTGCGTCCATCGGCGCTGTTTGGAGAAGACGACAATTTCGTAAACATGTTCGCCGGATTGGTCCAAATGATGCCTGTACTGCCGGTTTTTGGGCCAAGTTCACGTCTACAGCCAGCCTTTGTCGATGATTTAGCCGAAGCGATTGCGAACGCCCTTGAAGATCCAGGCAAGCATGGCGGAAAAACTTTCGAGCTCGGTGGTCCGGAAGTGATCACTATGATGGAATTGAATCAGCGAATCGCTGACTCGCAAGGCCGCAAGAGAACATTCTTGCCTGTGCCTGACACAGCCTCAGCCGTGTTCGCTGCATTGCCTTTGACGCCGATCAATCGTGATCAATGGGTCATGTTGAAAGAAGGCAATTGCGCGTCTGGCGACTACCCCGGCTTCAAGAAACTTGGCGTCACACCGCGCCCACTCGGTCTGTTTCTAGACAAATGGATGGTCCGTTATCGCAAGCACGGCCGGTTCAACGAAGGGCTTGCTAGCTAGGCCTGTTTGCCGCCAGCATCGTCAGTATCCCCGGCAGGGCTGTCAGCGATCAGATTGAACGGCTCCACCATCAGAATAGTGCCATCGCTTCCGGTGATGCGAACACGCTTCCCCTCTCCAATATCGGGTCCGCGCGCAATCCACTCGCTATCTCCATATTTGACGCGACCTGAACCACCGACGATTGCCTGAGTGACCAAGGCATTTTCACCGATCAGACGTGTGCCGCGCTGATTGAGCAGCGGGTCCGAGCTTTCGATCGGGGAATCGCGCAGGAAACGCTTTGCGCTGAACGCTACGATCAATGACAAAGAAACAAACACCACGACTTGTGCCGGCAGCGCAAGGTCGATGCCCAAAGTAAGCAAGCCGGTTATAATCGCCGCGATTGCAAGCCAGATCAGATAGACGCCCGGAACCAGCATCTCCAAAGCGGCCAGGATCAGACCGATTGCGATCCAAACCCAGTGCGCATCAAATCCTTCGAGCCCGTTCATCATGTGTCGCCTGTCCGCGGCACGCTTGCTCGTGCACGATCTTTCGGCAGGGGTTGACCAGTGCGGGATCCGGTTGTGACATCACCTTGGTTCGGATCCATCGCATCGCGAACCAGCTCACCAATACCGCCTAGCGTCCCAATCAACTGCGTAGCTTCGAAAGGGAAGAGGATAGTCTTGGCATTGGGGCTGTCAGCAAACTTACCGACAGCTTTGGTATACTCCTGCGCGATAAAATAGTTTATCGCCTGATTGCCTGAAGAAGCAATCGCATCCGACACCATTTGGGTTGCCCGAGCCTCGGCCTCTGCGGCGCGTTCGCGCGCCTCGGCATCGCGGAATGCGGCTTCGCGTTTACCCTCCGCTTCGAGGATTGCCGATTGCTTAGAGCCTTCCGAACGCAAGATTGCGCTGGTCTTGTCGCCCTCTGCCTCGAGGATTTCTGCACGCTTCAAGCGCTCTGCCTTCATCTGGCGCGCCATAGCTTCAGAAATGTCATGGGGTGGCCGGATATCCTTGATTTCAACGCGCGTGATCTTGACGCCCCAGGGCGAGGTCGCGTGATCAACAACCGACAGCAGGCGAGCGTTGATCTCGTCACGCTTTGAAAGTGTCTCATCCAGGTCCATCGAGCCCATAACGGTGCGCAAGTTTGTAGTCGTTAGCGCCATGATCGCCTGGTAAAGATGGGTCACTTCATATGCTGCTTTGCCTGCATCGAGCACCTGAAAAAACACCACGGCATCAACGCCGACCATAGCATTATCTGCAGTGATGATTTCCTGACCCGGAATATCAAGCACTTGCTCCATCATATTCACTTTCTGGCCAACACGGTCGATGAAAGGGATAATCAGGTGCAATCCAGGCTGGGCAGCGATGGTAAACCTGCCAAGCCGTTCGATCGTATAGACATAACCTTGTTTAACCACGCGCACTGCCATGAGCAGGAAGACAATAAGCAAGAACAGCAACGCGATCAGCACAAATTCCATGGGTCAAACTCCGCTAAGACCAGAGACGGTAACGTAACGGCCAAACAGCCAGACGCCAATCAAAAGCGGAAACCTGTCACAAATGTGGAGATGGACAAAGGCAGCAGCGCAAGGCAGTCTGGAGAAACAAGTGCAGATAAATCGGCACCGGGGAGAGCGCAAAAATGAGAAAGTTCGGAATTGCCTTAGCGGCAGCACTAACGCTGAGCGCGTGCAGCGAGAGCGGAGTGGATGGTGAAGCATTGCTCAACGCCGGCGATGATGGTGCGAACTGGATCACTTACGGCCGGACCTATGACGAGCAACGCTTCTCGCCGCTTGATCAAATCAACACTGCGAACGTCGAGGAGTTGGGCTTGGCGTGGTTTGCAGACATGGACACAGCGCGGGGACAAGAAGCCACGCCGCTGGTCATTGACGGCAAACTTTATCTCACAACCGCATGGAGCAAGGTCAAAGCATATGATGGTGTAACCGGCGCTCTTCTGTGGGAATATGATCCGGAAGTCCCGGGCGAAACCGCCGTCAAAGCCTGCTGCGATGTCGTCAACCGCGGACTGGCGACCTGGGGCGACAGCCTATTTTTGGGCACTTTGGATGGCCGCCTGGTGAAGCTTGATCGCGAAACGGGCGCAGTCGCGTGGAGCAAACAAACGACCGACCCGGAACAAAGCTATACTGTCACCGGCGCTCCTCGGATTATCGATGGCAAGGTCTTGATCGGTAACGGTGGCGCGGAGTTCGGCGTACGCGGATACATCACGGCCTATGATGCTGGCTCAGGCCAGGAGCTATGGCGCTTCTACACCGTTCCTGAGGGTACAGAGGACGAAACTTCGCCCGAGTACCTTCAGGCTGCCGCCGAAACCTGGAACACAGAGGTCCTTGCAGGTTCAGACGCGATCGGCGGCGGCGGAACGGTTTGGGATTCGATGGCATACGATCCCGACCTGAATCTGCTCTATATCGGTGTCGGAAACGGCTCACCCTGGAACCGGGCTTATCGCTCTCCAGGCGAAGATGGTACCGGTGAAGGGGATAATCTTTATCTTTCCAGCATTGTCGCAATCCGGCCCGATACAGGCGAATATGTTTGGCACTATCAGACTACACCGGGCGAAACATGGGATTACACCGCGACGCAGCATATTATGCTCGCCGACATGGAAATCGACGGCGCCCAACGTCAGGTACTGATGCAGGCTCCGAAGAATGGATTCTTTTACGTGCTCGATCGGGCCACAGGCGAATTCATTAGCGCCAAGCCATATGTCACAGTGAACTGGGCAACCGGAATCGACGAAAGCGGCCGCCCGATCGAGAATCCCGAAACGCGCATCGACAAGACTGGCCAGGCAGCCATCGTAACGCCGGGCGCTTTGGGCGGACACAATTGGCACCCGATGGCCTACCATCCGGACGAAAACCTAGTCTACATTCCGGCATTTGAAGCGGGGATGGTCTATTCGCCTGAAGCCGACTGGAAACCGGACAGGGACCGCGGGTTCAACGTCGGTTTTGATTTGAGCGCGGGCGACCTGCCGCCCGATCTTGGATTCCGAAAGGAGATCACAGGTACGCTGAAGGGTATGCTGGTAGCTTGGGATCCAGTGGCGCAGGAGCCGCGCTGGACCGTTGAACATCCGGGGCCCTGGAACGGCGGGTTGCTGGCCACGGCAGGCGGACTGGTGTTTCAGGGTACCGCAGGAAGCGAGTTCAACGCTTACAACGCCACGAATGGTGAGAAGCTATGGAGCTTCCCGGCACAAACCGGAGTGGTCGCGCCGCCGGTCACCTATACTATTGACGGCGAACAATATGTTGCTGTGTTGGCTGGCTGGGGCGGTGCCTATGCACTGTCCGTCGATGGACAGGCAATCCGCGATCTTGCTCCTGTACGCAACATCAGCCGCCTGCTTGTATTCAAGCTCGGGGCGGATGGAGCCTTGCCACCGGAACTAGAGCTGGCGAATCTCCCGCTTGATCCTCCGCCCAGCCGCGCAAATTCAGCGACCATTTCCTTGGGCGGGGAAAAATACGCACGCTACTGCGCGGTTTGCCACGCACCAGGCGCTGTGGGATCGACCGTACTGCCAGACCTCAGGCGCTCGGGTACGCTGTCGAACCCGGCTAGCTGGCAAGCGGTTGTGCGTGAAGGCATGTTACAGAGCCGCGGCATGGCAAATTTTGCCGGCAGCCTGAGCGCTGAGGAATCCAACGCGATCCGCGAATGGGTGGTCTTCCGCGCGAATGAAGACAAAGCTGGAGGGTTGAACTAACCTTTGAAGACCACAGTTCGGCTGCCATTGAGGAGCACGCGCTCTTCCAAATGCAGCCGGACAGCTTCAGCCAGAACGCGGCGTTCAATGTCTCGTCCTTTGCGGACAAGTTCATCGGGACTGTCTGCATGCGTGATAGGTTCGACATCCTGATGAATTATCGGGCCTTCATCCAGGTCAGTTGTGACGTAGTGCGCCGTGGCGCCGATCATTTTCACACCGCGAAGGTGACCGGGCACCATAAAGTAAGGACTAGAGGCGCCTTCATCGGTTCAGCGTCTAGTCTTTGCAACGATGAAGATCAATCCAGCGCTACATTCCTAGTCGCGATAGACTATCCGGACCGCCTTGGCCGCCTGCCTTGCCAGACTGCGTGCATCGTCGGGCGTTTCCGCGCGTGCCAGCGCGACACCCATTCGCCGGTATAGCCGCGTAACTGGCTTTCCGAATAGCCGAACATCGCAATTGCCCTCGCCTGTCGTCAGGGCGTCATGCAATCCGTCAAAGGAAAAATCCCCGCCGTCGCGATCTGCCAAAATAACCGCAGAGGCAGATGATAGCGCAGCAACTTTCTCTGGAACGGGCAAGCCCATGATGGCGCGGGCGTGCAAATCGAATTCGGTCAGGTCCTGCGACACAAGCGTGACCATACCGGTGTCGTGCGGACGCGGTGACAATTCAGAGAAGATTACTTCTTCGCCTCTAATGAAGAACTCCACACCGAACAGACCCCAGCCTTTGCCATTGCCTTGCAGTGCGGTGACAACCTTCGCAGCCATCTCTTGTGCCTTCGCAATCGCCGCACTGCTCATCGGTGTGGGTTGCCAACTCTCCTGATAGTCGCCTCGTTCCTGTCTGTGACCGATAGCAGGGCAGAAGGTGATCCCTGCTTTGTGACGCACAGTCAGAAGCGTGATCTCATAGTCGAAGTCCACAAACTGCTCCACAATGACGCGGGTGCGATCGCCACGCATATTGGCAACGGCATAATTCCACGCCTCCTCGAGTTCCGCTGCATGATCGACTTTGCTCTGCCCCTTGCCTGAAGACGACATCACCGGCTTGATCACACAAGGGAAGCCGGTTTCTTGCGCCGCGGCGCACACACCCTCGAAATTTTCTGCATAGCCATAGATCGAAGTGGTTAGCCCCAGCTCGTCTGCGGCCATGTCTCGGATCGCATCACGATTCATGGTCAACTGCGTTGCCTTCGCAGACGGCACGACATTAAAGCCCTCCGCCTCTAGCTCGCCCAGTACCTCTGTTCGGATCGCTTCAATTTCAGGGACAATCAGGTCGGGCTGGTGTTTCTCAATTGTCGCTCGCAGCGCATTCCCATCAAGCATGGAGAACACTTCGCTCGCATCGGCGACCTGCATTGCAGGGGCATTCTCATAGGCATCACAAGCTATGACGTAAGCGCCCAAACGTTTGGCAGAGATGACAAACTCGCGGCCCAATTCGCCTGAACCAAGCAGCAAGATTTTCTGTGTGAAAGGCATTGGAACACCATAGCGCGTGCTAAGGTCCAATCCAAGCGCACCACAAAAAAGAAAGGTGCCGGCTTGCGGTGCAATCGATTGTCTGTAATCCGCCGTGCGACTGGATAATGGGACTGATGATTATGTCGCTTAAACTCAAGATTTTCGTTGGCGTTTGATTGTTGTTGCTCGCGCTGGCCGCATTGGCAGCTTGGCATCTTTGGTCTGCCCTCTTTCCTCCGGAAAATATCGATGTTGGTGTCGCCATTGGCGAGAAAGTTCCGCTCGATCAGCCAATACGAAATGCAGCTGGCGAGCTCACCTCTCTTACAGAGATCGCGGGTCCGAACGGAACTGTTCTTGTATTGGTTCGCTCCGCGCACTGGTGCCCGTTCTGTAAAGTGCAATTGGCCAATGATGCTGAGATTGCAGGTGATCTGGATCAACGGGGCTACACTCTCGCAAGCCTTTCCTACGACCAACCAAAAAAGCTGGCCGAGTTTGCCACAGTTATGGAGCAATCCTATCTGATTCTCAGCGACACAGAGAGCGTTTTCATCGACGCAGTCGGTCTGCGCGATCCGCAATATTCAGAAGATCACTTTGCATATGGCGTACCGCGCGCGAGCGTGCTGATGTTTTCACCGGACGGCACTGCCCAGGCCAAGTTGGTATCGGCTGACTATCGCCAACGCCCAAGCAATGAATATGTACTCCGGATGGTCGAAAGCGCAGCCGACTAGCTAAGCTGCTTCGTCACTTGCATCGAGGCCATAGGCCGTATGCAACACGCGCACCGCCAGTTCGGTCTCGTCTTCATCGATCAAGACAGAAACCTTGATCTCTGACGTTGAAATCGCCTGAATGTTTATGCCGCGATCAGAAAGCGCGCGGAACATCGTGCTAGCAACACCCGCATGGCTCTTCATTCCCACACCAACAACGCTGACCTTCGCGATCTTGCTGTCAGTAATTATGCGATTGAACCCGATTTCTTCGCGCTTGTCTTCAAGCAAGGCTTGCGCGCGCGCCAGATCGGTTTGCGGAACAGTGAACGTAACGTCCGTCTCACCCTTGTCGCGGCCCACGTTCTGAATGATCATGTCGACGTTGATTGAAGCATCGGCGAGCGGTTCAAAGATATGCGCCACGGCGCCGGGCTTGTCTGGTACGCGCGTCAAGATCACCTTCGCTTCATTCTTGTCATGCGCAATACCGGTAACGTGCTGGCGTTCCATTTCGCCACTCTCCACTAGCTGGTTCATCTCATCATCCGACACGATCATCGTGCCGGGCAGTTCGTCTGCGGGAATCGCATCTTCGCCAAGAAAGCTGGACAATACCTGCAATCGCACGCCAGCCTTCATCGCCAAACCGACCGAACGCGTTTGCAGAACCTTGGCCCCCACAGACGCCAGTTCCAGCATTTCTTCATAGGTTACAGCCTTGAGCTTGTGCGCTTTGGCCACAATCCGTGGGTCCGTGGTATAGACGCCATCGACATCTGTATAAATGTCGCAGCGATCAGCCTTGACCGCAGCAGCCACAGCCACAGCTGACGTATCCGAACCGCCACGGCCCAGCGTTGTAATCCGGTTGTTGTCGCCGAGCCCCTGAAAACCAGGGATCACAGCGATTTCTCCAGCCGCCATCGATGCTATCAATGCGTCGGCATCGATCGCGTCGACGCGCGCCTTCGAATGCGCTTCGATTGTATGGACTGGCAACTGCCAGCCAAGCCAGCTGCGCGCTTTGCAACCCATGGATTGCAGCGTCAGTGCCAGCAATCCGCTGGTGACCTGTTCACCACTCGATACAACCACGTCATATTCGGCAGGGTCATAAAGCGCATTGGCTTCGCGGCAGAAGTTGACGAGTCGGTCCGTTTCGCCGGCCATTGCGGAAACCACCACAGCAACCTCATGCCCGGCCGCCTGTTGCTTGCGCACAATATTGGCCACGCGACGAATGCGCTCGGTCCCGGCCATAGAGGTGCCGCCGAATTTCATCACGATACGTGCCAAGGCTTGAAAGCTCCTGCTGGTTCAAATCCCCGAGCGCTGTTAGGGGTGCGGAATGACAAACGCAAATGTCACAAATGTAACTATCCGCCCAGAGGAAGAAGCACATTTTTCTTCATTGGCGCGCGAATGGTGGAATTCGAAGGGGCCGATGGCTTCTCTGCATGAAGTCAATCCGGTGAGACTTGCTTTCCTGCGTGAGGCAATCGACATGCATTGGGGAGACAATGTTGAAGCCAGAAAGCCGTTGAGCGGCAGGTCTGCCTTGGACGTGGGCTGTGGTGCTGGTCTAGTGTGTGAGCCGATGGCCAGGCTGGGTGCAGATGTTACCGGTGTTGATGCCTCGGCAGAAAACATCGGCGTAGCAAGCGCGCATGCGGAAAGCTCTGGCCTGGACATCCGTTATATGGCGGGAGAACTCGCGAGCTTCAATCTCGGCACATTCGATCTGGTCACAAGCTTTGAAGTTATTGAGCACGTGGCTGAAAAACCGGCATTTCTCGAGCAACTGGCCGCCAGCCTGAAGCCTGATGGCATGCTTGTCATGTCGACACCCAATCGCACTGCGGCTAGCCGTTTGCTGCTTGTCGAAGCGGCAGAGCGGGTGGGATATGTCCCGCGCGGCACGCATGACTGGAATGACTTTGTCACACCTGAAGAACTTGGCGATTTGCTGGCACAAGCAGGTCTGGAAATGGGCAATCCTCGCGGCATTGCTTGGCGACCTAGCAAGGGGTTGCACCTATCAGATGACCTATCGCTAAACTACGCTTTCACCGCCCGTCACGCGCTCTGATAGCGCCCTTCGGATCATCGGTGAACAAACCGGTGACGCCCGCACCAGCCAGCATTCGATAGAGTGCCGTTTGGTCGCCTCTTCCCGAATCACCACCTTGGCCATGCAATGCTGGCGGCAGAAACGCGTTTTCCGGGCGCAGCGTCCACGCATGAACCGGCAAACCTGCCGCCCTGGCATCGGCGACCAGAGTGGTGGGTGAACCGTCCGGATTGAGGATCATGGTGATGTTCGCACCCAGACCATCGGCATATTCGGCGATTTCTTCCAGCCCCGATGGCGTCATCATTTCGGTATAGCGCATGCTTGGTTCGTCAGCTGGTCCGTCTTCCGGTTTCACCAACTGGATCAATCGGAACTCGCTGCGTTTGTCGAGCCGTTGCAACGTACCCACTTCGAAACTCTGGATCATGACAAGATCGTCTGGCCCCAGTCCCAGATCGCGAAACTCCCTCAGCACCAGATCCACGATATCAATGCCCGCTTCCTCAAGCAGAAAGGTCGGATTCTTGAGCTCGGGATAAAGCCCAATCTTGCGCCCGGTTTCGACTTCCTTGGCGCGGACCAGCTTCACAATCTCTTCCAGGTTCGGCACTTGATAAAGACCGTTGTAGCGCGCGTTTGCGGGGCGAATGCGCGCAATGCGCTCCTTCGCGCGCAGGGTACGAATTTCCGCTAACGTGAAGTCTTCGGCAAACCATCCCGCCACAAGCTGACCGTCGATCATCTTGTCACGGCGGCGATCCTCAAACTCCTCCCGGTTGGCGACGTCGGTTGTGCCGGACAGCTCGTTCTCATGCCGAGAAATCAGCTCGAGATCCTTGGTCACCACCAGGTCTGGCTC
>Ga0255779_1006707_pt1 | contig 10357 bp, 8 predicted proteins | sample 011ome_21_FD_179977 | JGI IMG/M metagenome (GOLD analysis project Ga0255779, IMG submission 179977) | Coastal salt marsh microbial communities from the Groves Creek Marsh, Skidaway Island, Georgia - 011508AT metaG (version 2) | ecosystem: Environmental > Aquatic > Marine > Intertidal zone > Salt...
ATTCTACATTAAGCAACTTGCTGATAAGAGCAATCAGCCACGCAGGTTAGCTGTTATTCCCTACACTGAGTATCTTGAGACGTATCGTCCCGGTGATGACACTGGTGATAGCGGATCAGGTATCGGTGTCCCACTTCGTGTGTATCAGACGCAAGAAGAAAAGTTTGGTGTGACTCCAGTGCCAGATGACTCATACGTCATTGAATATAAGTACTGGACATTCCCTACAAGCATGACTGCCTTTGGTGATGTGTGCGTAATTCCAGATCGTTTTATCCACGTTGTCATTGATGGTGCAATGATGTACATGATGCGCTTCCGCTCTAACGAACAAAGTGCGGCAGTCCATCAGAATGACTTCGTTGAGGGCATCAAGATGATGCGCCGTGTACTTGTTGATGATAACTTATCTTTGCGCTCTACTTACAATCCACGCACAGTATTTAATGCCTATCTGCCTACACGAGTTCTGTAATGGCTGATCAGCTACAGATATACACAGTCTCATGTGAAGGCGGACTCAACACTAACCGGGATGTCCTTTCTCAGGGACAGTTATCACCGGGCAGTGCGACACGTTTAATTAACTATGAGCCTGCTGTAACAGGTGGCTATCGTAGGATCAGTGGATTCACTGAGGCATATCCTAGCTTACCCGGCTTAGGTAAAGTCCTTGGTATTTGTGTATTCAATGGAATTAACGATGGCATTCTAGCTTGCCGTAGACCATCTTCTGGCAGTCAGTATCTACATTATTGGGATACTGGAACTGAAGCATGGGTTGCTGTTACCACTGCTGGTAGCCCCACAATGACCGGGGTAAACAAGGTACGTTTCTCCAAGCATAATTGGTCTGGTCCAGTAGTTGTAATGGCGGATGGGGTGAATCCAGCGTCTAAGTATGACGGGACTACATATACTCAGATTACAGATGCAAACGCTCCCACCGATCCTAAGTACGTTACTGAGTTTAAATCTCATCTTTTCTTAGCGGGCGGATCATCTGACCCTTACCTGCTTCACTACTCAGCACCTCTTAATGAAACGGACTTCAGCCCAGCTAATGGTGCTGGTGTTATTAACGTAGGTTTTGAAATCGTTCAGATTAAAGCGTTCCGTGATGAGTTATATATCTTCGGAACGAATAACATTAAGAAGATTGTAGGTAGCAGTAACGCTGACTTCACAATGCTTCAGGTGACTAACGATTTAGGATGTATTGCATCTGACTCAGTCATTGAGCTTGGTGGTGACCTTCTCTTCATCGGACCTGATGGCTTACGCCCTGTATCCGGTACTGACAAGATTGGTGACGTTAACTTGGAAACAGTATCCAAGAACGTGCAGTCAGTCTTTAACGACATCGTATTGAATAATGACCTAGATGATTTGAATGCTGTAGTCATTCGTCAGAAGTCACAGTTTAGATTCTTCTTCGGTGCTTCAGATTCGCAGGGTGCGATTGGGGCATTGAGACAACAGCAGAATGGTGGCATTGGATTTGAATTCGGTCAGTTGCTAGGTATATCAGCAACAGCCGCTGACTCAGGATACATTGGTCAGTATGAGTTCGTTGTCCATGGTGACTTGAATGGAAAGGTGTACAGGCAGGAGTCTGGCACTAGCTTTGACGGGACTGAGATATTCTCATTGTTCCAAACCCCATTCTACCACTTCGGTGATCCAGAGCTACGTAAAAACTTCTTAAAGTTATCTACGTACCTGAAAGCGGAAGGTAACGCAGACATTGTGTTGGGTATCGTGTACGACTACGAAGACGTTAACGTACTAAACCCAACTAACTATGACATCACAACACGTGGTGCGGCGGCTTACTACAATGAAGCCGCATATGATTCGGGTGCTATTTTTGATGGTAACCCATCTCCTGTAGCGAAAACATCGTTCTCAGGATCAGGAACATCAATCTCAATTAAGTATGTAACCAACGATACAAACGCTAGCCACGCAATCCAAGGATTCGTGCTGTTGTTTGGATATGGAGATCGCAGGTAAATGGCAGGTTATACCAGACAGTCAGTAGCAGATATTATCTCAGGTGAGGTAGTTAAAGCCGCACCCTTAAACGCTGAATTCAATGCACTCCGTGATGCGTTTACCGCAGGCACAGGCCACACACATGATGGCACTACAGGTAACGGCGCATACATTACTACAATTGCGGGCGAAGAAGGCTTCAATAAAATCTTTGTTGATGAAGCAAATAACCGCATTTCTTTCTTTATTGAAATTGCTGGTGCGGCAGTTGAGCAGATCCGTGTACAAGACGGTGCTATTGTTCCTGTCACAGATGATGATATTGACCTTGGTGCTATAGGTGCTGAGTTCAAAGACCTGTTCATTGATGGTACTGCAAACATTGACTCATTAGTTTCTGCCGCAGTTACTCTTACGGGCGGTAGCATTGATGGAACTACCATTGGTAGCTCTACACCTGCCGCTGGTGCATTTACTACTGTAACGACAACTGGTCAAGCTACACTTGCTTCTGCTGACATCAACGGCGGTACAATTGATGGTGCTGTCATCGGCGGTGCTACTCCCGGTGCTGGTACATTTACTAACCTAACTGCTAACACTGGTATCACCGGCACACTGACTGGTGATGTCACAGGTAACGTCACCGGCAATGTAACCGGAAATGTCACAGGTAATGTGACTGGTAACTTAACAGGTAACGTCACGGCATCCTCTGGTACTTCTACATTCAACGATGTCACAGTTAACGGTACGCTTGATGTAACTGGGACTACCATTGCTAACGTCACAGATCCTGTCAGCGCACAGGATGCCGCTACTAAGAACTATGTCGATACGAATGACGCACTGAAGCTGAACCTTACTGGCGGCACTATGTCTGGTGCTATTGCTATGGGTACGAACAAGATCACAGGTCTTGATACTCCAACAGCAACAGCAGATGCGGCTACCAAAGGCTATGTTGATACTACTGTAGCAAATGTCATTGACTCCGCACCTGCCGCTTTAGACACTCTGAATGAGTTAGCGGCGGCATTAGGCGATGATGCTAATTTCTCCACAACTATAACAAACTCTATTGCAACTAAACTCCCACTAGCAGGTGGCACCATGTCTGGTGCTATTGCAATGGGCACGAATAAGATTACTGGCTTAGGTGATCCTACACTTGCACAAGATGCGGCTACTAAGACATACGTAGATACTGCTGATGCAACTAAGCTCAGCTTGTCTGGTGGCACAATGACTGGTGCCATTGCGATGGGCACTAGCAAGATTACAGGTGTTGGTGATCCAACTGCGAACCAAGATGCCGCCACTAAGAATTATGTAGACACACAAGATGCGACTAAGTTAAGTCTGTCTGGTGGAACAATGACAGGTAACATTGTCTTAGGTGCTAACAAGGCAACGTCTACTGCTACACCGACTACAGATGATGACTTGACTCGTAAGGGTTATGTTGATACAATCCTTGGTTCTGCAACAGCGGCGGCTACTTCAGCGGCAAATGCGGCTACCAGTGAAACGAATGCGGCTACAAGTGCAACGAATGCCGCTACATCAGAATCTAATGCCTCAACTTACGCTGGCAATGCACTTACATCTGCCAACGATGCGGCGGCTTCATATGATTCATTTGATGATCGCTACTTAGGTGCTAAGTCTTCTTCACCTGCGCTAGACAATGACGGTGACGCACTACTGACTGGTGCATTGTACTTTGATACGACTGCCGATGAGATGCGTGTCTATAACGGCACATCTTGGGTTGCGGCAGGTAGTGCTATTAATGGTACTTCTTCTCGTCAAACTTACACAGCAACAGCTAGCCAGACTACATTTGCAATCACATATGATGTCGGCTATGTCGATGTATATCTCAACGGTGTCAAGCTCGTTAATACGACTGACTTCACCGCAACTTCCGGTACTGACATTGTTTTAACCGCAGGTGCCGCCGCAGGTGACATTATTGATATCGTTGCTTACGGTGCATTTAATGTTGCAAACGTATATACACAAACACAGTCAGATGCTCGCTACGCACAGTTATCTAACAACCTATCTGACTTAGCTGATGCGGCAACAGCACGTACTAACTTAGGTCTTGTCATCGGTACTGATGTACAGGCATACGATGCGACTATCGTAGTTGATGCTGATATTGCCAACATGCTTGAGACTACAGACATCGGTGTCACAGTACAGGGCTACGATGTAGACACACTCAAAGCGGATGTAGCAGATACTATTACTGCACCAATGCGTGGCACAGTGACTACAGACAACGATCTGTCGTTTGATATGAATGTCACTAACAACTTCTCCTGCACACCAAGTGGAACTGGCACGTTGACCTTTACAAACATTACTGCTGGTCAATCTGGGAACATCTTCTTAGATAACTCAGGTGGTCATGTTGTTAGTGCGGCGGCTACTGTATTCATTAACTCAGGTGATTTAACTACCATTAGCACAGCAGGTAAATATTTCGTCAGTTACTTTAGTCCAGATGGAACAAATGTCTATATCAGCGCAACTCCAGCAACAACAAGTGCAGGTGCCTAAGTGAGTCTTATTGCCGCAGGTGGCGCACACAGAGGCTCAGTCAGAGGCTTCTATCCTAAGACCATTGAAGGATCGCTACGGTTTAACGATGGTGACACTCCGTACCTGAGTTGGACTCCTGCGTCTGCGGGTGACCGTAAGACTTGGACGTTTTCATTCTGGATTAAACGCACGACTATCGGTCAGATTCAAAGCATTTTAGAAGTTACAAACGGTAGTGGCATTTCTTATCTTGGCTTTTTTAACGACACTTTACGTTTTTTGTGGAATGGCGGTGGAGCAAATGCGTCAGACACTACAATGGTATTCCGTGATCCTTCTGCTTGGTATCACATTGTTGTTGTATGGGACACTGTGACAGGAGGACAAGGCTATAAAGTATATGTTAATGGTGAAAGCGTAACCGTTAGTATTTCATCACCTACAACAGATACACAGACTGCTATAAACGATACACCCACCCATCACATTTCAACATTCTCTGGTGGAGGCTCTTATCCAATAGACGGCTACCTAGCCGAAGTCTTTTTCATTGACGGTACAGCCCATGACGCTGACGCTTTCGGTGAAACCAAGAACGGTGTGTGGGTTCCGAAGAACATCACAGCCACAGACTTCACAATGGGTACGAATGGCTTTCACTTGACGTTCCAAGACGATACAGAGGTTGAGGCGTTCAATACTGTTCTGTATCGGGGTAATGGTGGTACGCAGTCGATTACTGGTATGGGCTTCAAGCCAGACTTCTTATGGATCAAAAATAGAAACGGCACACAAGTCCATCAGCTTTTTGATGTGGTCAGAGGTGTGGAGGGGTCGTTGCGCTCGAATGGAACAGATGCGGAAAACATCGACAGCCCTAATGATCGTCTTTTATCGTTTGATTCTGATGGCTTTAGTTTAGGTGATGATGGCAACCCTAATGGCTCAGGTAACACCTACGTTGCTTGGGGTTGGGACGCAGGAGCTAACAACGCTGTCACTGGTCATTCGTCTGTGACATGGGAAGGAAACTCAGGTAATCAAAAAATATCAGGGCTTCCGTTTTCACCTGATTTAGTCTGGATCAAGAACAGAGATGCCACAAACAGTCACGGCCTATACGATACTGTACGAGGAGCTACAAACTTTTTAAGCTCAGACTCAACAGGGGCAGAAGCAACATCTTCTACTACACTAACTTCATTTGACAAAAATGGATTTAATCTTGGCTCATCTAACCAAGTTAATGGAGCATACTCCTACGTTGGTTGGGCATGGGATGCAGGAGACGGTGATCCTGTAAGCAACACAGACGGGTCTATTACATCGACTGTGAAGGCTAGTCCGACTAATGGGTTCAGTATTGTTAGCTATACTGGTAATGGCACAGCAGGAGCTACGATAGGTCACGGATTAAGTTCTGCTCCAGATATGATGATCGTTCGTAGAAGGACTGTTGCTTCTGGATGGATGGTTTATCACAGTGCAAATACAGCAAATCCAGAAACAGAATATTTGTCGTTGCAAGCAACAGATGCAACTACTGATGACAATACAAGATGGAACGATACTGCCCCGACTTCATCTGTGTTTAGCGTAGGAACAGCAGGAGCAACAAACGCCTCTGGTAGCACATACATCGCCTACTGTTTTCACGATGTAACGGGCAAGCAGAAGTTTGGCACATATGACGGCGATGGTACGACTGACGGTAGTTTAGAAATTAATGTTGGGTTTAGACCCGGTTGGTTAATGATCAAACGTACTGATTCCGCTCATGACTGGAGTATTATTGATGCTAGTCGAAGCCCATTTAATCCTACAACAAAAGAATTGCTTGCAAACACAAGCGATGCTGAAGGAACTGCACAGCGAGTCAATTTTACTGACACTGGATTTCAATTAGTCAACAACGGAGGACGAGTAAACGCCAACGGTGGCACTTACATCTACGCCGCATTTGCAGGTAGCTACTCAGACTACATCACTGACTACAACACTGATGGAGATGTAGATACACGAGTCAAAGCAAATGATACAACAGGTTTTAGTATCGTATCCTATAAGTGTAAGGCCACAACTGTTAAAGGTGACACCATAGGACATGGATTAAGTTCTGCTCCAGATTTTATGATCTTCAAAGGACGTAATAATGCAACAGGTAGAAATTGGGGCGTTTACCACACAAGTATTGGTAATACTGGTGGTGTCTTATTAAATAGTAGTGGTGTGACGATAACAAGTGATGAGTGGTGGAATAACACAAGTCCAACAAACTCTGTCGTCACACTTGGCAACTATTCTTATGTTCAAGAAAATGGATATGACTACATCGCCTACTGTTGGGCAGAGAAGTCTGGCTACTCTAAGTTTGGGATTAACACTACTTCTAGAGTTTCTTGTGGTTTCAAACCTGCTTTAGTTATTTTAAAAGACACAGCCGTTAGTGGATCATGGTATCTACTAGATAACACACGAGACGCTGATGGTGATTTTAATCATCAACTATATGCTCAACTTTCTAATTCTGAAGATGCTCCATCAACAAGCACTTTAACTATTGATGACGGCACAGCTTACGGTAATGATGGCGGTGGGTTTACTGTAACTTGGACTGCCCAAACTGACCGCTACGGTAGTGGCGTAATCTACGCCGCCTTTGCAGACACAAGAGATGCGGCCTTCTGGTTAGATCAGTCTGGTAATGACAACGATTGGCAACCAGTCAACCTAGACCATAACGATACCGTCAGCGATTCACCAACCGACAATCATGCAACCTTTAGTCCGTTAGTCTTAGCAAAATCTGGAACTACAAATTTCAGAACGTTAGGCGTTTTTTCTGATGGAAACTTAACTTGCACTACAAACGCAGATAATGAATCAGGAACCATCCCATTTGGAGCAACATCGGGACAATATTATGTAGAGTTTAACATCGACAACTTGGCACAACGATTGCAAATTATAGTGTACACAGATGAGTTATATGTGCATCAGAACGCAATTACAACAAGCAGTGACGGCGGTGGTAATGCAACAGATCGTGTTAGTTGGACAACTGGAGATGTAATCGGTATTGCAATCGACATGGATAATAACAAAGTGTTTTTCCATAAGAATGGCGATTATTTTGGAACTAGCAATCCCTCGACAAACACTGGCGGAGATACCTTAAACTCCTTTACTGGTCTTGGCTTTAGACAAGATAGTGGCAGTACAGGCAACGCTCAGATCAGCTTTAATGCAGGTCAACAACCATTCAAATACGATCCACCTGCGTAGGAACTAGATATGGCATATTTACCACTCAGCACAGCCAACCTACCCGATCCTGCGATAGACCCTGCACAGGGAAGCAGTCCTGCGGATTACTTTGATGCTTTCACATGGACAGGAACAGGAAACACTGGACGATCTTTTACAGATTTGTCATTCCAACCGGATTTGGTTTGGGCGAAAGACAGAACAAATGCTTATGGTAATGTGTTGTTTGACAGTGTTCGTGGGGCAGGAGCAGATAAAGAATTAGGATCACAAGTCACTGGCGCAGAAGGATATGCGTCAACTAGCACATACGATTATCTGAGTTCTTTTGATAGCAATGGCTTTACAAGCACATATTCAGGAAGCAACTTTGCCGCTTACTTTAATAATTCAGGCGATTCCTATGTCGCTTGGAACTGGAAAGCCAACGGCTCTGGTGTATCCAACACAGATGGGACGATAACGTCAACAGTGAGTGCGAATACAACGTCTGGGTTTAGTATTGTTGGGTATGCAGGTAATTCCGCATCTAATCAGACAATAGGTCACGGCTTAACATCTACACCGCAAATGGTTGTTCATAAAAATAGAACCAATGCAAATGATTGGGTTGTTGATGTTGGCAATATAACTGGGACAGCAGGAAATGCATTGCGATGGAATAACACATCAGCAATCACAAACAATGTAGCTATATTGCCCAACAAGCCTACATCATCTGTGTTTTACGTTAGTACTGACAGCGGTGAGTTTAATGTCACAGGTAGAGACTACATAGCCTACTGCTTCCACAGTGTCGAAGGCTTCTCAAAGCTTGGCTCATACACTGGCAACGGTAGTACAGATGGCCCATTTGTGTACACAGGGTTTAAGCCCGCTTTTGTTTTGTTTAAAAAAACAAATATTACAACAGCAAGTTGGGGAATTAGAGACAACACAAGATATACCTATAACCCAACAAGAAACACATTGTACGCAGATAAATCTGATGCTGAGTATACAGGAACAGCGCATGATGTAGATTTTTTATCAAATGGTTTTAAACCAAGAACAACAGATGGTTTATTTAATAGCTCTGGAGCAACGTACATTTATATGGCGTTTGCAGAAAATCCATTTAAATTTAGCACGGCTTCATAGGAGAAATTATTGTGTGGACTTACTTAGGTAGAGTCATCAAGCAAGGCAGGGCGTGGACTGACGCTGAAGGTACACAGCATCCTGCTCAGTGGAATCGTTGGACAGACGAGGAGAAGGCCGCTAAAGGTCTGGTGTGGAATCAGGACTTACAGCCTGTACCGTTCGACAATCGCTTCTACTGGTCAGCAGGAGTTCCAAAGGCACTGGATGATGTCAACGCAGTAGACGAGGACGGTAATCCTGTACTGGATGAAGACGGTGTTCAGGTTGTCACCAAAGGACTCAAGAGCAATGCCATCGCACAAGTCAAAGCAACAGCGGGCGGACTCCTACAACCAACTGATTGGATGGTTACGAGAAAGGCAGAGACGGGAGCGGCGATACCAAGTGCCGTTGGAGATTACAGAACGGCTGTCAGAACTGCGTCAGAAGCTATCGAGACTGCCATAGCAGGGGTCACTACCTTAGAAGCATTTAAGGCTCTGTATGACGCTCCTGTGGACGCTGACGGTGTGCCAACAGGTAATGCTCCCATTAACAACTGGCCGGATGCAATCTAAGGAACGGAGATGACAATGGCAACAGAAAGCACGAAAACTTTAGTAGATGGTTTAAGTGTAGTCACTGTAGTAGGAACGATAGGTGAACTGTTGCCCCCGATGGCGGCGTTGTTTACATTAGTATGGACAGCAATAAGGATCTACGAAACTAAGACAGTACAGAGGTTATTGGGCAAGGATCGCCCTGATGATAGCTGAACTCGCCGCCGCTAATGCGGCCTTTGGCGTTATTAAAGAAACCATAGCCAACGGTAAAGAACTGTATGAAGCAGGGCAGGCACTAGCAGACTACTTTGGCCTTAAGGCTGAGATACAAAAGAAAGCACATGAACACGGATATAAGTCTGACCTTGAAGCGTTCATGGCAACAGAGCAACTTAAAGAATATGAGGATGCTCTGAAGCAAATGATGATCTGGCAAGGGCGAGCCGGGTTATGGACAGATTGGTTAGACTACCAAAGGAAGATGAAGGAAAGCCGTGAAGCCGCAGAGAAAGCTGAGAAAGCCAAGAAAGCTAAACGTAAAAAACAAATTGTTGATATTTGTATTAGCATCGGTTTGGGCATTAGCGTTCTCTCAGCCATTGGTTTAATAATATACATCTTCTACTGGCTCAGTAAACAGTAGGTCACCTATGTGGTTATTATTTGCAATCCTAATTCAGTCTGATGGCTACGCTGTCTATCCTCAAGGGCCATTTGCAACAATGGACGAGTGTTTTGAAGCCCGTGAGTATTTCATGGCAACAGCACCACAGCCTAAGATGAACTACGATGCGATTTGTATACAAACGGACGTAACAGGAAATGCCTCATGATTGGAATCATTTCTAAAA
>Ga0255779_1006711_pt1 | contig 10351 bp, 9 predicted proteins | sample 011ome_21_FD_179977 | JGI IMG/M metagenome (GOLD analysis project Ga0255779, IMG submission 179977) | Coastal salt marsh microbial communities from the Groves Creek Marsh, Skidaway Island, Georgia - 011508AT metaG (version 2) | ecosystem: Environmental > Aquatic > Marine > Intertidal zone > Salt...
TGACTTCCAACCCGTCCTGGCCAAACATTGTCGGCAAATCTTCCGGATCAAAACCAAGCGCCTTGATCACCATATCGGCAGGCAATTCATGCGCTGATCCGTCAATCACTTCTGGCACTTGGCGGCCAGTTGCATCTGGCTGGCCAAGGTGAATACGCTGCGCCTGAACCGCGCGCACCTTGTCATCACCAAGAAACGCTTGTGGTGCAGACAGCCATTTGAAAACAACACCTTCTTCTTCGGCATTTTGAACCTCGCGCTGTGACCCCGGCATGTTCGCCCGGTCGCGGCGGTACAGACAGCTAACCGACTTGGCCTTTTGACGAATTGCTGTGCGAACGCAATCCATCGCGGTGTCACCGCCGCCAATCACAACAACATCTTTGCCTTCGGCGTTCAGCAAACCCGAATCAAATGCCGCAACATCATCACCAAGGCTTTTGCGGTTTGATACAGTTAGATATTCAAGCGCCGGGACGATGCCATCAAGCCCGCTTCCCGGTGCGGCGATGTCGCGTGCCTTATAGACACCGGTCGCCACCAGAATGGCATCATGCTTGGCCCGAATATCGGCAAAGCTAGTCTCGCCACCAATATCGACGCCAAGATGAAAATGAACCCCGCCATCAATCAGCAATTGACCACGACGCTCGACAATTGATTTTTCCAGCTTGAACCCGGGAATGCCATACATCAGCAAGCCGCCGATCCGGTCATAGCGGTCATAGATATGTACCTGATAGCCGCGATGGCGAAGCATTTCGGCAGCGGCCAATCCTGCTGGCCCTGCGCCAATGATGCCAATCGATTCCGCCCGCTTAACACGCGGCGCAGCTGGCTTGACCCAGCCCTCGGCAAAAGCGGTTTCAGTGATATGTTTCTCAACCGCGCCAATCGTGACTGATTCAAATCCTTTTTCGATCACGCAACTGCCTTCGCAAAGCCGGTCTTGCGGGCAAATACGGCCACAGATTTCCGGAAAATTATTGGTCTGTGATGACAATTCATAGGCCTCTTGCATCCGGCCTTCGGCAGTCAGCATCAACCAATCGGGGATATTGTTGTGAAGCGGGCAATTCACCTGACAGAACGGCACGCCGCATTGCGAACAGCGCGATGATTGCGTTTCAGCCTCAACAGCATCGAAATCATCATAAATTTCATCAAAATCAGCAACACGCTTTTCGGCCTTGCGCTTTTCCGGCATGGCCTTATCGGTCGATACGAACTTCAACATCTTTGATGACATATCTGCTACTCCCTATCTATTCGGCATTGGCGTCATCTCGCTCATGCTGGCGTTTCAAACCCCGCATGCCCGTAATCAACTGGCAAAGCGGTTGCTCGTCTCATTCATTTCTGGTCACTTATCATCTGCAAAGGCGGCCTGTCCGTCGCCGCCGCAACACCCAATCCCAGCGCACCCAACGATCTTCATCTTTCAAACCCTGCTGGCATTACCCTGAGATTCTGGTGCTATCACCGAATGCAATCGGTTGTTTATCATGTAGGTCAGCCGGTCACATCTTTAATTAGTCAATATTTATTACCTTTTTTTGATGATAATTGCAAGCGCGATTCAGATGACGCAGGTAAATCTATCAAACTTGATGGCATTATGACCGAAATGGTACTAATTAGGCAGATAAAGCCAAATCAGATTGATGCTGGTCAATAATCACCTTCTGCGCCTATGATAGCGCCGATCAATGCCACCCATTTGGCCGGCTTGATAATGCGCCTTTACTACTTCGTCTCAAGTAATGCGCCGGTTATAATAATGTGCCTTTGCAAGGAGCCGTATGAATGCCGCTAAGCCTGCTGATTCTTGTTGCCGCCATTCAGGGTTTGACCGAATTTTTACCAATATCATCATCGGGGCATTTGGTGCTGATTCCGATTGTCACCGATTTCGTCTATCAGGGTCGGATGATTGATGTCGCAGCGCATGTCGGCACTTTGATTGCGGTTGCCTTTTATTTGCGTGCTGAAATCATTGCCATTGCGGTGGCAATGCTGCGCTTGGGGCGCAATGATCCGGAACATGCACGGCTTGGCATCATGCTTGTTCTAGCAACCATTCCGGTGATTATCGCTGGTTATATCGTCAATTATGCCAATTGGCAGTGGCTTGACATGGTTTACAGCCTTGCCATTGCCAATCTGGTATTTGCAGTCATTTTATGGGTTGCCGATAAGGTGCCTGCCACGCGGCGCGACCTTGGTCAAATTGGCTTGCCGCATGCGCTGATCATCGGCATCGTGCAAATTTGTGCTTTGATCCCCGGTGCCTCGCGGTCAGGCGTGACCATGAGCGCGGCGCGGTTTCTTGGCTATGACCGCGTCACCGCAACCCGATTTTCATTATTGCTTTCCCTGCCAACAATTGCTGGTGCTGGCTTGCTCAAAACGCTTGATCTTGTCAAAAGCGGCGATGCCACGCTTGGCGTAGATGCGGTGGTTGTTGCGGTTTTATCGGCTGGCCTTGCGTGGCTTGCGATCCGCTGGATGATGCGTTGGTTTACCACCGCAGGCTTTGGTATTTTTGTTTATTACCGTTTGGCGCTTGGTGGATTGCTATTGCTGGTATTGGCACAAGGCTGGGTTACCCCAAGCATTAGCTAAGACCGGAACAGCCCGCCTGGCCGATAGCGCTCAAGATAGGTTGGCAAAACCGCATCAACACAAGTTGGCGTAATGCCCAAATCAGCAAGCGTCAACGCATTCTTGCCAACGATATTGTCATTTTTCAACAACCGCACCTGATCAAGCGTGATGGGTGCATTGGGCAGCAATCCAGCAAAGGCAGCGCCGCATGATAATGCGAAAAAGGGCACCGGCAATAACAGGCGGCGCCGCTGGATGTGAAGAAGGGTGATTTCCATCAATTGCCGAAAGCTAAACATATCCGGGCCGCCAAGCTCGAAAATCTTGCCCTCAGGTGATTTGGCGATCTTGCCACCAGCAAGGCCAAGACCGACCATAATCGCCCCGACAACATCTTCAACATAAACGGGCTGCATGCGCATTTTGCCGCCGCCAGGCAATGGCAATGCTGGCGCAATCATGGCCATTGCCGCAAACCGGTTAAAGAAATCATCGCGCGGGCCGAACACAATTGATGGGCGCAGAATCACCGCTGATGCGAAGGCCTTGTGCAATCCAGCTTCTCCAGCAGCTTTGCTTTTTGCATAATGGCTTGGCGAGTCACGATCAGCACCGATGGCCGATACATGAACAAGTGACTGAACATCATGCTTGGCGGCAAGCGCACCGATACGCGCTGGCAGTTCCGCCTGCAATGCGTCAAAACGCTGCCCGCCACCTTCGGCAAGAATACCAACCAGATTGACCACCGCATCGGCAGGCCGAATGACCGATTCCAAAACCACGTTATCAAGCGCATTGCCGGCCACAAGCGTGATCTGCCCAACATTACCCATCGGTTTCAGATATTTTGCCCGCTCGCTGTTGCGGCATAACACAATGACCTGTTTACCAACTCGTGCCAGCTGCTCCACGGTTGCCCGTCCAACAAACCCCGATCCACCAATTACTGCAACTGTGTTGATCATTGATCTACCCTTGCTTAACCGGCCAAGGGGCGCGGCGCGATGATCCAATTTGCTGGCGGCACAGCCACGTTTCGACGCGCCACCGTTCATTCTTTGACTACAAATTAGGTCATGCCTCCCCGCTTTACAATCCCACCAATGCCAATTTCATATAAAATAGATTTTTACCAGCATTTGGCGCCGCCAAGGAAAGCCGCATTTTCTCGCCATTAGGTCATTGAAAAGGTTTGACACGCCATCGTTTGTGGCTATTCTCACGCCATCAGACTGGAAGCGGCTTTCCGCAAGGTCAATGGCAAGCCCAGGTGGCGGAATTGGTAGACGCGCTGGCTTCAGGTGCCAGTGACCATTAGGTCGTGGAAGTTCGAGTCTTCTCCTGGGCACCATTGCCATTTTGATTGCCCCACGGCCGTTACTGGCTTTTCGCGCCAAAGCGCGCGCCCTTGGCAAAAAGCCAATCCTTGGCGAACATAATGGGCCCGGCTTTTGCAACGACAAAACAAATGAGGCATAGATGACAATTCATATCCATCAGGACGATCTTCCAGCTGAAATTGATCTTGGTGATTTGGTTGCCATTGATACCGAAACAATGGGGCTTAACCCGCATCGCGACCGGTTATGCCTTGTGCAGCTGTCGAGCGGTGATGGCGACGCCCATCTTGTCAAAATCGCCAAACCACAGATGCCAAGCCCGAATCTGGCGTCGCTTCTTGCTAATCCGCAGGTCACCAAGCTGTTTCACTTTGCACGTTTTGATATTGCCAGCCTTAGCCACGGCATTGGCCCGCTTGCTGGCCCTGTTTATTGTACCAAAATCGCATCCAAACTGATCCGCACCTACACCGACCGGCATGGGCTAAAAGATCTTTGCCGCGAATTGTTGCAAATCGATATTTCAAAACAGCAGCAATCATCAGATTGGGGCGCAGCGATTTTGACGCCTCAACAGGCCGAATATGCCGCCGGTGATGTTTTATATCTTCACCAGCTTCGTGAACGCCTTGATATGATGCTGGAACGTGAAGGCCGAAGTGAGATTGCCACCCATTGTTTTGCCTTTTTGTTAACCCGTGCCAAGCTTGATCTAGATGGGTTTGCCGAGATGGATATTTTTCATCACTAGGCTTTAGCCTGCTAGCGAAAATCCGCCAAGATCGGGGCGCACCCGGGCTGATGGCGCTGCTGGCAATCATTTAGGGAATGACATCACCGATGACCGACATAGATCCAGCACGAAAAAGCCGCTTTACCCCCCGCGCCAACACCGCCCAGACCACCAGTGAGCGGCGCTATCCATTATCGCTTTTACTTGTTGGCGTTGGCGCTGTTCTAACGCTTGCTGTTGCAAGCTGGCTTGGGCTTTTGGCCAATGGCAAGGATGTATCGCTGGAAATCAAAGAGGTAAACCGCGCCGAGAGTGGCGGAGTTCAATTAACCGGCGCGCGCTATCGCGGCTTAACACCAGCCGGAAAACCATATGAAATCACGGCTGCCAAAGCCAATGAAGCCCCTGACGGGTCGGGACGTGTTGACATGGATCAACTAACAGCCGTTTTGATCATGCGGAATGGCTCGCTTGTTAATCTGCAATCAAATTCAGGCATCTTCAATAAACAGACCGATATTGTTTCTATGTCAGGCGCGGTTGTTGTGACCCAGCCTGATCGCAATCTTCGTCTTGATACTGAAGCGCTTGAAGCCAATCTCAAAGCTGGTGAGATGCATAGCGATGTTCCGGTTCAGGTTCAGGATATTGACAGGCGCATCAATGCCGATAGCATGCAAGTCTATGACAATGGTGCACGGATTGTCTTTGGTGGGGCTGCAAAAATGATTATCAAAAACAGCAACGCCATCGCACCCACATCAAAGCCCATGGTCAAACCGAAAACAAATAAGGCCAAAAGCTAGATATTTTTATAAGACTGGTATTTTAGCTATGCTGGTATTTTGGGCAACCTAACCGGCCAGTTAGACAGAAAGCAGATCACATCATGAACCGATCTAATCGCTATGTCGTTAAAATATTGCGCAATATCGCATTTGGTATTGGCAGTTGTATAATCCTGACCGCCCCAGCGCTTGCACAGACTGCCAGCGGCAACAGCGCGGCCACGCCGCTTCCCATCACAATCGAGGCGAATGACTCGCTTGAATGGAACCAAACTGACGGCACCTATATCGCCAAGGGCGATGCCTATGTCGAACAAGGCCAAGCAAATATCAGCGCAAGCCATATCATCGCCAATTACGCAACAGAAGGCGAAACACGCGACATCACCCAAGTGATCGCAACTGGATCAGTAACCTATATTGAGGGCGAGAATACCGCCAAAGGCGACAAGCTTGATTATAATCTGACCAGCAAACTCTATGTTCTGACCGGTAAAAACGCGTCTGTCACCGGCCCCAAAGGCACCATGACAGCGACCAAATCAATCACCTATGATTCAACCGACAACGAGAATCGCAAAATCACCGCAATTGGCAAAGCCCATTACAAAAACAGCGATGGCCGCAATATCTTTGGTGACAAGCTAATCGCCTATATTGGCGCCGATGGCACTTTGAAAACCATTGATGCTCATGAAAACACAAAGGTCATTACCGCCCAAGGCACCGTCGCAATCGCCGACAAGCTGAATTATATTGCCAGCACTTCAATGGCCAATCTTGATGGTAATGTCGAAATTACCGACAAAGAAAACATCATGCGCGGCGCCCGTGCCGAAGTCGATTTTGACAAGGAAATCAGTAAGATAATTTCAGGCCCCACGGGTAAGCGCGTGACAGGTATTTTAACACCATAAATCAGCTTGCCGCCTGCAGCATTGCCGTGGGCAGAATATCGAACAGGTATTTTGCCCTTAACTCGTTGACATGCCCTGATTAATTGGCCGATAAAGATATCTCTGACAGGCCGCAAAGGCTTCATCGCATCAAAAAGGGCATGATGGTGTCTGACAATACAGAATTAGATTTTGGCATGGCGCGGCCGATATTGGTGCCAGGCAATCAAGGGTTGCAAGCCAAGGGCGTTGGCAAAAGCTTTAACAAACGGCGCGTGGTTCGTAACGTGTCGCTTGGCTTACAACGCGGCGAGGCTGTTGGCCTTCTTGGTCCAAACGGCGCTGGTAAAACAACAACCTTTTACATGCTTGCCGGATTATTGCCCGCCGATGAGGGGCAGGTCTTTATTGACGGACGCGATGTCACTGGCATGCCCATTTTCCAACGCGCGCGTCTTGGCATGGGATATCTGCCACAGGAGTCGAGCATTTTTCGCGGCTTGACGGTTGAGCAAAATATCCGCGCCGTTCTCGAAACACTTGAAGACCATGATGATGAACGCGACGCCACGCTTGATGATTTGATGGCCGAATTTGGCATCACCCATCTTCGCAACACACCGTCGGTCAGCCTGTCCGGCGGTGAACGTCGCCGTCTCGAAATTGCGCGCGCCCTTGCTGCCCGCCCGACATTTCTTTTGCTTGATGAACCTTTGGCCGGCATTGACCCGATTGCACTTGGCGAAATTCGTGATTTGATTGCACATTTGAAAAGACATGGTATCGGCGTTTTGATTACCGACCATAATGTTCGCGAAACGCTTGATATTGTTGACCGTGCCTACATTATTCACGATGGCACCGTGCTGATGGAAGGCACGCCAGATGAGGTGGTTCAACATAGCGGGGTTCGGCAAGTCTATCTTGGCGAGCGCTTTAGCATCTAAGTCACGTGACTCACGGCTTGACAGCCCGTCATCCACCTCATATACCTGCGCCGCCTTGGCAATGCATGGTTTCGGTTTCCAATCTGGGCGCTGCACAGGCTTTATTCATTCTACGGGTCTTTTCATGTCCATAATTTATTACCTCACCGCCGACCAGATTATGGTTGGCGTCGCTAGCAGCAGTAAAAAGCAGGTTATTGAACAGCTTGCTGAACGCACCGCTGAGCTCACTGGTCTTTGCCAGCGCAGTCTTTTCGATATTGTGATGCGCCGCGAGCGTCTCGGCAGCACCGCCATTGGCGGCGGCATTGCAATTCCCCATGCCGTGCATCACGATTTGACGCGCACCATTGCTATCATCGCCGTTTTGACAGATCCAGTTGATTTTGATGCGCAAGATCGCAAGCCTGTCGATATTGTTTGTCTTGTGATCGGGCCACAAAATGCGGATAGCGATCATCTGAAATGCGTATCCATTGTGGCAAGATCATTACGCGAGGTGGCCACTTGCGACCAGCTTCGCGCTGCCAAGACGCCAACTGAGCTTCTTGGATGCTTTGGAAACGCCGGCGACGTTGCTGCCTAACCGCATCAAGCTTGCCCATAACCCCTGCACATGCAAAGCGCGTCCATAATGTCGCCGGCAGAGCCATTTTGGTACGGGCGAAACTATGAAAGCATGAGCGCGCCCTGTCGGTATGGATAGCAAGCCGTGCTGGAATAGTGGTTTTATCTGGAAACAGAGAAATTGGTGGAGCTAAGCGGGATCGAACCGCTGACCTCTACAATGCCATTGTAGCGCTCTCCCAGCTGAGCTATAGCCCCTTGTTACCGTGTCTGACCTGCAATGCCCTAACCACGGGGCATCGACAAAACGCCAGTTCGGTTCCAATTCGTGCAGTGCCAAAACGCTGCGAAGGATGTGTATCGCAGGGGCGACACCCTGCGCAAGCAAATTTTTGTCTGGTGGCAGGTTTTTTATGGCACCGCCGCCAAACCAATCAAATTTGCCAACATCAAGCAGGCAAGATGCTTACTGATCATCCTTATTATCTAAGTTGGGCAATAGTTCATCGCCGTCGGTGATATCGTCCTGAATGATTCCCGAACCGTCCGTATCATCAACATCGACATCATCTTCGTCAAAATCCATATCAACGTTATCTACGTCTTCAGTGACAGCAACATTCACGTCTTCATCGTCAAATTCTGTTTCATCCAGATCATCAGCATCATCAGACACATCTGCCTTCGCCACGCTTTTCGGCGCAGCCCGGCTTTTACGGCCTTTTAACAGATTTTCCGGATCAAATTCTGTGCCGCAGCCCGGACAAATAATGGGACTACGTTTAAAATCATAAAAGCGGATATCACATGTTAGACAGGTACGCTTCAAGCCAAGCTCAATTTTTGCCATTCTTTTAAATCCCTCGCACTCAACCGTCAAAAATAAGGACCATTCATTTTTAGGGGATTTGAAACAAATTTTGCAAGCTGTCAAAATAATTTTCTGCCGGTTTCCAACTTTTATTTTCACGCTGGCTTGCGATCAAAAAGATTTAGCATTTTCATGGCGCTGATTGCTTAGCACACAAGAAAAATGTTACAAGCTGCCGTTACCAAAATTAACGGGGCAAAACTGCCTATCAGCAAATCGTAAAAGGCCTTTTGATGTCACCGCATCCGTATGATCAACTTGTTTCGCGAAAAGCCGGTCCACTTGTGGGCGTAATTCCCATTCCGGGTGATAAATCCATTTCGCATCGCTCGCTGATTTTCGGCAGCCTTGCGATTGGCACAACCAAGGTTCGCGGCCTCCTTGAAGGCGCTGATGTCATTTCAACCAAAAACGCGCTTGTGGCGCTTGGTGCCGGCATCGAGCGTGACGCTGACGGCGTTTGGCATATTGCCGGCGTTGGCTTGCATGGCATGATTTCGCCTATGACACCTCTTGATCTTGGCAATTCGGGGACTGGTGCGCGCCTGTTGATGGGGGTTGTTGCCGGTCAGAACATCACGGCAACATTCTACGGCGATGCCTCGCTTAGCGTGCGGCCAATGGCGCGGATTACCGATCCGCTTGCCGAAATGGGCGCTGAAATCACCTGCCGTGACGGTGGCTTGCTGCCCGTCACTATCAAGGGGGCGACAAATCCAATGGCGTTAAGCCATCGCTCAAAAGTGGCCTCGGCACAAATCAAATCAGCGATCTTGCTTGCCGGTTTGAATGCGCGTGGCACCACAAATATCATCGAACCACACGCATCACGCGATCACAGCGAATCAATGCTTCGGCATTTTGGCGCATCGGTTCAGCAGCATATCGACGCCGATGGGGCGCATCATGTTGCGCTTACTGGAGAGGCAACGCTTCGCGCCGCCGATATCATCGTGCCAAGTGATCCGTCTTCTGCCGCTTTTGCCATTGTTGCAGCGCTGATCACACCGCAAAGCGATATCACGCTTGTTGGTATTGGCATGAACCCGCTTCGAACCGGCCTTTTGACAACCCTTATCGAAATGGGCGGCGATATTGTCAAAAGCAATGATCGGATTGAAGGCGGCGAGGCCGTTGCTGATTTGCGTATCCAGCATAGTCAGTTGGAAGGCATTACCGTTCCGGCCGAACGTGCGGCCTCGATGATTGATGAATTTCCAATCCTATCAGTCGCCGCCGCAACCGCAAGCGGCACAACCGAGATGCTTGGCGTTGCCGAATTGCGTGTCAAGGAAACTGACCGCATCAAGGTAATGGCTGATGGCCTTGCCGCCTGCGGCGTCACCGTTGATTATGATGATGACTCGATGCGCGTTTCCGCTAGCACCATAACCGGCGGGGCAACCCTTTCAGCGCAGCATGATCACCGAATCGCCATGTCATTTCTGACGCTTGGCCTTGTTGCTGAACATCCAATCACTGTAACCGGCTGTGCCACCATCGAAACAAGCTTTCCCGGATTTGCCAGCGGCATGAACCAGCTTGGTGCCAGCATCATTGACGGAACCGCAACGTGATTATCGCCATTGATGGGTCGGC
>Ga0255779_1006715_pt1 | contig 10348 bp, 9 predicted proteins | sample 011ome_21_FD_179977 | JGI IMG/M metagenome (GOLD analysis project Ga0255779, IMG submission 179977) | Coastal salt marsh microbial communities from the Groves Creek Marsh, Skidaway Island, Georgia - 011508AT metaG (version 2) | ecosystem: Environmental > Aquatic > Marine > Intertidal zone > Salt...
ACACAAGCTGTTATTGTAAAAACGATGTTGGCTAATAGGCTATTGAGTAAGAAAGGCAAGCCGGCGATATAAGCAAGCCATAAACCCTGTGCATTGTGCGGATATATGTCATGACTGAGCCATGCACCAAAATTTGTAATCAAGAAAAATACTGCCGTGGTAAAAACTACGGCGAAGCTAAGGGATAGTAGATTCAGTGTATGTAATAAATAATGACAGCTAAGGATGATTATGGTGATTGAGACATACACAAACAGCATGGTGCTATGTAAACCAAGGACGAGGTCACTGAGCAACATCGCAGTCAATGGCATGATTAATCCCATGCGAACTGATTTGAATAATCCACCCGATAGGATAGCCATGGCGCCAATCGGGGTGAAGTTGGGTGGATGAGGTATGAAGCGGCTCAAGGCCAGTAATACAATTACAGCGCAAATCCATTGCCATTGAATGTTTTCTAATCGTTGCATATACGTCCTATGTTGAGGGCCATAACCAAGCAGCACCACGTACACCACTGGCATCTCCATACATGGGAGCTCGCAGTTGCGTGAGTACGCAGTCTGAAAAGATATAATCTTGCCAGAGCCTAGGAATATTATCATATAGGCGTTGTATGTTTGATAATCCACCACCAAGAATGATCATCTGCGGGTCCAGTATGTTTATTACCATTGCCAGACTCTTGGCTAATCGATGCTCGTAGACATCCATAGTTGCAAGCGCTGAAGGATGACCTTGAGCAGCCAGTGCGGCCACTTCCTTAGCCGAATGATGTTCACCATGGTGCTCACGATAATGTCGCTGTAAAGCTGGACCTGATAGAAAGGTTTCAATACATGCATTGCGCCCACACCAGCATGGCATGCTTGCTTCAACAGCATTAGCCTCTGGCAAAGGGTTATGTCCCCACTCTCCACTGATGGCATTAGGACCATCAACAATTTGTTGATTGATGACAATACCAGCGCCGACACCGGTGCCAAGAATTACTCCAAACACACTATTGACTTGATGCCCAACACCATCGATGGCCTCTGAAAGAGCGAAACAATTAGCATCATTGCTGATACGAACTTCACGTTTGAGTGTATTTTCTATGTCATGCTTGAAATTTTTTCCATTAAGGCAGGTTGAATTTGAATTTCTTAAAAGACCAGTTTTTGGAGAAACTGCACCTGGGGTGCTGATACCGACTGATCCTGTTTGCTGACATTCAGCCTCAGTCACTAATAGACAATTTTTGATAGTGTTTATGATTGCTGTGTAATTATCTTGAGGTGTATCAATGCGCATTTCATACAACACTTGCCCTTGTTGATCGAGTGCTATGCAGGCTATTTTAGTGCCACCCAAGTCTATGCCGATACGCATCTGTAATTATTTGGGTTGTGGTAGGGTTAAATTCTTTTCCCACAAAGTCGAAGTGTGGTTGCTGTCTGCCTCAATTACTCGCCCGATGACAAATAATAAATCTGATAGACGATTAATATATTGCAATAATTCTGGCCGCACTTCGTGATCACGCGACCATTGCACTAGATTGCGTTCGGTGCGACGACATACGGTGCGCGCAATGTGACATTGTGCAACACACAGATCATCACCTGGGAGAATGAAATCTTCCAGTGCTGGCAGGCTATTATTGAAATGATCAATCCAAGATTCTAGCCAGATAATGTCGCTTTGATGAGTGAGATCACATTCGGGTGCACTCAATTCCCCGCCTAGGTTGAACAAATGATGTTGTATCGCAATCAATAATTGATTTATGGGTTGATGATTATTATGGGCGCGTAAATTAGCAATATGGGCATTGAGTTCATCCAGATCTCCTTGCGCCTGAATTAATAGACAGTCTTTACCGACTCGTTCCCCGCTGGCTAAGCTTGTGCTGCCATCATCGCCTGTGCGTGTGTATATTCTAGTTAAACGTTTGCCCATATTTTCAAATCCTAATATGCCAAATTATTTTCATGAAGCAGGGCACTAGCCAGGCAGTACGAACAGACAAGGCAGCGCCAGCAAACAAGCTTAGTGCACCCACTGAGGTAAAGTTATAAGGAAGGGGCAATAAGCGCGAAAGTACAGTGAGAATAATTAAGATATAGGTCAACTTAATTAGATAATCACTGGGCAATTGTTTTATTGTCGACATGGCGTGTACCTCTAGTGGATAAAGTTGATCCCAACAAAGCCCCGTCGCCCCTGTGTTACATAGCCTATTACGTCTTCATAGTTTTCATCAAGTAAATTTTCTATCCGTCCCTCTATGCTCAAATTTCGGTGGATCTTATAACTTGCTGCTAGGCTAATTAGTAGATAATCATCCAAAGTACGCCTCTCACTAGGACTGACACCAAAATCATTATCGATCTGTTCGCCGACATAGTTTAGTTTTAAATTAAAGTGAGTTTTTTCCGGGATTACAACAAAATCAGCAACCAGGTTGGCGGTATTTTTTGGCACGCGTAATTCCCGAGTTTCACCACTACTGGGTTGTTTGGAATCAATATGACTATAGTTAGCATTGATGTTAAGGCGCTCGAATGGTTGCGCATTAATCGATAGTTCTACGCCTTTGCGATGGCTGTTTCCATCAAGATTGTTTGCAGTGTATACACCAGGTTCATCACTAGCTACATAGCCATTGATTTCATTTTTGAGCTTTGCATTGAAATAAACGCCAGACAAGTTGAGTTTTGGCGTGAGTTGGTGATGAAGGCCAAGTTCCCAGCTTTGAGAGCGCTCAGGTTGTAGATCGGGATTGCCAATAAATTGACTGGTATCAGAAAAGAAACCAAAACGCTCTATAAAAGTAGGGTTTTTGACGCCAGTGCTATGCACAATATGGAAACGTGTTCTTGACTGATTGGGTGTGTACATGGCTGAAAAGCGATGACTGTTACTGTTATCAAAGTCATCATTATCATCTTTGCGTAAGCCGCCAGTGAGGAACAGGTGATCGAATAACCCTAGACGATATTCTGCAATATAGCTGATTGTCTGCACTTCTTGATCTTGATTTGGATTCCCGTAGGTAAAATCGGTACCGCGTTGTTTGTAATCATCGTATTCACGTTCATGCGCGAATGTTAGAACATGTTCAGTGATGTCAGTGTCAACAAAGAGGCTGGCTTGATAATCCAATTTCATTTTTTCACCCAAGTTACTCGAAATTTTAGACCCCTCATCATAGATTTTGTTGTTGGTGTCGGTCATTGCAAACCCCAACTGATGATTGATTAACCCAGAGAAAGAATTTAGATTTGCAGATAACCTGGCATAGTTTTGAGTTATTTGATTCTCCCTATTGGCGTCCACCAAAGATTGTGACCAGTCAGGGTTATGAGCAAAGTCATCAGTATCTGATGTGATGTCATTGTGTCTCGTAGTGAATTTCATGGAAAAATTATCGCTTGGTTCGAAATCGTATCGAAGGCTGATGGATTTATTGTTGTAGGCATCTTTCTCTGAGCCCAGTCGCGAAATATTTGTTCCTTGTGTATCGTAGTAGCTACCAAAAAGAGCAATGGCATGTTGCTGATTCGCAGCTCTGATACCCGTGCAATTTTGACGAGTTTGATAGCTGCCGAGACTAATATTGCTCTCAATCGAAAATGGTCCTTGGCCGCGTTTGGATTCAACACTGACCACGCCTGATAGAGCATCACTGCCCCATAGAGAACTTTGTGGGCCGCGCATAATTTCTATGCGTTCAATCCCACAACTGCTCAGATGAGCGAAATCAAACTCATAGCCTTGCGCAATATCATTCGCCTCTATGCCATCAATCACAACCTGAGTATGATTTGACTCAGCACCGCGAATGCGCAGTTGGGTTAATTTGCCTGGACCGCCGTTATGACTGAGGCCTAATCCGGGTGCATTTACTAAAACATCACTGATAAAGTTGGTTTGTTGATTAGCTATATTTTCAGCATTGATAATATCTATCGAGCCTGCTATCTGATCAGCAGGTTGAGGAGTGCGGCTGGCGCTGATCACCATTGTTGGTAGTTCATCCGCCCCGGCTGAATATAGTGAGGTGAGCGTAGCGAGCAAGAGCATAGCTAATAAGAGTTTCATGGTGCGTTCCCTGACAAATATATTTAAGTTCGGATAAACGCAATGAGCAACAAGAATACTTGAACACTCACAGATACGCGCCAACAATACATATGCATACACAGCACGAAACATGTCATACAGACAATACACAGGGTATTTTGTCTTTAGTAAGATTTGTGAGATGTTAAAGTAGCCGGGCTCGCCCACCGCGAATTGCTACGCAATCATAGGCCGGTCTCCGGACTCTCGAGCAGTTATACTATTCACTCAATTGGCGCCTTCCCGCATTTCATGCAGTGACATATTGCCAATCTTGACTCGATTACCGTTGCGGGGGCAGTTTTGGTTTTTCACCAAATTCCCAGTTTCACCCACTTGCAAAGAAGCGGACACCTACATTGCTGAAATTAAAAAATATTTAATATTTAGTAGTCTATAAATTCTCTAAATGAAATTATTGATGAGTATACATGACTTAAGGAGATGTTAAAGCATGGTAAGAATCTATAATTTGTTGACTGTGTTGTCCAGCTTGAACGTTTCTGTGGATCGCGCGAATAATCCCTGAAGGATCGATTAAGAAACTGTGTCGTTTAGCAAACTTGATAGGTCCAAGTGAAAATAAACATTGATATTTTTTTGCAACGCTTCCATTTTGATCACTGAGTAAAGTGAAAGGTAATTGATATTTATCAATAAACTTTTGATGTTTTTGCTTGTTATCTACACTGATTCCGATGATATTAATATTGTTTTCAGTTAGCGCCACATAGTTATCTCTTAGATTGCACGCTTGTTTAGTGCAGCCAGGGGTATCATCTTTGGGATAAAAATAAAGTGCGCACCAAGCGCCACGATAATCGCTGAGCTGACACATTGCACCGTGTTGATCTAGCAAACTAAATTGTGGAGCCATTTGATCAAGCATATCATCACTCATAAGCGATCAATTCGCCTTAAATTCACGCTCAGTGAGATACCAATGTAATTTACTATGCAAAGTGACAACACTGCCGACAATAATAAGCGTGGGTCCATGCACGTCATGTGATTTAACCAAATCCGGCAAGCTGGATAAATTTCCAATTAACACGCGTTGATCAGGTCGTGTTCCTTTACTCACTAGGGCGGCTGGTGTATCAATTGGCATGCCATGCTCGGCAAGCTTTTGACAAATAATTTCTAATCCCACCAAGCCCATATAAAACACTAATGTTTGACTGCTATGCGCTAACATATTCCAGTTGAGATTGACGGTACCATCACGTAAATGTCCCGTGACAAAAATACAAGCTTGGGCATGATCGCGATGCGTTAATGGGATGCCGGCATAGGATGCACAACCAGCCGCCGCAGTAATGCCTGGTACCACTTGGAAGTGGACCCCTTGCTCCATCAATGTCTCAATTTCTTCTCCACCGCGTCCAAAAATAAATGGATCCCCGCCTTTAAGGCGTAACACACGTTTCCCTTGTTTGGCTAAACGGACTAATAGATGGTTGATAGATTCTTGTGGAATAGCATGATTAGCGCGTTCTTTACCCGCATAGACCATTTCAGCATCTTTTCGCACCAAGTTCATAATCTCATCAGAGACTAAGCGGTCATAAACCACGGCATCTGCCTGCTGCATCAGACGCAATGCGCGAAACGTGAGCAAGTCAGGATCTCCGGGGCCTGCCCCTACTAAGTACACTTCCCCGACGCCAGCACTGTCTACTTGTTGATTTTCAAGTTTGAATTTGAGTGCATTCTCAGCTTCACTGATTCGTCCAGCAAACACCATCTCAGCGATTGAACCTTGAAGAACTTCTTCCCAAAAGCGGCGACGCGTGTCTTCATCAGGAATCATCGTGATAGCCTGTGCTCGATACTGCTCTACTAGTGTTGCAAGTTGTCCGTAAGCCGTCGGTGTTGCACGTTCTAAATTACTTTTGAGTAAACGTGCCAGTACCGGTGACGCACCTCCTGTGGTGACGGCGATTTGAATGGGGTCGCGGTTTATCACAGAGGGTAAAACGGTATCACCTTTGGTGAAATCACTGGTCACATTGACAAAGATATTTTTAGCTTGTGCTATGTGACTAATACGCTGATTGGTTTCCGGGGAGTCTGTAGCTGCTATCACAAGGCATTGATCGACAATATCCTCATCAATAAAGTTTCGCCGTTCAATAGTGACACCATATTGTTCACATAGTTCTTGGGTGGCAGTGCAACACTGTGGGGCGATCACGGTGACTTGAGCACCTGAATGACATAGCATTTTAAGTTTGCGTGCTGCAATTTTGCCACCACCAACGATGAGGCAGGGTTTGTTTTTAATATCTACAAATAATGGGAATAAGCTCATGATCAAGTGATGGCAGTGAGTTGAACTAATATAGGATCAGTTAAATGTTTTATTCTTTTTCTCATGACTGAGCCAATTGAATCTGTAACCCCAAAAATAGGATCGAGCAATGTCTCACTGAGCATGGATAGGTATAGTATTGCATATATGTATTGCTGTGCCTGTGGCCATATTTCGATAATATCTTGAAATACCTTAGCTGTGATGGTTTTCTTAACACAATCATTTAATTCATTGATATCACGCCAATTACGAGGCAGATTATAATCTAGCCTAAAGGTATCTCCTACCCTATTGAAACATTCCACAGCGACATCTTGGTCATTTGGTTTACGTAAAACAATACCCATAATATCTAATAAGGTCTGACCCGATGGGCTAAACAGCTCATAGAGCAGCTCCATTACTGGGCTTGGATGGTGTGGCAATAATGTCTGGCAATGCTGGTAATCCGGATGAGCAGGTTTGTCGTTGGGCAGGCTTGAGCTGCCATGGCGAATAAAGCCTAGGTAAAAAGCGTTGCGGCGTTTAGCTCGCTTCCACACATCTACTCGTGTGGCTTCATTGACTAAACCAGGTTGCAGAATTGAAAATACGCTATCAATAATTGCACGTGATGATTCTTCAAATGGTAAGAATTCGACTAAAAACTCCGCCAATTCTGTTCCCATAGAACCATTCACTACGGCAGGACTGCGCAGAAGACAGCGAGCATTCTCTGAGGTTGGGCTGCACCACCATGCTCGGCGAGCAATTTCGTTGCTAATGTCTTGCGCATTCACTACGGCAACTACCGCTTCAGGTTCACCTAGGAGCAAGAGCTTCTCTAGGCTATCGCTGCTTGCCGTGCCAATGCCTTGACCCATACGCGTCCAGCGTTTTAGGTATACCGGATATCCACCGGGTGATCCCAACACTTGAGTCGATAGCCATTGACGCACTAATTTTAGATATTTTTCATCTTTGCAGTCAGCATGTAAGTCGATGCTGGCTTCACCTTTCTCAGATAGAGCATGAAGTTTCATGCGTGACTCATCAATGCGTATGGCCTGCACTGTTTGCGCTAACAGAACATTTAAGCGTAATTGATCTTGTTGAGTTAATTCCATGGCGTCTAATTAAGTTGTATACGTTGACCGAAAGGAGGTTGGGCGCGTCCTTTGACTAACCAGATAACAGCATAATCTGGTGCATAATTCGGGAATATCCCCTCACAATCACTAAAGTAAAGCAACAATTCGGGACGTTGATCTAATTGCTCAACCCAGTTAAATACAGGTCGAAAATCGGTGCCACCACCGCCACTAAAAGTTCGAGGTAATTTGAATTCGTCCCATGATTCAAAAATCCACGGACTACCATCAGCGAGTTTTGCGTCGCAAATGAGTAGACTGATACGTGCACGTAGCTGCGCTTTGATGGCATTCACTTCGCTCATAAATTCATCAATTTCTCTGTCACCCAGTGAGCCGCTGACATCCAGTGCAACGACGATATCAGTTTGTGCACTGCGCAAGCTTGGAAAAATCACAGGGTCTCCACGTCGAGATGAAGGTCGTGCATAGTTATAGTCATCGCGTGCTGTGGCAGTCATATGTTTTGCGAGTAAAGCTCGCCATGGGAGTTTGGGCTGGAGTATGAATTCCACCATGCGCGCCATCGACTCACTTAATTTTCCAGCCTGCTGGGCTTGTTGGGCAGCTCCCGCTAAACGCTGTTGCCATTGCACGCTTAAGTTATCTTCTTCCTGTTTTGATAACGGACTGGGTTCTGGACTGCCAGTGATATCATCATGCTGTGATGATGAGTTTGGTTGAGCAGAGTGTTCATCTGGATCTTTTTTGGATGTTTGATCTGATTCAGTATTATTTCCTGAGTGATTGTTTGATGGTTGGCTATTCGTTGGGTCCTCGCTTTTATCTGACCCCTGACTTTCCTGATTACCCGTGTCTGCATCACCTTCATCCTTATCGTCTAAGTAGCGATAGATTTCTTCTGCGCTCATACCCTTGAAACTATCTTCCACAAGGGAGCCGGGAGGAGCAGTGAAACCTTCTTCGATTAAAAGTGGATTAATGGCGTAATCACAGGCCAGATCCCAACGCTGCTTGATACGATGACCGCGTCGAGCAAAATGAGAAAATGCACAATGTAAGGCTTGTTTGGCCAGCACAAACTGTGTCTCTGATGAATGTAATTGATGAATATATTCGTAGTTATAGTAGATTTTTTTCGCATCTGTTGTTGCGGTCAAACACCAAGCAGGGTCAGCCACTTGTAGTGGCATACGAAGGACTAGTGCACCCAAGAATGGTTGATCTAAAATCAAGCGGGTACGGGCTACAGCTAATTTGGCGAGGACTTTATCTTGCTTTTCCAAGATGGTGTTTTTCCGAGGTACGATGCTTAGTCAAATAGCATAATGTCAGCCACTGAATCTGCCCAGGCGGCAAACTCTGGTAAGGCAAATATTCTTTCACCAATGGCACGATGCATATCTGAGATCATCATGATCCCCATTTCACTCTGGGGGAATTGATTTGCATAGTTGAGAATGTTGCCATGATAGTGAGCTTCATGGTCTTGATCTTTGACACGAATAGCCTGTCCCACAAGAGCCGCTGCCACCGCATATTGCAGATCAATCTCTTTGGGCACAGGCACTTCTTTGCCGTCTAAAATATCATGAACATTTGGCATCTGATCGAGGTTGGCGATGAAAGCATTGAGCTCCACGCCTGCCGCTGGTCCCACACAAGCTTGTAGGGTTTCTAATAACACATCACTGTGTGATACAAATTTTTGTAGGGCGCGGTGAGTAAATTCCCATGAGCGGGGTGAAGGAAAGGCCATAGGATTTTTAGCCGCGTCAAAATCAAAGATTAGGTCTGGTCTAAAACGTAAAAAGGCAATGATACGGTCATCTATGTCATGCTCGTAAGCCCAAGCGACCCAATCGTCAAGATTGACATCGACTTCATAATGAGAAAATCGGTTGGCCAGCGGTGCTGGCATAGTGTAGGTAATACCCCTATCACCCTGACGGTTACCGGCCGCTAGAATAGCCCAGCCCTTGGGGATTTCATACTGGCCCAAGCGTCTGTCCAGAATTAATTGATAAGCGGCAGCGGAGACACTGGGTGCAGCAGAGGTAATTTCATCTAAAAACAAGATGCCACTCTCCCCATGATGCTGTTCATTGGGAAGCATAGAAGGTATGGCCCACTCCACTTGATCCTTACTTCTAAAAGGTATGCCACGTAAATCACTGGGTTCCATTTGTGATAAACGGATGTCGATCATTGGGACTCGATTGAGTTCAGCGACTTGTGCCACGATTTGTGATTTGCCGACTCCAGGCGCTCCCCACAACATAACTGGTGTATGCTGGCCTTGCGAGGCGCTATGAAATTCCTTGTTGAGTACTTTAATGAGGTGGGCTGGTCGCATAGTGTTTGAGTTGGTTTGTTGTTGATTAATTTGCCTAAGATAGGCTTAGGCGCCATGGTTTGTGCAGTTCGTTTTTAAAAACCGGCCTTCTTGTACCATTCACTAGCTAATGCGTCATTTTTTTCGACTAACGTGCCTTGTTCATACATCATGGCAAGTGTGGTCTGTGAGCCTGCGAGTCCTTGTTCAGCTGCTTTGGTGAACCAATGTACGGCGAGTTTTCCATTCTTTTCTGCACAATCACCTTCCATATACATAAAGCCCAGACCATGTTGGGCAATAGCATGACCTTGTTCAGCTGCTGCGCTCATCCACTGAAAGGCCGCTTGAGGATTAGCTGCAACGCCCAGCCCGTTTTGATACATGATGGCACAACGATGTTGGGAATCTGCGTGGCCTTTGAATGCCAGTGGGGATAGTAATTGAATGGCGCGAGAAAAGTGTTTTGATTCAAATGCCTGTAGTCCGCTT
>Ga0255779_1006731_pt1 | contig 10327 bp, 7 predicted proteins | sample 011ome_21_FD_179977 | JGI IMG/M metagenome (GOLD analysis project Ga0255779, IMG submission 179977) | Coastal salt marsh microbial communities from the Groves Creek Marsh, Skidaway Island, Georgia - 011508AT metaG (version 2) | ecosystem: Environmental > Aquatic > Marine > Intertidal zone > Salt...
CTTCAGAGGTGATTTGCTGTTCGTTCATCTTTGAGCCCGGTGAGTATGACGCTGAGTTCTATGAGCTGGACGATGACATTGACCGTTTTGCCACAGCGCTTCCCGGGTTTGTCAGGCGGGAGCGCTGGCAGTCCTCGGACGGTGTGTTCGTCAATGCCGTGTACTTCTTTACCGACCGTGAATCCGTAGCGCAGCTCGCCGCGTACCCACAGCATCAAACGGCAAAGGCGAACTACTCCAAGTGGTACCGCAGCTACCGAGTGGACGTGATGGAAGTGTTTGGTTCGTACGCCAGCAAGCCGGCGCCAGAGTTGTAAGAGACTTGTGGAGACTAGGGGAATCGAACCCCTGACCTCCTGCTTGCAAAGCAGGCGCTCTACCAATTGAGCTAAGTCCCCGAAGGGTGATCGTCATCGATCGTGGGGCTACCAGGACTTGAACCTGGGACCTCTTCGTTATCAGCGAAGCGCTCTAACCGCCTGAGCTATAGCCCCGTAGACCGGATACGACAATAGCGCACTTAGACCGCCCGGTCGAACCGGCCTAGTTGGAGTGGAAGCCGACGAGAAGCCCGCCCGTGAGCTTCGCGATGAGGTTGTAGACCACTGCTCCCAGCGACCCCAAAACCGTGATCGACACCAGGTTGATGACAAAACTCACCATCGACAACCCAAAGACCTGAGAGAACTCGGTCAGCGCGATAATCGCCGCTCCCCCTTCGCCTAGGACGTCGGTCACGATTCCCTGGAGGGCGCCCAAGATACCGGTGGCACTGAGAATTCCCCAGAGCAACAAGTTCACGAGCAACAGGCTGATAGAGACGACGACCGCCACTAGTACGGACACTTTCACTGCCGACCACAAGTCGACATATGCGAGCTTGAGCCTCACCTGTTTCACGGCTGCTGGCTTCGGCCTGGATTGCTGAAGCGGTGGGGCGGAATCGTCAGTCATGACGTGTTCTCCTCGGTGTTCTCAGAATCTTCCTCGAGGGTACTACCCTCATCCGCCTCCTCGAGCGCCTGTTCCTTGTTCCGGGCGACCGCGAGCACTCGATCCTCATCATCGAAACGACAGAACACGACACCCATGGTGTCGCGCCCCTTCGAGGGCACCTCGTCGACGCCGCTGCGCACGACTTTGCCCGATTCCAAGACCACCATGACTTCGTCGTCTTCGGCGCAGACAAGGCCCCCGGCGAGACGGCCCCGCTGTTCGGAAAGCTTCGCCACCTTGATTCCCATACCGCCGCGGTTTTGCGGGCGGTACTGATCGACCGCGGTGCGCTTGGCAAACCCCCCCTCGGTCACCACAAAGACGTAGCCCTGGTCGGTCACTACCGCGGCATTCAGCACTTCGTCTTCGCCCTTCAGTGCCATGCCCTTGACACCGGCCGTGGCGCGTCCCATGGGACGGAGCGCTTCGCTTGACGCCACAAACCGCAGCGACATTCCTCCGCGTGAAATCAGAAGAATTTCCTCGCCATCATTGGCGAGAAGTGCTTGAACCACTTCATCGCCTTCTCGGAGGTTGATGGCGATGACTCCCCCGGTGCGCGGTGTGTCATAGGCCGTGAGTTCCGTCTTCTTGATCATTCCGCCCTTGGTGACCAAGACGAGGTAGTTGGCTACGGAATAGTCAGGGATATCGAGCACCTGGGCAACGGACTCATCAGGCTGTAGCGCAAGAACGTTCGCGACGTGTTGGCCCTTCGCGTCGCGACCAGCCTCTGCAATCTCATAGGCCTTCGCGCGATAGACCCGGCCGAGGTTGGTGAAGAACAACAACCATCGGTGGGTGCTCGTGACAAAGAAGTGCTCGACGATGTCATCTGAGCGCAGCTGGGCGCCCTTGATGCCTCGTCCACCACGGTGCTGCTTGCGATACAAATCAGCGCGGGTGCGCTTGATGTATCCCCCGCGGGTCAGGGTCACGACAACCTGCTCGTCTGGGATGAGGTCTTCGTATTTCATGTCGGCATCGAAGCCGGGCATGATTTCCGTCCGGCGGTCATCGCCGTAGCGCTCGACTATTTCGGTGAGTTCCTCGACGATGATCTCGCGCTGTTTTTCGGGGCTACCCAAAATGACCTTGAACTGTTTGATTTGAGCTTCGAGCTCAGCCGCTTGGTCAAGAATCTTCTGCCGCTCGAGTGCCGCGAGACGGCGCAGCTGCAGGTTCAAAATAGCGGTCGCCTGGTCCTCATCCACTCCCAGCAGTTTCATCAGCCCGTCACGGGCGTCCTCGACGGTGGGGGACTTACGAATCAAATCGATGACTGCATCGAGGGCATCAAGGGCCAAAAGGTAGCCCTTCAAGATGTGCCAGTCGGCCTCTGCCTTCTTGAGGCGGAACGTGGTGCGCCGAACAATAACCTCAACCTGATGCGCTGCCCAGTAAGTGATGAACTGGTCGAGCCTCAGGGTGCGGGGCACCCCGTCCACGATGGCGAGCATGTTCGCGCCGAAGTTTTCCTGAAGCTGAGTGTGCTTGTAGAGGTTGTTCAGTACCACCTGGGCGACGGCGTCCTTTTTCAGCACGATTACCAGTCGCTGTCCGGTGCGGCCCGAGGTCTCATCGCGAATATCGGCGATACCGGTGAGCTTGCCCTCTTTCACCAGTTCCGCGATGCGGATTGCGAGGTTGTCGGGGTTCACCTGGTAGGGAAGTTCGGTGACAATCAGCACGGTGCGCCCACCCTGCTCCTCGACGTTCACCACCGCCCGCATCGTCACAGAACCGCGGCCTGTGCGATAAGCGTCGTTGATGCCTCGGGTGCCGAGAATCTGCGCCCCGGTCGGGAAATCGGGGCCCTTGACCCGTTCCATGCAGGCTTCTAACAGCTCCTCCGGCGATGCGTCAGGATTCTGCAGATGCCACACGGCGGCCGATGACACCTCGCGGAGGTTATGCGGTGGGATGTTGGTGGCCATTCCCACGGCAATACCTACCGACCCGTTGACGAGGAGGTTGGGGAATCGGCTGGGAAGAATCGAGGGTTCTTGGGTGCGACCGTCGTAGTTGTCTTGAAAATTGACGGTGTCTTCTTCGATATCCCGCACCATCTCCATCGCGAGAGGCGCCATACGTGTTTCGGTATACCGCGGAGCGGCCGCACCGTCGTTTCCCGGAGAACCAAAGTTTCCTTGGCCTGAAGCCAGGGGATAGCGCATCGACCAGGCTTGAACCAGTCGCACCAACGCGTCATAAATGGCCGAGTCACCGTGCGGGTGATACTTACCCATCACGTCACCGACGACGCGGGAGCACTTGGAGAAGGCCTTGTCGGGGCGGTAGCCACCGTCGAACATGGCGTAGAGAACCCTCCGGTGCACGGGCTTCAGACCATCCCGAACATCGGGCAGGGCCCGGCCAACAATCACGCTCATCGCATAGTCGAGATACGACCGCTGCATTTCTAGCTGCAGGTCGACCTGATCGATGCGCCCGTGATTCGGTGTGCTGAGCTCGGTGTCTACCACGTGGTTCTCCTGTTATGCGTGTTCTAAATGTCGAGGAATCGGACGTCTTTAGCGTTTTGTTGGATGAAGGTTCGACGCGATTCGACGTCATCACCCATCAAGGTGGCAAAAATCGAGTCGGCAATAGCCGCGTCATCGAGTGTCACCTGCAGCAGCGTCCGGGTCTCGGGGTTCATCGTGGTGTCCCACAACTCTTGGTGGTTCATCTCACCCAGACCCTTGTAGCGCTGGATGGCATTGTCTTTGGGGATTTTCTTTCCCGCTTTTTTGCCGTCTTCCAACACCGCATCACGCTCTCGGTCGGAGTAAACGTATTCGTGGTCGTGGTTAGACCACTTGATGCGATAGAGCGGGGGCTGTGCCAAGTAAACGTATCCCGACTCGATCAGTGGTCGCATGTAGCGGAAAAGCAGTGTCAGCAGCAATGTCGTGATGTGTTGTCCATCGACATCAGCATCAGCCATCAGAACAATCTTGTGATAGCGAGCCTTCTCCACATCGAACTCTTCGCCGATTCCTGCCCCGAAGGCGGTAATCATTCCCTGCACTTCAGAATTGGCGAGGGCTTTATCGAGCCTCGCTTTCTCGACGTTCAAGATCTTTCCGCGGATCGGCAAGATGGCCTGTGTCTCAGGATCGCGGCCTTGAACGGCGGACCCACCCGCAGAGTCACCCTCCACGATGAAGATTTCGGAGAGGGAAGGGTCTTTGCTTTGGCAGTCTTTCAACTTGCCGGGCATTCCCCCCGACTCCAATAAGCCCTTGCGGCGAGTTTGCTCCCGAGCCTTTCGGGCAGCGATTCTTGCTTGCGAGGCACTAATTGCCTTTCGCACCACGTCTTTTGCGAGCGAGGGGTTTCGCTCAAACCAATCGCCCAGGGCATCGGAGGTGACTTTTTGAACAAACGACTTTGCCTCGGTGTTTCCAAGCTTCGTCTTGGTTTGACCTTCAAATTGGGGCTCACCCAGTTTGATCGAGACCACCGCGGTGAGCCCCTCGCGCACGTCATCACCGGTGAGGTTTTCGTCTTTTTCCTTTAGCAGGTTGGTCGCCCGGGCGTATTTGTTGAGCAAGGAGGTTAATGCAGCGCGGAAGCCCTCTTCATGGGTACCACCCTCATGGGTATTGATCGTGTTGGCGTAGGTGTGGACACTCTCGGCGTAACTCGAAGTCCACTGCATGGCTACTTCCAAGGCAATGGTGCGACCGGTGTCTTCTTGCTCAAACGAAATGATGTCGGGGTGAACCGCCTCGGTTTTCTTCGCTGAATTGAGGTATTCGACATAGTCGACTAAGCCGCGCTCGTATCGGTACGTGTCAGTTCGGCCACCCGAGTTTTTTCGCTGGTCATCCAGTGCGATGCTGAGACCTCGATTGAGAAACGCCATCTGTTGGAACCTGGTGCGAAGGGTCTCATAGTCAAACTCGACAGTGTCGAAAATCTCGGCATTCGGCCAGAAGGTGATTGTCGTTCCGGTTTCCTCCGTTGACCCGCCTTTTTTCAACGGGGCCTTAGGCACGCCGTGGTCATACTCCTGTGTCCACACATGACCCTGGCGCTTCACTTCCACCGTCAAGGTGTGGCTGAGCGCATTCACCACGCTGGACCCAACACCGTGGAGACCACCCGAGACGGCGTAGCCCCCGCCGCCGAACTTTCCACCGGCGTGCAGGATGGTAAGAACCACCTCCACCGTGGACTTCTTTTCGACTGGGTGCTCATCGACGGGAATTCCGCGGCCATTATCACTCACGCGAATCGCGCCATCGGGCAAAATGCTCACTGAAATGTCGGTGCAGTGACCCGCCAGCGCTTCGTCAACGGAGTTGTCAACAATCTCATAGACCAGGTGGTGAAGACCTCTCGGACCAGTCGATCCGATGTACATTCCTGGACGCTTTCTGACGGCTTCGAGCCCCTCGAGGACTTGAATATCGCTCGCGCCGTAGGAGCCTTCTTCGCTTGACTTCTTCGACGCCTGAGCCATATTTAAATTTTCTCCTACAGTCTCGATATTTGGCCGAAAATCGGGCTTTTTTCAGCCCTTAGTGACCACCTCTAAGTCTATGGGAAACGGCCCACAAACCGGGGAGATTGGGCTCTCGCGTGGGGGTAAAAACAGGGCTATCCGTAGGTGTCGCGAGGACCTCGACCGGGCACTGATTTTGGACCTGATTTCCAGCTCGGTGCACCCGGACCTTTGACCACAATCTGACTGATGGTGAGGTGAGGAAGTGTCTCGGTGAGGTTCACAATCAACTCGTGTCTCATCAACCGAAGTTGGGTCGCCCAGGCACTCGAATCGGTGACAATGGTGAGCGTCTGCTCCGACACATTCACGGGAGTCGCGTGGTCGGCAATGTTGTCTCCCACAATCTCGCGCCACTGAACCAGCAGCTCTGCCTCGGCGAGCGACCCCACCCAACCCATATCTTCGGTGAGTTGATCGAATGCTCCAGCAAGATCGAGTGGGTCTCGTCCGGGTGTGAAAGCGTCTTCAGCTTCGCCCGACTCGCGTCTTCTCGGCCGTCGATCCCCGAAGACTCGCCGCAGTCGTTTAAACACGGCTGATGGCTCGTCACTATGGCGCGCTAGGGAGTGATTCGGCATCCTCGCTCACCACCCCTGCCTCAACGTGAAACCACTGAGTCGAAAAACCCTCGGGAATATCTTCCCTCACTGCCGCCGTCACTAACACCTGCTCGTACTCACTCACAATCCGTTGCAAGGTGAGCCTGCGGCTCGCGTCCAACTCGGCAAAAACATCATCGAGAATCATCACCGGATCGCCCGAAGTGGATTCATCGCGATAGCACTGCGCCACTGCCAATCGAAGCGAGAGGGCCAGGGACCACGCTTCTCCGTGGCTGGAGTGGGTTCTGCTTGGAAGACCATTGAGAGTGATTGAGAGGTCGTCCCGGTGAGGCCCCACAAGCGTCATCCCGCGGTCCATTTCCTCGCGTTGTCGGCGGGTTAATTGCTCTCGATAGTGCTCACGAAGACCCTCGACAGTTACTGGCACTTGCTCGTGGCCATCAAGGTTGACCTGGACCGAATGCCCCGGGGCAATGGTGTTGTAAGCGGTTGCGATATGCGGGGTGATGAGAGCGAGTACTTCGACACGGGCAAGGGTTATGTCGCTCGCTAGCGAGACGAAGGTATCGTTCCAGCTCTCCAAATTCTGAATCAGAGCATCTCGATTCATTCCCCGCGCTGATTTCAATAAGGCGTTTCGCTGTTTGAGTAAGCGATCGAATTCGGAAAACACGCTGTGCATGCGTGGGATGAGTTGTGTAACGGCCTCATCCAGGAATTTGCGACGAACAGCCGGCTCGCCCCGGACAATGCTGAGGTCTTCTGGGGTGAACAACACCACTCGCAACCACCCCAAAAGCTCACCGACACCCACATTTTGGCCGTTCAGCTTTGCCTTATTCGCTCCCTGAGCGTTGAGAGCAAGAGAAAGGTCGACAGATCGTGAATTGTGTCGAACGGTGGCGCGCACTGTGGCTGTGGGCTGCCCTTCTTTAACCAAGGCCTTATCAGTAGAGACGCGATGTGAACTGAGGTTACTGAGGTACCCCAAGGCCTCGACGAGGTTCGTTTTTCCTTGCCCGTTTGACCCAACAAATACAGTCACCCCGGCTGTGAGGGCGAGGTCAGTAGCGCGATGGTTTCGAAACTCTCGCAGAGATAAATGACTGACCCACATGGGTCGCGACTATCGCATCAACAAGTTGGGTTGAAGGAGATACCGATAGGCCGGAACCGATTCACCATCTTTTGATGTCTGAGTGGTAATCAACACTGGACCTGGCTTATTCGGGTTATCAGTCGGGGTGAATCCGATTCGGGCAAATTCGCTGTCCGTGTGGCTGAGGCCATCGATCAAGAACTGAGGCTTGAGTGAGACCACACATTCATTACCTACCAGGTGACCATCTGTCGTTTCAGACGCTTGAGCCTGTTCAGATCCCAGTGCTTCGAGAAGAACACCATCAGCAGTGAACGAGTAGCGAAGGGGTGCTTCTCTCTCAATCACCAGGCTGACACGTCGCGTGGCCTCAATGAGCTCTGCGGTGTTCACCACGGCGTAGTTCTCAATGGTTTCGGGGAAAAGCCTCTGAACCGGTGGGAACGAGCCCTTAATCAGCAAAGAAGTGACAGTGCGATCAGCGGCACTAAACGCGACCAACTCTCGATCGCCTCCGGTGCTGATGGTGACCGTCACCTTTTCGGCGTTTTGGAACGTCTTGCCTACTTCAGAAAGTGTGCGAGAGGGGACAAGTGCAGAGACATCGCTTAGGTTTTCTTGCGACGACCAACCGAGCGTTCTCACCGCTACCCGGTAACGGTCGGTCGCCATCATGGATAGTTCTGAGCCATTGAGATGAAGCAGCACTCCAGTAATCACCGGAGTGACATCGTCTCGGGAAGCAGCGGGGCTTACCTGGGCAATTGCATCTGCAAACTCCTCACCAGAAACCTCACCCACTTTTCCTGAGACTTCGGGAAGCCGCGGATACTCTTCGAGCGGCATGGTGAGCAGACTGAATTTGGCCGTTCCACAGACCACGCGGATGGATGAGCCATCTAGTTCGATATGGACATCCTGTTGAGGAAGGCGTTGAGCAATATCAGAGAGTAATCGCCCTGACACAAGTGATTGCCCTTCCGTTGCGACGTCCGCAGTCACGGAGGTCCGAGCAGACACTTCGTAATCGAACGACGAGAGCGTGAGGGATCCGTTCTGGGCACTCATCAGAACACCACTGAGAATAGGAAGGGTGGTGCGCTGGGGTAGCAGTTTGACGGTGAAGCTGACTGCCTCAGCAAACACATCACGGTGCACAGTGAGTTTCACGACGTGGACCTCTTTCAACGGTGGTCAGACGATTCTGGCACAACCACCAGCTCATGGTTGGCGGGGCGTCATTCTATAAAACTTAAGAGTTAACAGTAATAACCGTTGTGGACACCGTGGAGAATTTGAGTTGTTCCGCAAAAAATGTCCTGAACTACATTCGTGAAAGATGTGGAACTCGTGCGGATAGAAGCGGGGAAGGTGTCTAGGAAAATCTTCCTTCTCAGATTGTTATCCACAAGGGACGGGTATTTTCCACAGGAATCGATAGTTATCCACAGATTGGCCGCACAGTGGTGGCATTAGTAGAGCTGGCGTGACTTTATTCGAGAGGTAAGTTCCGTCACCTGGTTGTAGACGCTGCGACGTTCTTTCATTAGTTCACTGATTTTTTTATTGGCATACATCACGGTGGTGTGATCGCGGTTTCCAAAGAGTTGCCCAATTTTGGGTAGTGAGAGGTTGGTCAATTCACGACAGAGGTACATGGCAATTTGACGTGCTTGGGCGATAAGCGCTGAACGAGAGGAGCCATAGAGGTCTTCTACCGTCAGTTCAAAGTAGGTGGCGGTCTCACTAATGATTTCTGTGGGGGAAATCACATTCGCCTCTTCGGTGAGCATGAGATCTTTCATGACGGTTTGCACAAGCGGCATACTCACTGGCGACTTATTCAAGTTAGCGAAGGCCGTCACGCGAATGAGAGCACCCTCCAATTCACGAATATTGCTTGACACCTTCGAGGCCATGAACTCTAAGACATCGTCATCAATGTTGAGATCGTCGCTCGCTGCTTTCTTTCGAAGAATTGCGATACGTGTTTCGAGGTCGGGGGCCTGAACGTCGGTAATTAGTCCCCACTCGAATCGGGTGCGCATTCGATCTTCAAACCCGGTGAGCTGTTTGGGTGGTAAATCACTGGTGACGACGACCTGCTTGTTGTGATCATGCAGGGTGTTGAAGGTGTGGAAGAACGCTTCCTGAGTGGAGTCTTTCCCTTGTAAAAACTGGATATCGTCGATCAGCAGGACATCTACTTCACGGTAACGATTTTGGAATTCGTGAGAACGGTTATTGGCTATCGCGTTAATGAAATCGTTCGTGAACTCTTCGCTACTGACATACCGTACGCGGATGCCCTTGTAGAGGTTTTGTGCGTAATGACCAATCGCGTGTAGAAGGTGGGTTTTCCCGAGCCCCGATCCGCCGTAGATAAAAAGTGGGTTGTAGGCCTTTGCCGGAGCTTCTGCTACGGCCACGGCGGCGGCGTGGGAAAAACGGTTCGAGGGTCCGATGACGAAGCTGTCGAAGGTGTACTTATCATTCAGCCGGGAGAGCTGTGGGGTGCTGATGGGCTGGGTGTCCATGTTCTCATCCAGGCTGATTTCGGGGTCACTCGGGCCCAGCGCGTTCGGAACAGGACGGTCGCGCGATTCGATGTCGGGATTAACAACGATGACGAAATTTTTGGTGCCGTTTTCCTCGATGCTCTCCATCGCGGACATCAGCGGGATTCGCACGCGCTGCTCCAACATTCCCCGCGTCAGTTCGTTGGGAACTTCGAGGTACAACACACCCTGAAGAACTCCACGCGGTTCCACCAGGTCTAGAAAACCTCGCAGTTGCGGCGTAATCCGATTATCGGTGGCGAGGTGCGCCAATATCGACGTCCATAACGCGTCAATGTCGTAATCGGCCTCTACCATCACCCCTCCTACCTGTGGATAACTAGGGTTTTACCTTAGTACCACTGGGATGGCGGAGCACAATATAGGAAAAAACGTTCAAAACTGTGGATAACTCGATTTTGGGTTTGACCTGTGGGCGAGCAGACCCGTATCCTGATGTGTCGGCCTCGAACAGTTTTCCCTGGCCTCGACGTCAGGACACCGCCAGGAGTAAGAAGAAATGACCAAGCGTACTTTCCAGCCCAACAACCGTCGTCGTGCAAAGACTCACGGTTTCCGCGCTCGCATGCGT
>Ga0255779_1006742_pt1 | contig 10316 bp, 6 predicted proteins | sample 011ome_21_FD_179977 | JGI IMG/M metagenome (GOLD analysis project Ga0255779, IMG submission 179977) | Coastal salt marsh microbial communities from the Groves Creek Marsh, Skidaway Island, Georgia - 011508AT metaG (version 2) | ecosystem: Environmental > Aquatic > Marine > Intertidal zone > Salt...
ACCATCGAAATCATCATCGACGACGACGACGACGACGACGACGACGACGACGACGGGACGCCACAAAAAAGCGCCTCCATCCCGTTATTCTCTCTGAGCGCACCAACCAACGCTCTCGTCTCCAGCGGTAACAGCCTCGTCGTTTTCGCCTTCTCCAAAAGCGTTTCCACGCGTTCCCAAAACGGTGATGCCGATTTTTCTTTTCCAGCCACCAAAGCACCGACGACCGCGCGTCGATACTCTTCGTCGCTCACGACAAAAACCGCATCATCATCGCGCGCGACAGCAAACGACGACGAAGAAGAAGAAGAAGAAGCGTACCTGACGTCGTCGATGTCGAGTTTCATCTCCATCTTTATTGATTACTTTGTCTTCTTTGGTGTCTGATGTGGACAAAAACAGCAAGCAGAGAGAAGCAAAAGGCAAAAAATGACGAACAGGTGAGAAGAAAAATCTGAGGTTCTGGGAGGCCCCCGAAGAAGAAAAAAAAAGGTCCTCGAGACGCCGAAATATCATCATCTACTTGGAATCTCTCGACGTTTGGGGAAATTGCGAAAAGTGCCTCTTTTTCTCCAAAATACAAACGAAAGAGAGAGAAAAAAGGGAAAAAAAAAACCACACAAAGCGCGCGAAAAGTTTTTCTGGTTTTCGAAACGAAGGAGGAGAAAAACACACGCGCGCACGCGCACACGAAAGAACAGCTCGCGCGCGCGTTGGCGAGAGCGCGGCGTGTGTGTGTGTGTGTCTGTCTGTCTGTCTGCCTGTGTGTGCTCTGGTCGGTTCTCGGCTCGCCCTTTAAAGAGGACCCCTTATTATTCTTTTTTTTTATCCAAAAAGCGGCGTTTTTTGGTCTTTTCAGATTTTCTCGAGAGCGCTTTTTTGATTTTTTTTCGATTTTTCGATTCAAAAAGCGTCGTAGGTTAACCTAAAAGAGCACCGGACAAAAAATTCGCGCGTCGTGTCGTAACGCTCACACATCAACGAGCGCTCACGCGAACCGCGAAGGACGCACCGAAGCTCTCGAGAGCGTTATTTATATACCATCGGACTCGAATCTGCGAAATCGAACACCAACCATGGGCGATTCGAGTCAACAACAACAGTACGCGCTCATGGCCCAAATGCTCGCCGCAAGAGGCGCAGCGGCAGGAGGCCAGCAGCAACAAAATCAAAACAACGCGCGCAATCTTCCACAAAATAATCAAAACAACGCGAACGTCGCGAACAACTTCGTGACGCAGTTTCCGTTCGTGAATTATAATCTCCACGGGCAGCCGGTCGTGAATGGCGCGGGAGGTGCGATGAACAACTTGTGCGCCGGAGGAGGAGGCACGAATGTCACCGCAACGGCAAATAATGTTCAAAAAAGCGTCGCCGTTGGTGCCACGGGGGCACCGACTTTTTTGCCCCACCTCGGCTATCCGACGACGGCGACGAATGGGGGCTTGCATCATCACCTCACAGCTCATCAAGCGGCGCAAACGGTGGTAGCTCCGACGCATCACACGGTGAACGGGCAAACCGTCAAAGTGAGAAAACCGTACACGATCACGAAACAGCGCGAACGGTGGACGGAACAAGAGCACGAGCGATTCGTGGAGGCGTTGAAGTTACACGGACGCGCGTGGAGGAAAATCGAGGAGCACATTGGGACGAAAACGGCGGTGCAGATTCGAAGCCACGCGCAAAAATTTTTCGCAAAGTTACAGAAGGAACATCAGAAGAATTTAGAGGCGGATCAACTTTCGGACGTTACCAGAGGTGGCGGGAATATGGAAGATGGAGCGACGGATACGAGCGGCGAAGGTACGACGATAGAGAATGCGAAGGACGCCGAGACGGCAAAGAAGTTGAGCGGGAATAATAATTCCAAGTTGTTGATTCAAGCGCTGATAGGAAAGAAGAATAAGGACGAAGTGACGGGAAATTCAAAGGAACTAGACGAAGCAGAGCTATTGAATAACTTAGCGAGTGGAGATAAGCCGGCGGTGATTAAGAGAACGTCGAGCATGTCCACGGGAGGGAAGACTACAGCTTCGGATATTCCCCCGGCGAGACCGAAACGGAAACCGACGCATCCGTACCCGAGAAAACAAAGTTCGTTGACCGAGAAACAGATGCGGGGTACGTTACCATCCGGTTCGTTCGTGAATAAAAAAGGGCAAACGATGAACGACGCTTTGATTGACGCTGCGGCGGTTGAGCAGCACGCGTCCGCGTCGGCGGCGCAGGCGCTCATGAACGCCACATCCGAAATGGTTCGCAACAGGATGATTCAAGAGATGCAGATGCAACAGTTACTGCAACAACAACAACAACAAAATAAGAATGGAGCAAACAACAATGATACGACGGCAAATCCGCTTCTCGCGCATCTCGCCATGCAACAAGAAGTTCCGAATCCGTTGTCGCAGTTGCAAGCGCTCATGGCGGCGAATCCTATGTTTACCGCGATGAACTTTGGTGGAGGTCTACCGGGCATGCCGAATATGGCGGCTGTCGCTGCAAACAGCAACGGCATTGGTGGGTTCATGCCGAACTTTGCGACTATGAATAACAACAATGAAGTAAAACCAACGACGACGACGACGACGACGACGACGACTAACGCGAATAATACTAAGAACAATAAAATTAAAGCGGAAGAAGCTAAACCGACGACAACCGCGACGACGGATAAAACAAAGAATTCTGATGTTTCCGAAGATGCGAAGGCAGCAAGTACACTCAAGCCGAATTCGCAGTCTGCATTCTCTGGTTACGTGAGACCGACGACGACGGCAGCGAACAATAACAATAGTAATAATAATAACGGTAGTGATAGCGCCGTGATGGCTGCGGTTCAACAACATCAACAGATGCAGTATTGGAACGCACAAATGGCGGCGTTGGCGGCGATGCAAGATCCGAATGCATTCGCACAGTTTCTTCAGCACCACCAAATGGGTAACATGGCGATGGCGCAACAGCAACTACAAAACAACAACGCGTACGCCGCAGGTGCTGCTAAGTATGAAGCTGGAAATGGGAGTTTAGCAGCTATGGCTGATGCCGCCGCGGAGCAAAAGAAGAACGCCGACGTCGAACCGAGGACGACTGAAAAGGCTCAGGCGGCGGGACAAACGACAACAACGGCTACTGATGCAGGGAAAACGGCGAAGACGATTGCAGCGACGCGAACAACGACTGTTCCTCAAGTCCCGAAAGAGATTGAACTCGCGGTCGCCAAGAAACAGCAAAGTCCGGATTCCGATAAGGCCACGGAAGATGGTGAAAATAAGGAAGATGGTAACATCAGTAACAAAGATACCATCACAAACGCGACAACGACGACGACGACAACAACGACGACGACTGGAAGACGCTCACGACGAGCGGCAGCTGTCGTCGCTGCGGAGAAGGTTACGGCGCAAGTCAGTGGTGGGAGAGCTACCCGCCGAAACAATAACAACGGAGGTAGTGGAAGTGGAAGCGGAAGCGGCAGTAGAAACCAAAACCGACCCGGAGGTAATAAGAATCAAGGCTCCAGTGGTAGTGATGGTTCTGACGACGTCGCGCAGAAAGGTTTCGAAACCAACTCGTTTCGCGTGTATCAACAAGGTCAAGAATTTTAGTATTTTTGGGGCGCGGGAGAGAAAAATAGGTAGAATAGATCAATAATCCCCTCTTCCCGGTCGCTTTGCATGGATGGGCTTTCATCATTATAACAGTGTATTTGTAATTGTATGTTCAAAAATGATCAGTAAAACAATATTCTTTAAAGTTTGTGTCTCACTCCTTTCCTTTTCTCGCTGCATCGGCAAAACTATGAAGCCTCGTGCTTATTCTCGCCAACCGGCGTGGCTGGTTCAACTTCTCCCTCTCTTTCTTCTTCTTCTTCTTTCTCCATAGGTTCTTTTCTCTTTCTGTCGTTCACGTCGTGCGCAAAAGCGCCGCCTTTTTTCGTCAAAAGCTCGTTCGCTGCCAACAAAGTTTTCTCCTGCAAGTTTTTCTCTTTTGCGATGATTCGATCGAACTGCGCGTTTATCTCCTCACCGAAATCCTCGAACGTTTCAATCTTTACGTCCCCGAATTTACTCTCGCACATCTTCTTCAACTCTGCCTCCACCTCATTCATCTTCTCTTCCTCCTTCTTAATCTCTTCCGGATACTTTTTCACCTCTTCCATTTGACTCGCCAAAGCCTCGTACTCTCCTAATAATTTTAATCGGTTTTTCCTCTTCTCCTCTTCCTTCCGTAAATTCTCAAACGTCGCTCTCCTCAACTCCTCTCTCAACCGAACGATTTCTGTCTCCTGATGATCCATCTCCTCTTGGAGGTGTCTCAGCTCCTCCTCTCGCTCCTTTGCTTTCTTTAGCTCCTTCTCAAGAGTACTCTTCTTCTCTTCCTCTTCGAGTTTCTTCTCCTTCAGTTCTTCCTGATACTTCTTCTCCATGTCTTCCAACGCTTCGCATTCTCTCTCTAACTTTGCCACCGCGTCCTCGCGATCGAACTCTCGAGCGATCGTTTCCATCGGATCTTCCTCTTTCCTGTTGTTGAACGAAATCGAGGAGAACATGTTTGTTTGTTTGTTTGTTTGTTTGTTCGTTTGCGCGCGTGCTTTTTCTTCTGTCTTTGTTTGTTTCGCGTATTTTACAAACAAAGCAAACCATTTCTGCTACCCTAAACATGGGTCAAGGCGTCAAGGCAGTTTCCCCAACCGGTTCTTCTTCATTCGTGAACACACGCACACTTACACGCGCGCGAGAGAGAGAGAGAAAGAAAGAGAGACGAAATAAAAAGAACGTCCGATTGCGTTTTATTTCTGTGGCGATTCGTGAGGGTGGCTCGTAAGCGAGGGTGAAAGAGAGAGAGAGAAAAGATATCGCGCGCGATGAGCGCAAACAACAACTCGACGACGAAGAAAATAGAGTTCTCGAATGGAAAACTGTTGTTGGACTCTCGGCCGATACTCTCCGGCGGATCGCTCTCGTTGTCCACGATGGCTTCAAAGTCGCACCAAGCGCACGTATCGAGCGATCCGTCGGTGCAGATTTTGCGAAAAGTGGCCACGAATGCACCGAACGACGCGCAAAGTAGGCACGTGTTGCAGTTCAGCACGATAACGGAAGAGGTGGTGAGTTCGTTCGTGTGCACGGCGAGATGTAAACTGTGGTGGATGTCCCCGGCGTGGGGCAGAGATTTAGGGAAGGATTTACCCGCAGAGACGCAGTATTTGATGTTAGAACTCGGGGAGAACGGGAGGGAGGGTTACGTGTGCATCTTGCCCCTAACCGGAGATAAGTTCAGAGCAACTTTGTCCGGCTTTCATCCGATGTGGGAAAGGCGAGGGTCTTTTCTCGTCGTCGAAAGCGCGTGCGATGAAGTGAAAGCAGACGGCGTTGATAACGTGGCAATCATATCGTGGGCGAATAGCCCATACGATGCGTCGAAAAAGGCGATCAAAATGGCAAGTTTGGCTTTAAAAGGAAGCTTCAGACCGCGAGAGGAGAAGGTGACTCCGCCGGTGGCGGACGTGTTCGGATGGTGCACGTGGGATGCGTTTTACGAGAAAGTCAGTCCGAAACGGATCGGGAAAGGATTGACGAGTTTGCAAAACGGAAATTCACCTCCGAGATTTGTGATCATCGACGATGGGTGGCAAAACGTAGAACCAGATAAGGAGTATAGAAATAGTAGGACATCGGCAGGAACTAGTAACGACAACAGCCGGGAACCGAGCAAAAACGATGAAGACATAGAAGAAGACGAATACATCGATGACGGCGACGAAGACGACGACGAAGCGCAAGCTCCATTGACGACGCCGACAGTTAAGCCGCCTGGGTATTTTGCCGCGTGGTTCTACGCGTTTTATTGGCGGAGATTACACGCCATGCGAGCGCACGGCGTGTTTTGGCACACCCTCCGCATTTTGATTAATTACGTGTTGTACGCATTCGTAGCCATGAAGACGGCGTCGTTGTCGTATTTCAACCACAGGGTCGTCTCTATTCGAGCGAATAAAAAGTTTTCTAACTTTACCGGGTTCCGGAGAGGTAGCTTTAGCGGGAAACGGTCGCCGTTTGGGAGTTTAGCGACGTTGGCGGGCAAAGCCGGAAAAAAGATGCAAAAGGCGATAAAAACGGTGGGTAGTTTAGATTTTTTGGATAAAATGTCCCCGCCGGGATCGCCAAAGTTTTCGCATTCGAGACCTTCGCTGGATTCGTTGCGATCTGCGGACCAGCAGATGGATTTAGCTGGACACGAAAAGAACAAACTACGAGGCGAAATAGACGGGTTAGGCAACGTCGTTCGAGCGATTAAGAAAAAGTACGACGTAGATTACGTCTACTGTTGGCACGCTTTGCTTGGATATTGGGGTGGGGTGCACCCGGACGAAGAAAACGTGAGAGAATTTGGCGCGAAACTGAAGTATCCGAGGCATAACCCGTCGTTGTTAGCGGTGGAGCCTTCGCAGGCGTGGGATCCATTGACTGTGTGCGGCGTCGGCGTCCCAGCGCCGGAGAAAATGCAACACTTTTACAACGAGTTACACGAATACCTCTCCGCGGCTGGTGTAGACGGTGTCAAAGTGGATGCCCAAGCCGTTATTGGCGCGTTAGGTTACGGTAACGGACCAAACGGTGGAGGTCCAGCGTTTGCGAGAAACACACACGAAGCGCTAGAGAAATCCGTCATGAATTTTTTTCCAACCAATGGGTTGATTAATTGCATGTGCCATTCCACGGAAAACTTGTACAATTTCAAAATGTCAAACTTAGCGAGAGTGTCGGACGATTTCTATCCGACCAACGAGGCTTCGCACACGGTTCACATTGTCAACGTGTCCTATAACTCTATGTTTATGGGTGAGATTGTCATCCCGGATTGGGACATGTTTCAATCGGCTTCGAGTACGGGAGGTTTACACGCCGCCGCGAGAGCGGTTGGTGGATGCCCAATATATGTTTCCGATCACCCGGATAAACACGACTTTAACGTTTTAGGCCAGCTTGTCATGCCCTCTGGGGCGATTTTACGCGGGAAATTTCCCGGACGCCCGACGAGAGATTGTTTGTTCAAAGACGTGTGTCGAGATGGGAAGACGGCGTTGAAAATATGGAATAGAAACAGTGTCGGTGGTATTGTCGGAACGTTCAACGTTCAAGGCGCGTGTTGGTCCCGAGAGGTAAATCAGTACGTCTCGTTTGGCGGTAAAGATACCCAAGCGGTGACCGCGCGCGTGCGACCGCGAGATATCGAAGGCTTTCGTTCCCAATACGGCGGTAGTAATAATAGTCAACAGGAAGACGAGGAAGTCTCGAGTAGAAAAGATTCATCCGGACTGAATAATAACAACGGACCGGATGCAATAGGTGATCAAATGTTTGCCGTGCGTTCGCACCGAACCGGCGATGTCGACGTCTTGCGTCTGCACGAAGCGACCGAAATCGCCTTAACGCGCAAAGATTGGGACGTGTTCACCATCACGCCCGTGTTTGAGTCCTTTCGTGCCAGACGCTCCGCACCAGACGAATCCATCGATGAGGAAGGATTATCGTCTTTGGACACGTCTGTACCAGCTACTCCTGAAATTAGGTCACCAGTCAAAGCTAAACCACCAGTTTCCATGACGGAGAGTAGCGTCGAAAGTGGAAGCGCAAAGACTAACAACGCCGAAAAGAAAACCACCCAACAGCTGATTAAGAAACTCAAGCGCGCCAACATCCGCTTCGCCTGTTTTGGCCTCACGAAAATGATGAACGGCAACGCCGTCGTCCAAAATTGTAAGCTCGAGAAAATTAGCGGCAAAAGTTACCGCGCGACGGTCCTCTTATCCAAATCTTGCGGCCAACTCGCGTGTTACAGCAGCGAAAAGCCGAAGAAAGTCTCCGCGACGAGTCGCGCGGCGAATGGGAAGAAACACGACGTCAGCGGTTGGCGGTACGAGGAAGAATCGTGCATGTTGTTTGTCGATTTAGGCGACATCGAAGACGTGTTTTGGACGCTCTGGTTCGAGTACTGATAGCTGAACGATGCTAGTTGAACGACGACGACGACGACGACGACGACGATGGGTGGCCCATCTACCCGAGCGTATAGATAGAGTGTTTTTAAAAGAAGGAAAAGATATTTTTTCATCCTCACAACTAGAGTTTACTTTCTCAAGTTCTCATGCCAGCGCAACCTACCTCCTCCTCCTCCTCTTCTTCTCGCGAAATCTCCTCGCGCCATGAAAACTATCTCGGTCCAATTTCGGCGACGCCGCAGTTGATGTGCGAGCGCATCGTCGACGCTATTTTCCCGTCGTCGTCGTCGTCGTCGTCGTCGTCGTCGTCTAAAACGCATCGACGCACCGACGACGACAAAAGCCGGCGACAAAAAGAAGTCGTCGTTTTCGACATCGGGTGCAACGACGCGCGAGTATTAATCGCTTCGTGTCAAAAAAACGAGCGCGTGAGAGGAATTGGGATTGAAATCGACCCGGTCGCGGCGGCGAACGCGCGGAATAACGTCAGAAAATGTAAACTCGAAAACCGCATCGAAATTCGAGAACAAGACGCGTTGACCGTTACGGAGGACGATTTGCGTCGCGCGGAGTACATATTTTTGTACCTGTTGCCGAAAGGAAACGAAAAAATCGCGAAACTTTTGCGAGAGAAAATGAGCGATCGGTGCAAGATCGTGTGCTACATGTTTAAGCTTCCAGAGAACGACGACGACAAGTTTTGGACGAAACGATTGACGAAAGAAGTCGCGTTTGAGAACTCGCGGAAACGAGAGAGGAAAGGCGTGGACTCGAGTCGGTACAACAGGATTTACGTGTACGGGAGCACGAGAGAGATGGTGAGAAGAGAAAAGATTGGGAAAGCAGTCAGAGCTGCTCTAGCCATAGCATTAGGCGTAGCGTGTTGTAGGCTCAAGTAAAAGTAGCACAGTTTGAAGTTATGTATATATTAGCGGTAGATTTGATAGTAATAATAATAAAAGTGGGGTTGGTTTAACGTTTTCCGGTTCACATGCACATGTAAATTTACGCGCCCTTGGCGAAGTCCAAACCTTTTTGGATGCTTCCTTTCAACTCTTCCATCATGCCGTCTAAACCTTTTTGCTCGTACGCGGTCAACGCGCCGGTACCGTGAATCTTCTCGACGCCTTCTCTCCCCAAGCTCACCTTGGTGGCGAAAAATTCGACCCCTGGGACGACGTCCGACTCAACGTACGTGCACTCCACAACGCCAGCTTCACCATTTTTCGCTCTCAAGCACGCGTCGCCAAACAACGCACCGGCGTACGCCATACTCAACGTCGCCGAACCTTTACCAGCCTTGGCCGCGACGACTTCCGTCCCGCCGTCTTGCGTTCTCTTCGTCAACGCGTCAATCTCTTCGTCCGTCAACGCCGCTTTCGGCGTCGCTTGGCTAAACAACGGCAAAATAGTAACTCCCGCGTGGCCGCCAATCACAGGCACGTCCACCTTCGCCGTCTCCAACCCTTTCTTTTCCGCGTAAAAAGTCTTCGCTCGCACGACGTCCAACGTCGTCACGCCAAACAACTTCTTCTTATCGTACACACCTTTTTGCTTCAACGTCTCCGCGGCAATCGGAACCGTCGAGTTCACCGGGTTAGAAATGATGTTCAACATCGCTTTCGGGCAGTTATCCGCGCACGCTTCGACCAACCCTTTCACGATCCCCGCGTTGATCTTGAACAAATCGTCGCGCGTCATCCCTGGCTTCCTAGGAACACCCGCCGGGATGATGACCAAATCGCAATCCTTCAGCGCGTTCTTCAACCCGTCCTCGCCGTCGTCCGCTTGCGAGTACCCTTTCACTTGCGCCTTCGTGTTGATGTGCGACACGTCCGCGCCAACCCCAGGCGTCCCCGCGATATCGTACAAGCGGAGTTCCGTCACCAAAGGGTTCATCTTCATCAAGAGGCCGCACGGTTGGCCGATGCCGCCGGCGGCGCCCAGGACGGCGACTTTGTACCCTCTCGTCGTTTGGTGAGAGTTGATCGGGGAGGAGAGAGAGCGAGAGGACGCTCGCAACGCGGATTTTAAGATTCTGGAGGCCATTTTTTATGGAGTTTGTGTGTGCACTTTTCGAAAGAGCGAGAGCGTAATAGTTTGGGGAAATGTGATCGGGAAATCCGATCTCGAGAGGTTCGAGTGGGATCGAGAGAAAAGAGCAAAAAAGAATCTTTGAAAATACACGAAAGAGAGAGAGAGAAAAGGGAGATAAAATTTTAAGCCTTACGCGCGTTGTACGTCTCTCTCTCTCTCGTCTCTCTCTCTGGAGATATTTTAAGCGTATGCGCGTTGTGTGTGTCTC
>Ga0255779_1006749_pt1 | contig 10308 bp, 7 predicted proteins | sample 011ome_21_FD_179977 | JGI IMG/M metagenome (GOLD analysis project Ga0255779, IMG submission 179977) | Coastal salt marsh microbial communities from the Groves Creek Marsh, Skidaway Island, Georgia - 011508AT metaG (version 2) | ecosystem: Environmental > Aquatic > Marine > Intertidal zone > Salt...
GATGAGCCAGGTCGTTTGCAAGTGCGCGATCCTTACACCACCATGACCATTGCCGGTTTCAACGGAGGAAATGGAATCTGGATGACCCGAGATGGTTTGAACTTCAACACGACTCCGGAATGGATTCGCTTGGACAATGCCCCTGCAGGAACAGGAACGAAAGCGGTTGAGTTCACGGTGAACGTCGAGCCAGAAGCAGGAAACTACATGTTCGTGAGCGGTTGGGACGGTAAATTGTACCGTTTCGATAACATGGAATCGATTTACAGCCAAGCGGATGTCCCAGCGAACATGCGCAAGCAAATCCAAACAGTGGGTGCGGCCATTACGGGCATCTCTGTGGATCCGAACAACCCCAACCACGTGGTCATCACGGTCGGTGGCTATGGTACGGTTTCTTCCGGTAAGGTTCAAGAAACGTTCAATGCGTTGGATGAGACGGTAAACTGGACCAACATTTGGAATGTGGATGGATTGGAAAAAATGCCATGCTATGATGTGGTTATTGATGCCATGGACCCATCAGGCCAAACGATTTTGGTGGGAACGGAGTACGGAGTTTTCGCTACAGAAAACGGAGGTGACGATTGGGTAATGGCCAACCGAAACATGGCCTCCGAGGCCAACCAAGTCACGGCTCCTGTCTTTGACTTGAAGCAGCAATGGCGTGGCGCTTCTCCTTGGATTACGCCTTCGAACCAGGGTGCGATCTATGCGGCAACACACGGACGCGGTATCTTCCGATCTGACTTGTTCCTGGATGTAAATGAGGACGCGGGGGAAGAGTTGGCAGCGGCACAGGGATTGCTGGTGTACCCGAATCCGGTGACGGACGCGACCTTCACCTTGCAATCGCGCGCCATGAAGGGCAGCTTCCAGTTGCAGGTGTTTGATTTGACTGGAAGGCTGAGCATTGACCAATCCGTTCAAGGATATACCGGCGGTGCTTTAACGGTCGATGCCTCGAACTTGCCAAACGGCCAGTACATCGTGCGCCTCGTGAACGGTCAGTTCCAAGAGACAGCGAAGTTGTTGGTTCGCCATTGAGGTTGAACGGTCCAATACAGCATATGAGAATCCCCGGTCTGCAGAGGCCGGGGATTTCTTATTTCAGACGGACGTTTTTTTAGCCTGATAAGCGTGTATACTAAGTCAGCTTCAGCAACTCAGCTTTTCCACCCTCGATTTTGGCACACGTGAAATGGTGCAACCAATCTCCCAGGTTGATGTACCGGGCTTGAACTCCATTCTGAGATGGATGTGGTACCTCGAGGTCCAGAGGCAGATGCCGATGTCCGAAGAAAAAGCAGTCAATGGCCTCGTCCTTCAGGATTTCTCGACAATGGTGCCAAAGCCATTCGTTTTCTGCGGATTCGAAGGTGATGTCTTCCTTGCCACCGTTGGCCCGGCTATTTCGCGAAAGGTGTGTGGCAAGGGTGATCCCAAGATCCGGATGAACCCAGCGAAACGCCCATTGCAAAAGGGGGGTAGTGAAGACCTTTTTGATGCGCTTATAACTGTAGTCGCCCGGTCCCAATCCGTCACCGTGGCCGATCATGCACCGCAACCCATCGTATTCTCGGGTAATAGGTTGTCGGTGGACAGTAACCCCCAATTCGTCTTCCAAATAACCGTACGTCCAGAGGTCGTGATTCCCGACATGGTAATGAATGGGTAAGCCCGTATCGGCGATGCGGGCAATAGCGCCCAGTAGTCGCACGCCGCCTTTGGGCACGGCATGACGGTATTCATGCCAAAAATCAAAGATGTCGCCTACCAAATGGATTTCTGTGGCTGAACCCGACGACGCGTGTCCGTGACCTGCGGCCGAATCCTCGAGCCATTGAATGAAACGCAATTCTCGCACACGGCTCTTCTCCGGGGAGGGAGCGCCTAAATGCAAATCGGAAGCCAGATGGACCCGGTCCAATTAACGGAGCAATTCGTTGAGTTTCGCGGCGAGTGCTGGTCCACGCAAATGTGTGGCGGCGATGATGCCGTCCTGGTCAACCAAAACCGTATGGGGGATGCTGCTCACGCCGTAGGATCGGGCGGCGGCGTTTTGCCAGTATTTCAAATCACACACATGGTTGGGCCAAAACAGACCGTCTTGGGAAATTGCCGCTTTCCATTTGTCCGCGTTTTGGTCAAGGGATACGGAGAAAACCTCAAACCCCTTGCTTCGGAATTGATTGTAAGCGTTGACAACATTCGGGTTTTCACGGCGGCAAGGCCCGCACCAAGAAGCCCAAAAATCGATGAGTACGACCTTGCCTCTGAGGTCACTGAGTCGCCGCTCGTTGCCGTCTGGGTCCGCCATGACGATTTCCGGCGCCTCGTCACCTACACCGTATCGTGAGTTTTTCGTGGGTCGCGGCTTATTCGTACCGTTGCCCTTGTTGACCACCCGCGCCTTGCCTTTGGTCGCAACGGTCAGTGCTTGGTGAAAACTACCTTGACCTAAGGACGCCTTCGTTGCCTTCAAAACCTCTTCAAATAACCCCGCATTTACACCGGGCTCCAAATGCTCTAACGGACCCAGTGAGGCGAGCGATCCCGGATGATCTTTGAGGAATTGTTTCGCCCATCCGTCCGCCTCATCTTTTTTACTTGCCGCTTGGTCCGAAAGGTCTTGCATTTTTTCCCGATCTCGCGTCTGTTGCATCATACCGCGGAGCATGCTCAATTGCGTTTGCATGGGCATCGCCTTGGCATAGTATTCGTGAACCTCTGCCGTGGGTTTGGATCCTTTGATTTTAGCGTTTGTGATGAATCCACCATCCGGGATTTCGGCTTGAATATGAACGTGCATGGTGCTGTCCATGATGATGACCATCGGTGAATTGTTGCCTACCATGAGCTGGTAGTAGTCCATGACCAAAGGACGCTCCGCCACCAATTCAAATTGGCCTTCCATGGTGGAAGTCGCCATTCCCATGGAGACAAACTTACCTGCTTGCCCGTCGATACCTGGAACCCACTTACGAAGTTGCATTTCCACTCCGAGTCCTTCACCGGTGAACACACCTGAGATTGCGTTTTTGGGTCCGTTCACTCCGCCGTTGCAACCGGCGAACAGCGTCCCCATGATTCCGATGATGATCCAATGCGCGAGGCGCAATTTGGCAGTTTCCTTCACTAGCTCCTTCATATTCCAAATATCTTGAATTTTCGGCGTTTCTCGGCAGTTCAATCTGGGTGAGTCTCGATTTGTTGTTTCAGCCAGGCCGTCACGGCATCGGGTTCGTGCCAAACGGCTTCTAACGGTTCGTATCGCACTTCGATACCCTCTATTCCTTGAGAAGGGAGTCGCATGGCATCTTTTTCAGTCGTTACCACGGCATGAAGGCGATCGGAATCCAGGATTCGTTTCCAGCGATCGAAGTCTTTTTCTGTGAAATTGCGATGGTCGTTAAACGCTTCACGTCGGACGACTTGGAAACGCTCCGCGAGTCGGTCCATGAAGCGTTCGGGCCTTGCAATACCAGCAACCGCTAAGATTCGTTCGCGTCTCGCTGGGGGCGATGCGGCATCTCCGTTGGGACACTTGGCATCAGATGGCCAGAATCGCAGGGACTGGGGCTGCATCCGGGTTGCAAAAACCGGTCGATTGGACGGGAAATCCAGGGCGAATTTCTGGCGCACATCCGCGGCATGTTCTTCCATCCGCGTAACGATGACGGCATCTGCATGAATCAGACGGCTTGGTAGGTCACGCAGACGGCCTAATGGGAGCAAGGCATCCTCGGAGACGGGTTGGGTGGAGTCGACAAGCAACATGCTGATGGTCGGTTGTAGCCAACGGTGTTGGTATGCATCATCGCACACGACCCATCGCAAATCAGGCCGCTCATCTCGCATGCGCTTCAATCCCTCGATCCGATCTTCGCACACGGCGACGGCGGTATGTCGCAACTTACGCGACAACATCAAAGGTTCGTCGCCCACGGCCGAAGCGCTATCCATGGGGGTGACCCATGCAAAACCCTTCGTTGAGCGGCCGTATCCACGGCTGAGCACGCCGACCGCACCGGCGCCGAGGATGGCCTCCATTTCCAATACGACGCGCTCTGTGAGCGGCGTTTTCCCTGTTCCTCCCACCGTGAGGTTTCCGAGAACGAGTGTCGGCAAGGCACCTTCCCTTGACTTGAATAAGCCGATATCAAAAAAGAAATGCCGTACGTGCAGAACACCGGCATAGAGGAGCGCAAACGGGCCCAAAAACAACCTGCGGAGGAACGGGGGTTTCACCCCCTAAAAGTAAGGGTTGATTCCGACCCAGTCACGTTTGCGTTAGTACATTTGGTTCATGCAAGTACAGGAAAAATGGAAGGTTGCCGATGTGGTTTCGGTATTGGAAGACTGGGCGCCGCCCTCGTTGCAGGAAGGGTACGATAATTCGGGGTTGCTGGTCGGTGATCGGAACGCGTTGGTTACCGGTGTCTTGGTTTCACTGGATTGTACGGAGGCGGTGGTGGAAGAGGCGGTTGCACGTGGAGCGAATCTGGTGGTTTCCCATCATCCCATTGTTTTTAAAGGATTGAAGCGGTTTACCGGTGCCAACTACGTCGAGCGCACGGTGATGGCAGCCATCAAGCACGGGATCAATTTGTATGCCATTCACACGAACCTCGATAACGTCGCAGATGGTGTAAACCGGCGGTTGGCGGAACTCGTCGGCTGCAGCCCAGAATCATTGCGCATCCTTCGACCGAAAGCGGAGACCCTCATGCAGCTGGTTGTATACGTGCCCCAATCACAATTTGAGGCCGTGCAAGAGGCGATGTTTGCAGCGGGTGCGGGACAAATTGGAAAGTACGATGAATGCGGCTGGTCGGTAGCTGGCCAAGGTACGTTTAGGCCCTTGCCCGGTGCCGATCCCTTTGCGGGAAAAATGGGTGTTCGGGAAGCAGCTGACGAAAGGCGTCTTGAAGTGGTCGTGGAACCTTGGAAGCTCGCACCGGTCTTGCACGCGATGCAGGAGGCGCACCCATATGAGGAAGTGGCGCACAGCGTGTGGCCATTGGAAAATGCACTCAAGGACGTAGGAAGCGGAATGATCGGGGAGTTGGCGACGGAATTGAGTGAGGAGGCGTTCTTGGATGGGCTGAAGAAAACGTTGGGATGCGGGACCGTGAAGCACACACAATTGCTGGGGCGATCCGTCCGGAAAGTGGCTGTTTGCGGAGGTTCGGGAAGCTTTTTGTTGGGCGACGCCATTCGTGCCGGTGCCGATGTTTTCGTCACATCTGACTTCAAATACCATGAGTTTTTCGATGCGGACGGTCGAATTGTCATAGCCGATGTAGGGCATTATGAAAGTGAATGGCAAACAACGGACTTGATTGTCAACCGCCTAAACGAAAAATTCCCTAATTTTGCCGTCCATTTGGCAAAGGCCAATCCGAATCCTATTCACTATCGCTGACCTCAATATGGCTAAAAAAACCACCGCCTCTACCGCAGAAGATAAACTGCGCGCGTTGTACGACCTGCAATTGATTGATTCCCGCATCGACCGCATCCGCGTGGTGCGTGGGGAGTTGCCATTGGAGGTTGAAGATTTAGAAGATGAAATTGCGGGGTTGCGAACTCGCCTCGAGCGCTCCGAAGAAGATTTGGATTTGGTGAATCAGCGCATTTCAGCATACAAGAATCAAATCGAGGACAGCAAGGCCTTGATTGCGAAGTACACTGAGCAACAAAATAACGTTCGCAACAACCGAGAATTTGAGTCACTCAATAAAGAAATCGAGTATCAAACACTTGAGATCGAGTTGTGTGAAAAGCGTATTCGTGAATGCCAAGCACAAGCAGAGCAAAAGACTGAAGTCGTAAGCAGCAGCAAGGAGAAATTGGAGATGCGTGAAGCAGATCTTGAGGGGAAGAAGAAGGAGTTGTCAGAAATTGTAGCTGAAACGCAACAGGAAGAGGATGTTTTGAAAGAACTCAGCGAAAAGATGGCTAAGGAGATCGACGACCGCTTGTTGGCAAGCTACCAGCGCATTCGCGCCGCAGCGAAAAACGGATTGGCGGTCGTGCCGATTGAGCGTGAGGCGTCGGCCGGTTCTTACATCAAGATCCCGCCACAGCGACAAATCGACATCGCAGCGCGCAAGCGCATCATCGTGGATGAGCACAGCGGAAGAATTCTTGTGGATAAGGAACTTGCGGATCAAGAATTGGATCGCATGGATTCACAAATCAGCAAGGCAATCGCGAAAGTGAAGAAGTAAGCGTTTCCGACGCTCAAAACAATAAAAAAAGGCACCTTTGCGGGTGCCTTTTTTATTGCCGTTATCGCTTCAGGAGCAGCCGCATGCGTAGATTTTGGAGGTCCGGATCCGGATTGGCTCCCGGGACTTGCTCCAACATCTTGGAAGCTTGCTCATAGTCTTCGTTGGCTCCCGCAAAATCACCTATTTCGATCCGGAAAAAACATCGCATTTTATAAAAGAGGAGGTCCCCAAACCCGGCGTCGATGGCTTGGGTCATCACCGCTGCCCCCTTATCGAACTGTTGACTTTCGAAGTATAAGGTGCTCAGGTTCATGAAATAAGATGGGGGCTTAAAATCCCGCGGAATCTGTTGGTAGAATTGCTCGGCAGTCTTTAAATCTCCTAGCTTTTTCGCGGCAAGGGCTACGTTTTCGAAAGCTTCCGGTTGGGGTTTCCATTCGGCTGCTATCTTGAAATATCGCAACGAGTTTTGCGGTTCTGCATCGGTTGTCATCAAGCCCAACGCGGTGTACAAATAGCTTAATTTCTCGGGTTCAAACCGGCTGTCAGGGTTTGCGTCCACTATCTCGAAGTCCCGCTTTGCCCGGGCAAATTGTCCCGCCTCGTAATACAATGCACCGCGCATGCCGTTTGAAAATGTGGCTTTTTGATTTTCGAGGTTGTGGGTCCATAGTGCGATGGTGTTCTGCCAATGACGGGTTTGCTGCAAAGCCAACCCGGTGAACACCACAATGGCTCCAATCCCAACGACGTTCACGGACGACGGTTTGAGGAGCGCTGGTTTCATCGTGCGCACCACCCCGATAACCATCAACCAAATGCCCAGCGATGACAAGTAGGCATAGCGATCTGCGTACGGCCCTAAAAACGATGTTACGAGCGCCGTGTGCAAAATGATGTTGCCCAGAAAAAATAAGGCACCGAACACGATGAGTTTCTGATTTCGGTAACGGAACAGCAGGGTCCCGAGGCCTGCGAGCGCCGCGTATGCCCCAACATTCCACCCATTCCAAGCCTCAGCAGGCCAATCGTACACAATGCCGAGTTGCAATGGCGCAAATGTTTTTGTGAGGTACCAGAGGACTTGCGACGGCACCAATAGGATTGGGTTGTAATCGCCTGTGAACCCCGATTGCCCGCCACGAAAATGCCAACTGATCATCCCGAAACATATAGCGATGCCGATGAACGGCAACTTCTCAACCAACCGTTTGCGATCGATGAGCGCACCGCCTCGCCAATAATCGAGTAAGAATAACACCCCTACAAACGGCAGCATTTGGACTTTGGCAAGGCATCCCAACGTAAACCATACCGCCGCATACAGGTAAGGCTGTCGTTGGCCTTCTGCCAAAAACCGATCATACGCCAGCATGCTCGCCAAGTAGAACGCTGTGAACAGGAGGGTGCTTGTGGCCGATACCCAGCACACGGCCTCCACTGCCAGCGGATGGGCGACGAACAGCATCGAAAGTATGAAGGCGAGCCGGGGTTCCTCCAACAGCCGTTTGCCCAATCGGTACACCAACACGCCATTCAGCACATGCAAAAGCAGGGAAACGACGTGAAAGGGTGTGGCAGAAGCGTGCCCAAAGGCGAGGTTGATGACCGTGAACAGGAGCGTGGTGAGCGGTTGGTACATGCCCACCGTCGAATTGGTGAACATGCCGTGCAGGTTGTCCCAAGTGAGTGCGCCTACAAACGGATTTTCGAGCACTTGCCCGCCGTCGTCGATGGCTATGAACCCGTAGCGCGTTGAAGCGCCATAAATGACAAATGACAAAACGGCAATCAGACCGATTCGATGCGATTCCTTCATAGGTCGGAGTTGTTGCTCCGAATCTAGCTCGCCATGCTAATTGTTGGCTCCAAGCTTACAAATTGTATCCCACTGCTGATTGTGGATAGGGCGGTCCCAGTTGATTTCAGCCCTTGCGCTTGCGCGGGGTTGCGGAGCCTCCCCCGGTGGGCTTGAATTTGCGTGCGCCAAAGGTGCGTTTAGGCGGTCGGTCGCCGGCGCCTGTACCGGCGTTTCCGCGCCTGCTGAACCGTGCATCGCCGGGCGCATCATTGCCTGCCGAAGAGCTCTTGCCATACTTTTTTTCGGGCTTGGGAGCCGTCCGCTGCCAACCATCGTCTTCAGAGAATTTGCGGTCTTTTCGTCCTCCTGTTTTGGGGCGCGTGCCTGCGTAGGTGCGGTTGGATTTTCGGCCGCGGGCGTCTCGTCCCCCGTCTCGACCACCTTTGTAGCCGTCACTGTACCCGCTTCGTGCGCCGCGCTGCGTTCCTTCTGCGGGCTTGAGGTTCAAATCCTTGCCTCGCGTCACGTCGAGTTTGGCCAATTCCAACCCCACGATGCGATTCAATACTTCTTCCTTGGTCATGCCGTCGAAGCGCTCAAGGGTGGCAAACCAGAGATCCATCGGTAAGCCTTGGTTTTCCTCTCGTGCCAGTACGCCATCCGCCCAGCTTTCGAGTCGGGCTGACGCAATGTCTTTGGCGTCAGGAATCATGACGTGCTCAAATTCGATGCCGAGGCTTTTGGAAAATCGGTTCACCACCGCACGTTCGCGTTGGCTGATGAATGCCAGCGAAATGCCTTTTTTGCCGGCACGAGCAGTCCGACCCGATCGGTGCGTGTAGTACTCTTGGTCGTTGGGCAGTGAGTGGTGAAAGACGTGTGTTACGTCATTTACGTCAATGCCACGAGCTGCCACGTCGGTAGCGATGAGCACTTGCAGTTCACGCGCCTTGAAGCGCCGCATGACTCGGTCCCGTTGGGGTTGCGAAAGGTCGCCGTGCAACGCATCCGCGCGGTAACCCTTTTTCATGAGGGTTTCCGCTAGATCCTGGGTGTCGCGTTTTGTTCGGCAAAACACCACCCCGAACAAATCAGCGTCGAGGTCCATAAAACGCCCCAACGCCTCGGTTTTGTCACCGTGCTTCACGATGGCATATCGGTGTTCGATGTGTTCGTTGACTGCCGTTGTAGGGTCGATGCGCACTTCGAACGGATCGTTCATGTATTGTTTGACCAACCGGCGAATTTCTCGGGGCATGGTCGCTGAAAAAAGCCAGGTGCGCTTGGTGTCAGGCGTCATGGCCAAAATCGCATCCAACTCTTCTTTAAAGCCCATGTTGAGCATTTCGTCGGCTTCGTCGAGGATGACGTATTCGATTTTATCCAAGTGAATGGCCTTCCGTTTTGCCAGGTCGATCAAGCGACCGGGAGTGGCGATGACGATTTGACTCGGGCGCTTGAGCGCATGAATCTGTGTCATGATGTTAGCTCCGCCATACACGGCAACCGCTTGGATGCCGTCGAGGCGCTTCGAGAAGAGCTCGATTTGTTGAGCGATCTGTTGGCCAAGTTCGCGGGTAGGCGCCAAGATCAAGGCCTGAACGTGGGGTGCTGACGGGTCGAGTTGCTCGAGCACAGGGAGTCCAAATGCCGCAGTCTTGCCCGTTCCTGTTTGGGCCAAGCCAATGAAATCGCGGTCACCAGCAAGCAGGTGAGGGATGGCTTGGGCTTGAATGTCGGTGGGGGTGTCGAAGCCTAACGCGGTGATGGCTTCGAGAATGGGGGCAGAAAGCCCCAGTTGTTCAAATGATTCCAAAAGGAGGAAGGGTCTTGCAAATAGATGGCGAAGGTAGGGCGGAACCGCTTACATGCGGAAACCTACTGCTGCGACGACCATACCGTGGGTTTGGCGGAGTCGTCCCGCGTCGAGGAGATCGGGGGAGAAAAGGTAGATGTCGCGCTCAAACCAACTGCGGCGGTAGGTCATCGCGGTGTACCAATCCTGCGACCGATACTCGAAACCGAGACTTCCGGTGTAGCGATTGGCATCAACGTTGATTTCGGCAGCCGGGGTGAAGGGAGAGGTTTCCATGCCGGCTCCAGCACGAACCCGCCATGCGCGCTGCACCCGCACTTCGCAGCCTACGCGCGCCATGTGGGACATGCCGTAAAGCTCAGATGCGGCCTCGTTTTCTGCAGCGAAATCGTAAGCGTTCGGGCCGGAAAAGGCCGAGGCGTTGAGTGTTCCGCCGCCGTAATTCACCCTTT
>Ga0255779_1006785_pt1 | contig 10276 bp, 11 predicted proteins | sample 011ome_21_FD_179977 | JGI IMG/M metagenome (GOLD analysis project Ga0255779, IMG submission 179977) | Coastal salt marsh microbial communities from the Groves Creek Marsh, Skidaway Island, Georgia - 011508AT metaG (version 2) | ecosystem: Environmental > Aquatic > Marine > Intertidal zone > Salt...
GCGGGTCGGTCACCCGGACCGACCAGGTGGACATGCCCGTGCCTATGCGGACGGGTTCGACCGTCACCTCGCTGAGGCCGATCACGGCTGGTCCGCACAGCTGCATGCTCACTGAGCGCACCGTCCTGTCTGGCCCGCCTGAGGATTGCCCGGTCTCGGCTTGCTCGACCGCGATGATCATGGCTCCGATCGCGAGGCCGCCCCACGCCCCACGTCCCTGCTGCCAGCCATCCGGCACCCGCCAGCCGGAAGGCTTCCCGTCGGCCGCACTCGGCGCCGGGGTCAGCGCGATGGCACTCTCGAAGGACGTCATTCCCTGATCGTGCCACGGGGGACTGCCATTTCCTGACGAGCCTCGCGAGTGCCTCTTAGGCGTCACCGCCGTGCTTCCACGGTGGTCGTCGTCGTCGTCGCGTGCTGGGCTGCAGATGACACCTGACGTCTGGACGACGACGGTCGCTCACACAGGAGAAGAGTGTTCATCCAGAGCCTGAACAGCGAACCCAGGGCCTCACCTGAGGGATAACCGACCATGGGGAAGGTGCGGCGAGTGACGGCCCGATCAGACGAACCTACTCTGGGGGTGCCTGCCGGGCATTGATTCTGCCAGCGGGCGCTGTCGACAGAAGTGGGACCACATGAGTCATCGCCTTCGCGGGTGCGCGCGCGCACTCGTCGCCCTGAGCCTTGCGGCGATCACTCTGAGCCTGACCACAGCTCCCGCCACGGCAGCTGATCTGGACCGTGGCGCTGCCCTGACGGCGCTGGTCACTCGCCTCATGGATGCGAGTGGCGTAGACCAGATTCCCAACCAGGGTGAGGTCTTCACCGTCGCCGGCGAGAACAATCCGGCCACCGATCCCGCCAACGTCCAGGCGGCAGTCAACCAGGCCTTCCTGGCTGTCGGCGGGACCGTTCAGCTGACGGGCACCTTCGACTTCGGTGCATGCTCCTTGTGCGTGATCGTTCCTGGCCCCATGACGATCAGCGGTACCGGTGATCCTTCCGTCACCGATCCGGCGGGCGCTCCGACGACGGTCATCAAGGCGTCGGGGGCGGCCCCTCTTGCGGTTCTTGACACCGGTGGCCCGCTGGGAAACATCACCGTGGAGCGCATCTGGTTCAGCGGAGCCCAGACCATGGCCGTGCTTCTGCTTCAGGTGCGAGGCACGTTCAACTTCCTTGACAACCGCGTGTCCGGGGTGATCCCCGGAAACGAGTTCCGATTCGCCGTCGCCGGTGCGGCATACGGGCCCGTGCCGGAGGCAAACTCCGCTGCCATCACGGCAGCCTTCACCAGGCTGGGGACTTCCGATGGTCCCAAGCTGACCGGTGGCGTGATCCTGGACGGAAACGTCATCGACCACGACATCCCCATGGCGACCGGCGATGACAATGGGTTCGCCTTCGCGCAATGCCATTTCTCGCGAATGCAGATCACCAACAACGTCATCCGTGCGGGCGAGGCCGTCGAGATCGAGGGCTGCCGCGGACCGGGTGCCGTCTACCTGGTCGCGAACAACCGAATCTCGCAGACGAGCACCCAGTCGAACATGGCGCAGCTGACCGACACCCCTGGTGAGGTGAGACACGGAGGTCACCCGGCAGCCATCAAGCCACTGGACTCCGAGGCCACGCTCGTCGTCATCCGGAACAACGAAGTCGACATGCGCGCTGCTCCGCTCACGTCCGTGTGCATCATGACGGGGAACGGCAACGAGGAGAGCCTTACCCTCATCGAGGACAACACCTGCGTCATGAATCGGCAGTTCGCGGCGATCCTCGGAGGGTGGGCCGGAACTCCGAACTTCTTCAACCCGTCGTACATGCAGAACGCCACCATTCGCGGGAATCGCTTCGTCGGACGAGCGCATCTGGGAATCGCACTGAAGAACTTCACCTTCCTGAACAACCCAGACATGACCCTGATCAACAAGGGCCATGACAACGTCCTGTACAACAACGATGCTCGCGCGTTCCGAACCCTTCGGGCGGCTATCGACCTCGGAGTCATGACACACGACAACGTCGTTGTCGATGACTTCCGCGGACGCGTTGTCAACCGTGGCTTCCACAACTTCGTCCAAGAACGCCCCTACGCACCGATGGGCAAGGTAACCAGGTGAATCCCGTGAATCCCGTGCATCCCGATAATCCCGTGGACGTCACGCCGGAGAGCTCCGGCCTCTCCCGTCGCAGAATGCTCCAGCTTCTCGGCGCCACTGCAGGAGCAGCGGCCCTCGCCGGGGCGGGAGCCGGCCAGGCATCCGCTGCGGACTCTCTGCTGCCCTTCACCCCTCGTGGCAGGCTCAAGCGTCGTCCGAACTTCCTCGTGATCGTGGTCGACGAGATGCGTTACGCACCCATCTATGAGTCTGCGGAACTGAAGTCCTGGCGGCAGAGCAACCTGCGCAACATCAACTCCATCAAGCAGAACGGGCTCAGTTTCGAGAACCACCACATCATGGCCGCTGCCTGTGCCCCCAGCCGCGCCTCGATCTTCACGGGGCAGTACCCGTCCCTGCACGGCGTCAGCCAGACCTCAGGTGCGGCGAAGAGCGCCATTGAGGAGGACCTGTACTGGCTCGACCCCACCGGTGTCCCCACCATGGGGCACTACTTCCGCGCCGCGGGCTACGAGACGTACTACAAGGGCAAGTGGCATGTCAGTGATGCCGACCTGTACGAGCCCGGCACCTACAACGCTGTCGCCACGTACGACAGCGAAGGCAATCCGCTGCGCGACATGGAGGACATCTACCTCGAGGCGAATCGTCTGGCTCCGTACGGTTTCGACGGTTGGGTGGGACCAGAGCCCCATGGCAAGAACCCATTGAACTCGGCATCATCAGGCCCCAACGGCAGGGGTCGGGATGAGGTGTACGCGCGTCAGGGCGCGGAGCAGCTGGCACGCCTGAGGACGGCCAATCGGCCGTGGCTTCTCGTGACGTCCTTCGTGGACCCGCACGACATCACCCTGTGGGGCGACCTCACCCTGGCCGCGCCCCAGTACTACCTCGCCCGACAGCTGGAGGGCTCCACTGTTCCACTGCGGATGTTCGACGATCGGTACCGAGAGTCGAGCAATGAGGACCTCAGCACCAAGCCCATCGCGCAGTCCAGCTACCGCGACGTGTACCAGCAGGCCTTCCAGCGCTCGCAGAACACCGAGGCGTACCGTCGCTTCTACTACCAGCTGCAGGCAAACGTCGATGCTCACATCGGCAAGGTCCTGGGTGCGCTGGAGGCGAGCGATCCGCAGACCAGGCGCGACACAGTGGTCATCTTCCTCTCCGACCATGGAGAACTGCTCGGCTCCCACGGTGGGCTGTTCCAGAAGTGGCATCAGGCGTACGACGAGGTGGTGCGGGTACCGTTCGTGATCCAGAATCCGGTGCTGTTCCCCGAGGCGCGGTCGACCGATGCGCTCACCTCGCACGCCGATCTGCTTCCCACCATGATGGGAATGGCCGGAGTCGACCTGCGTGCCGTCCAGCGTCGTCTGAGCAAGACCCACACGCAGATACGTGATTTCGTCGGACGCGACCTGACACCCTTCCTCCTCGGTGAGGTGCCGGCAACCCGTTACAACACGCCTCAGTACTTCATGACCGACGATGAGCCGACGCGCGGCAGCGATCAGGTCGCCTTCAACGACGAGATGTTCGCGGCTGTCATCCAGCCCAACCATGTCGAAACCGTGATCGCGAAACTGCCGACAGGTGCGGATGGAACGCTGGAGCAGTGGAAGTTGAGTCGCTACTTCGACAACCCGAACTTCTGGAGCACTCCGAACAGGCAGGACGTCACCACACTCGTCGACGGCAAGATGACGGATGCCGGGACCCATGCTGCGGAGATCACGGTGAAGAACTCTCCCGTCGCCGAGGAGTTCGAGGTCTACAACGTCAGTCAGGATCCCACCGAGCTGAGGAACCTTGCCGGTGATCCGGCCTTCGCCGCGGTGATTGCGACATTGACCGGAATGCTCATCCAGCAACGCCGGGAGAAGCGCCTGGAGCCAACTCTCCAGCCGCGTATCTCCCTTCCCAGGGGAGGTATCGGTGTCTGATCGCACGATGAGACGCCGCCGAGGCCTGGCTGCTGCGCTGTCGGTGGCCCTCGTATTCGCCGGCGGCTCCTTCCTCGCGGCTCCGGCAGCTGCGGAGCCTCGCGATACGGGCTTCGAGCAGCCGTACCAGGGGCCTCCGAAGTACGCGCACATGTCAGCGCCCAAGGCGCTCGTCGATGCGCAGATCAATATGCCGCTGGGACAGGCGCGGGCCGACGCCCTTGCACGCCAGCTTGGCTTCCCCAAGCGAATGGCCATGACCAAGCGACAGTTCCGGCTGATGCTGGCCGGCGGCGGCATCGGAGGAGGCACCCCGCAGGCCCGCCGATCGGGGCAGATCGTTGCGAGCAGCATTCGCTACCTCACCAACACACTCGGCTCGGAGTACGTTCGAGTCATTGATGGCGAGCCGACTCCCATCCGACTCGCGAGCTACGGCCTGATCGTCACGCCCGACGGAACCCTGGAGAGCCCTGGCCATGAGGGATCCCCGGCCAGGACCTTCAACTACCTGATCCTTCCCAAGCGCCTGTGCGACAACCCGAACGTCGTTGCGGACATGCCCAAGGGAATCCAGTGCGGCTATGTGAACCAGTTCATGCTCAAGAACGGGGCCGCCGACTCACTGCGCGCGCTCTACGCATCGGCCTTCACCAAGTTCATCCCCTACGGCCCACTCGCTCAAGGCAAGTCGGAGCCGCATGAGCTCGCCCCCAACTCCCTGGACGGGACTCGCACGCTCGTCGGCATCTCCATGGCACCCCCGCTGTGGCTGATCAACTTCATCCTCACGTACGCCGCGAACCCGGAGATCGCTGCCAAGTTTCCTGCCCGCTGGACACCCGTTCCCTCTGCCGTCGCCGACATCCTGGTGAGCAACGAGACCGGCCAGGTTCGCTTCAGCGACTACCAGCAGTACTTCCCCGATCTGCCGCGCTTCGACCGACAGGACGCCACCGACCTCACTGACGCCATCGGCACCATCCTGCCGAGATAGTCGTCCTGCTCGGACCGTCGTCCCGCTCACGTCGTCGGACGCGTCGGTGTGCACGGTGACGTCAGGTGGTGATGTGACGCTGGTGGCGCAGGGGACGTGCACGTTGGTGGCCGATCAGGCGGGCGATTCGAGCTACCTGCCGGCGACGTCGACGGTGTCGCAGTCGTTCGCGGTGAATCGCGGCACGACGACGATCAGCTGGTCGCCGACGAAGGCGTTGACGATGCCGCAGTCGCCGGCGACGTTCGCTGCGGCGTCGTCGTTGGCGGGGGCGATCACGTACGAGGTGACAAGCCAGGGGACGACGGGGTGCTCGGTCAACTCCGGGTCACTGCAGCTCACGTTCACCGGGGTGGGCAGTTGCACGGTGCGGGCGACGGCTGCGCAGACGAATCAGTAGGAGGAGGTGCGGAGGTCGGAGACGTTCGTGATCACCAAGGCTGATCAGACGATCTCGATCACTGATCCGGGTGCCAAGACTTACAGCGTCGGGGGGACGTTCACGATCAGTGCCACGGCGACCTCCAGCCTCGCGGTCTCGTTCGCGTCGTCAACGACGTCGGTCTGCACGGTGTCGGGGACGACGGTGACGATCGTGGGGGCGGGTACGTGCACGATCACGGCAGATCAGGCGGGCGATGGCTCGTACAACGCGGCGCCGCAGGCGACGCAGGATGTGGTGATCAACCCGGCGGCGACGACGGTGACGTGGTCGCCGACGACGGCGGTGCTGACCACGGCGTCGCCGTTGACGCCGAGTGCACTGGCGTCGGCCTCGACGGGCGGTGGGGCGATCACGTACTCGGTCGCCAGGAACGGTGGGATTTGGGCACCATTTCCAAAGACGTCTACCTGAGAATGCCCCAACCAGACCCAACTACGCCCAAGAATGCCGGAACGGGGCCCCAAGAAGCGCACGGTCTCCCACGAAGCCACCGGGTGCTCCCACGGTGCTCCCATACAGAGATTCCCCCCACTGTTCTGTGAGGGGAATCGACGGGTGAGTGACGGGACTTGAACCCGCGACATCTGCGACCACAACGCAGCGCTCTACCAGCTGAGCTACACCCACCATTCCGCGCTCAGCAACGCCAAGCGCAGGATGACGAGTCTAGCGGAGGCAGGTGACTGCCCCGACCAGGGAGGTCACCTCAGGGGAGGGGGACATCCTCCGTGGCCGATGAGCCGACGGCATGCCCCTGACCCAGGGCCTGGGCCGTGGGGGTATCGGGCCCGGGGTGGGGGACGAATACGGCGTCGCGGTAATAGCGAAGCTCGGCGATGGAGTCCTTGATGTCACCGAGGGCGCGATGGTTGCCGGACTTCTCCGGAGTGGCGAAGAAGGCACGCGGGTACCAGCGCTTGGTGATCTCCTTGACGCTGGAGACGTCGACGAGTCGGTAGTGCAGGTGTGCGTCGAGCTCGGGCATGTAGCGGGCGAGGAAGCCACGGTCGACGTAGACGCTGGACCCGGCGAGCGGCGCCTTGCGCTCCTCGGGCACGTGGGACTTCACGTAGGCCAGGACCTGGGCCTCGGCGTCGTCAACGGTTGTCCCCTCGGGGATCTCGTGGATGAGTCCGGAATCGTTGTGCATCTTGACGACGACGTCATCCATGGTGCTCAACGGCTCATCCGACGGCTTGACCACCAGGGTGATTCCCTCGTCGAGCTCGTTCAGCTCTCCGTCCGTCACGATGCAGGCGATCTCGCAGATCTCGTCATAGGACGGGTCGAGCCCCGTCATCTCCAGATCGATCCACACCATGCGGTCGTTGCCGTTTGCCATGCCATCACCCTAGACGGCTGCTGACATCGCCGGGCAGGCTGTGTGGATCAGCGGTCTCGCCGAGCCACCCAGCGCACGATGTCGAACTCGGTGACGATCCCCACGAGGCGGCCGGCATCGTCGACGACGGGGAGGGCTTCCACCGTGTTCGCTGCCATCAACTCGGCCACGTGGAGAGGGGAGTCGGCGGGGTGGGTGGCTATGAGCGGCACCTGTGCGATGACGTCGCTGACATGCCGATGGCCGAGATGCTCCGCGGTCGCCGGAACCTCCGCGAGGACGTTGCGGTCGCTGAGCACGCCGAGGTTGTTGCCGTTGGCGTCGAGGACGACCAGATGACGCAGTCCCGAGACGAAGAGCAGCTGCCAGGCATCCCAGAGAGTCTCATCGACCTCCACGGTCAGAACCGGCCGAGACATGATGTCGGAGACGGTCACCGGAGGTGGCGCCGCAACAGCCGCTGCCGCGCTCATGCCGCTGCCTCCTTCGTGCGCACGGGCGGAACGACAACCACCGGGATCTGGGACTTGTGGAGCAGGCTGTTGCTCACCGATCCCAGGAGGGCACCCATTGTGGGCCCGTGGCCATGCGTGCCCACAACGATCATGGCGGCACTCGCGCTCGCGTCCAGCAACGCCTGGACCGTGGGTGCTCGCACGAGGTGCTCGACGACGTCGACGTCTGGGTAGTCGTCGCGAATGCCCGACAGGGCCTCAGCGGTCAGGCGGACCTCCTCGTCGGCGACGTCCTCCATGGCGACGGGGACTGGTCCGTTCGGAACGATGAGCAGGTCGTAGGCGGGAACATCCCACGCGTGAACGGCCTGGACAGTCCAGCCGTGCCTGCTCGCCTCGTCGAAGGCGAAGCGCAGAGCAGACTCGCCTCCGGGGGACCCATCGATCCCGACGACGATGGTCGTTGCGCCCTCGGGCGCGCTCTGCCGGATGACGGCGACCGGGCAGGCTGAGTGCGCTGCGACCTGAGCGCCGACGGAGCCCAGGAGCAGGCCGGTGAAACCGCCCCGGCCGCGTGACCCGACGACCACGAGAGCGGCAGTCTCCGATGCCTCCAGAAGAACTGAGCTGGGGGCACCGACCTGCACCGTGGACTCGACGGGTTCGACACCGAACTCCTTGCCAAGGCCCTGAGCGAAGGCCGCGACCTCATCACGCACCCCCGCCTCGAGCTGCTCGATGAGGTCCAGATTGGGGGGAAGGCCCACTCCGAGCCCACCTGTGGTGGCCGGTGGCAGGAGGCTGTGCACGAGCACGAGCCCACGGCCACGGCGTTGAGCCTCGCCAGCCGCCCACCGAGCCGCTGCCATCGAGGATTCTGAGCCGTCGTAGCCCACGACGACGCGTTCGCGGTAGAGAGATCCGTGTGCCATGGCACCAGCATGACGCTGCGTGATACGCGATGCATGGGAAGTGCGGCCCTGCCGCCGGGGACGAAGGTCCTGACTCTCAGTGCCGGCGCGTTCGCATCAAGGACTCCTGCACGACGGAGGCGACGAGCTGCCCCCGGCCGTCGTAGAACAGACCGCGAGCCAGGCCGTGACCTCGGCTGGCGGCGGGTGTGTCCTGGGCGAAGAGCAGCCACTCGTCGGCCCTCGTCGGGGTGTGGAACCACATGGCATGGTCGATCGACGCGAGCATGAGATCGGGTCGACTCGTGGCACCCCAGTGCGGGGCCAGGGCGGTGCTCACCATCGTCAGGTCGGACAGGTAGGTCAGCGCGCACGCCTGGATCAGCGGATCGTCGGGAAGCGGTTCCTCGATGCGTACCCAGGCCATGCGCTCGTAGCGACCGTCCAGGAGTTCGACGGGGGAGCCGGGGTCGACGAGGCGGAGTCCGATGATGTGGGACTCGGGGTAGTCCAGCTCGGCATGGGTGCTGCCCTGGAGGTGTTCGGGCAGCGGGATGAGCACGTTGTCGACGTCAGGCGGCGTGAGGCTGTCCGGAGCCGTGAACTGATGGCTTGGTCCGTCATCGTCCAGGGCGAAGGAGGCCGTCATCATGAAGATGGTCTCGCCGTTCTGCACCGCCCGGACGAATCGGGTGGAGAACGACCCGCCATCGCGCGGGCGATCCACCAGGTAGGTGATCGACTCCTTGGTGTGGCCCGGGCGAAGGAAGTAGCCGTGCAGGCTGTGGATGTGGCGGGCGTCGTCGTCGACGGTGCGTCCGGCCGCCATCAGGGACTGCGCCGCGATCTGCCCGCCGTACGCGCGCATGGGCGAGCCGGAGTGGCACCAGCCGGTGAAGATGTCGCGATCGACCTGATGGAGGTCCATCCGGTCCGCGAAATGGACCTGGAAGGGCTCCTCTGTCATAGGAGGCGGAGTGCTACAGCCCGGCGGCAGTGCGCGCTGTCACGTTGTCGGCCGGCAGCGGAACACCAGCGCGATCGCACGACCGCTGGATGCGGAGCGACGCGGTGGCGAAGTTCTTCTGCTTGGCCTTCGAGAGGTCCTTGAGCGCCTGCTTCTTCTTCAGGCCGTTGACGATCTTCTTCATGCGCTTGGCGTTGGCCAGCATCTTGGCGTCTGCGCTGCCGTCATCGACCGCGAGAGTCGCCTGGGCGTTGAGCTCCTTGATGAGGGCGTTCATCTCATCCTTGACCTGGGCCTCGGTCATGTCTCCGTCGGCGACGGCTCCGCCGGCATAGGCGCTGTTGAGGAGGTCGATCTGGAAGTAGGCATCGCATGCGGCCGCCACGGCGCCGGTCGCTATCGGCTCCTCGGTCATGGTGTCGGCCGGGAGGGTGTCGTCGATGACGATCTCACTGGTCGACTCCGTGGGCGATGCCTCGGGATCGTCGGACGAGCAGGAGGCCAGAGCCGTCACCGCGAGGGCTGATGCCGCCGCCAGGGCGATTCCACGACTGGTGAGCTTGCGCATCTGTCTACCTCCCGGTGTGCCGCCGATGGCGGTGCTGTCGAAGTCCCCGAGGACCACTATCCCCGGTCCGGGGGCCATTGCGGGGGTGAAACGCGCAAGCACATCGAATTGATGTGAACAGTTCGGATGGCAGGCAGGTCGTCGCTTGACTGATCCGCTGGGTTCAGACGAGTCGATCAGTGCGCGTGGGCGAAGGAGAGCTCATGGCCCTCGCTGTCGAAGCCGGCAGCCGCCCAGACCTGCGAGGCCACCTCGTCAGCGTCCAGTGGTCGTCCCTGCTCATCCGGCAGGACGATGTGAACGTGGATGCCGTGCTCGGCGAGCTCGGCCGTCAACGAGTCCATGAGTGCGATCACGGCTGCGCGTGAGGCGTCGTGGACCGCGTGCTCGGCGCCTGTGCTGGTGTCGAGTCCCGGTGCAACGGCAACCATGCAGCCATGCAGCTCCTCGAGGTAGGGCATGCAGGCGGTGGACATCAGAAAGACGCTCTTGACGTTGACGTCCATCATGACGTCCCAG
>Ga0255779_1006787_pt1 | contig 10270 bp, 8 predicted proteins | sample 011ome_21_FD_179977 | JGI IMG/M metagenome (GOLD analysis project Ga0255779, IMG submission 179977) | Coastal salt marsh microbial communities from the Groves Creek Marsh, Skidaway Island, Georgia - 011508AT metaG (version 2) | ecosystem: Environmental > Aquatic > Marine > Intertidal zone > Salt...
GCGTAGATATTATTTTAGGACATCATCCTCATACTATTCAAAAAACAGAAATAAAATACTCAAGAATTAATAAAAATCATTTCGGATATGTTTTTTATTCTTTAGGGAATTTTGTATTTGATTCACATGTAAAAAAAAGTGGTGTTAGAAATACATTTATTTTAAAAATAATCATTGATACAAATATATTAAAAGATATAATAAATAAAAAAATAATAAAAAATATTAAACAAAATAGTATTAGATTTGAATATTTACCGTGTATAATTTACCCTAATAAAGGTTTTTCACCAATGTCTGTTAAAAAATCATATCAAACTATTTATCCAAAATTATATACAAAAAAAGCAGATGATTTATATAAATATATAAAGTGTGCTAAAACATCATCTTGTAAAGAGGGTTTTACTAATAAAAATTATAATGTTTTAAATCATACTAATTTTAATTATAAATTAATATTAATTCCTATATGTGTATTGATATTATTTATAATTATTAAAACTTATAAATTACAAATTAAAGTATAATTTTAAAAATTGTATTGGTATTTTTAATTTATTTTCTGGATTTATTATAGCAAGTGGTGTAAAATTAGGAGATGTATTAACTTCATTAATACCGCAATTTTGAGTTTTATATGATTTAGACATATCTTCTATTATAAAATCAATTCCTATTAAACTTGTATTTAATATTTTATTAACCTTTTTAAACATTTTTATATTGTCAGGATGTATATTTTTTAGAGGAATTCTTTTATGTTCAGACCCATTCGTCCGTGTTGCTATATTTATATTAATTTTTTCTCCTTTTTTTAATATTGTTTTTCTATTAACATTCTGTGATTTAAGTAGTTCATCACTAATAATTATATTAGTATGATTTTTATTTACATTACTATTTTTAATTCTTATTAATTCTTCTATAGAATTTATACCGTTTCCGATTGCTATTATTGGTTTTTTAATATATACTTCAAGAATCTTGTCATTATAACATAATATTCTATAATCATTTCCTACTAGATATGTTTCTATTAATATTTTATTACTTTTACTTCTTAAAATTTTTTTATTTAAAAATTTGTTTATTAATATTGATCTCAAATGTTCTTTATCTTTAATATTAACAAATACTTTAATACCTCCAGTACTATCAATTGGTTTAACAACAACTGGATATTCTGAAATTTTATTCACTATATTATTTATTAAATTTAAACTTTTAATAGGTCCAAATTCACCTAATGTTCTAGGGGCTTTAATATTGTTATTCAATAATTTATTTGTAACATATTTTTTATTTCCTATTCTAATTTTATCTTCTTTTGAATATATATTATTATATAATCTGTCAAAAATAATTGATTTATTATTATGTGTTATTTTAATAATATTAGTATCTAGTAAAGTATATTTAAGATTTATTTTTTTACAAGATTCTATTAATATTTGTGTTACTATATGTCTTTCTTCTAAATTTTTGAAATTTGAGATTTGATATTTTTTATTTTTTATAATTTTATGTAATAAATACACTATAAAAAGTATTTGTATTATATTTATAAATCTGGTATTTAGGTTTTTATTATTATTTCTAATTTGTATTTTCATATTATTAGATATATAATACTATTTTAGATTTTTAATTATAATATACTAAATATTAAATATTGTAATAAATTTTAAATATTGTAATTAATTATTATAATTATAGTAATGTTCCTATATTATTAATTTCATTATCCATAAAATGTTTAATATTATTGCTGTAAGATAAAAGATATTTTTTAGTTTGTTCATTTAAATTTTTATCTATTTTACCAGAACTATATTCTTCAATCATTTGTTGTATTAATTGTCTTTTCGTAGATGTTAGTCTTTGTTTATACATATCAAACCACGTTTCTAACCTAGTTATCATTTTAGTAGAAAGAATATCTGTAAATTTATCTTGATTTTCATATATCCAATTATCACCATTATAGTATTCTACATAATCTTTATTTTTATTTGGCTGAAAGAAATTTCTATTTTCTGGAATATTATAATGTACCTTTTCAAGAGATTCCATAAATGAATTGTATGATTTATTTAAAATGCTAATTTTATCTTTCTTTGTCAGCGAATCTAGATTTTCATTCCCAAAAGCTCGTATATTGATATTGATAGTATTATTATTAGTTGTATTATTATTTAAAGTGTTATTATTAGTATTATTTGAATTATTAGAATTATTTGAATTATTAGTTGTATTATTAGTTAAATTATTATTATTTGAAATAAAATTATTAGAATTTAAATTACTATTAGAATTATTATTAGGATTATTATTATTAGAATTATTATTTTGTAAATTATAATTACTTATAAAATTATTTAATAACTCTAAATCTTTATTATTAAACTTAAAATCATCTAAATTATTAGAAATAGTAGAATTATTTGAATTATTATTATTTTTACTTTTTTTAAGATTTTTTATCTTTTTTTTACAATTATTATCATTTTTTTTACAATTTTTTACATTTTTTAACATTTTTTGAGAGTTTTTTTCTTGTATTTTTTGATGATTTTCTAACATTTCTATAAGATATTTAACCCTATTTAAGTTTTCCAACTTTTCTATGCGCTTCTCACAAGTTTGAAGGTGTTTATATTTACTTTGACGATGATTATAACACTTATTACAATATTCGCAAACGTGATTTTCTTGATTATCGAGGGTATCACTTTCCGTCCCCCGAAATGATGACGTTAGACTTACGCTAGACTTACATTTGGCTGACGCTAGACTTACATTTGGCTGACGCAGACTTACGCTCTTCGGGGAACTAGTTTCATAACACGGTACTTTTCTATTCAAATGTCGCCGCAAATGCCATTTTGATTTAAATGCTTTATTACAGTGTTCACAAACTGTATTCATTATTAATTATAAGTAAGATTTATTATATATTAAAGCAATATTTTATTTTAAATTAAAAATTATTTATTAAAATTAAATAATATTTTATGTAAAAATTATAAGAAAAAAACCGAAAATATATGAAAATAAAAAGTTATTAATGAGTTATAATTTGTTGTTTATGAGTATGATTACGCGATATGATTCCGTCCCACATTTTTTCGGGTAATGGAGCTTGGGCGAAAATGAAAGAAAAAGGTTCGTGTTAAACTGAATATTCCGTCCCCCAAAAATCACAAAAATTTGTGATTTTTGTGATTTTTGGGGTGAGGGGGGGGAGAACTTTTTTTTAAAAAAAAAAAATGAAAACATATAGAAAATTAAAAATTAAACATACAAAAAAAAAAATAAGGGACCAAAAAATCCGCCTACTTTTTTTGACTTTTTTTACATTTTTTCAGTTTTTTTTCATTTTTTGACAGTTTTGAGTTAATTATTGATTATAATGAGCGCAAAATATGGCTCTTATACTTTACTGTATATTGACCGTTATAATTGCTATTGATTAATAATTAATAGTATATATATATATATGTATTATAAACTATTATTATATAAGAAAATACATTATAATATAATAGAAAAATAACTATATATTTAAAATATATTTAAAATATGAATAAAAATAAAAAAAACGTCTTGGTGATTAAAATCACCTTTGGTTTGTTTTTTTTTTTTTTTTTGTTTTTTTTTTAGAAAGCCCCATCTCCCCAGTTGACGCGTCGTTGAACATGTTGACCAGGCGGTCCACTGCGGTATTGTTGTGGTTGTCCTCCATGTTCAGGAACCTTCAGACATCGAATCAGCAAGGAGTTGCGTTCCTGACTCTCGAACAGTTCAATTCTCTTCCTCTCAAGTTGAACTTCGAGAAATCTGTTGTGTTCTTGGAGACGTCGAATCTCTATTTTCTGTTGTCTGTTCTGGTAAAAGACTTTGTGATGTACAGCAGAAGGAATACTATCATCGTTTGTGTATGGATTTCCTTCTGCTGCTGGTGCTGCTGCTGGTGCTGGTGCTGGTCCTGTTGCTGCTGTTGCTGCCGAACTACCAGTAGAACCAGCACCTGTTGTGGCTGATTCATCTTCATCTTTAAGTTCTGCCCAATCAATAGAGCTACCTCCAGCAGCACCGCCAGTATCTTCTGTGGCTGCTGGTTCGACTGGTCCTGCTGGTGCTGGTCCTGATGTGGCTGCTGTAGCATAAGTAGAACCAGTATCTACTGGTGATGGTCCTGCTGTTGCTGATCCTGGTGAAATTGTACTTTCCCATGAATCTGCTGTTCCATGAATTTGCGAAAAAGCATCAGGAACACGAGCAGCAGTAGCTGGAGCAGCAGTAGCTGGAGCAGTAGATGAACTGCCTTTTTTTTCATACTTTTTGACTTCAACACGTTGTCCGTCAATTACAACATGTTTGCCATCGATCAACTTATCTGCAAGATCAGCATCACAGGTAACATATGCGAAACCACGTTTTTGTCCATTCGGATGTACAGGAAAAGAGACATCGTACACAGTGCCCCATTCACTCAAACAGGATTCGATTGAGTCTCCGTCTGTGTAATGGGGTAGTCCACCGAGAAACACCCGTTTTGTAATCTCTTTGACTTCAACACGTTGTCCGTCAATTACAACATGTTTGCCTTCGATCAACTTAGCTGCAAGATCAGCATCACAGGTAACATATGCGTAACCAAGTCCTCGACCATCGAACATGGGAAAGTTGACTCCTTTCACAGGGCCCAATTCACTCAAACAGGATTTGATTGAGTCTCCGTCTGAGCTATGGGATAGTCCACCGAGAAACATCTGTTTGTATTGCGTAGTAGTCGTTCCGTCTGGTCCGACTACGGTGTCCAACTGCTCTGGAATAGTAGTCCATCCGTCTGGTCTGACTACTTTTTTTCCGGGTTTATGCATCTTGGTGTCCATCTGCTTGTTTTGTGATATTAATATATTAATATTATTTTATATAATTCAATTTTTTCGTTTTTTGTTCAAAATAATCTATTTATGGCCAAAAATAACGAAAAAAATGAATAAATATATATTATTAATTAATTTTATTTTATAATTTATTAATTTTAATTCAATATTATTAATTAAATATGATTATTATACTATTATTTAATATTTAGTACCCCCTAAATATGTTTTGTTCAATTTTGTTAAGGGGACCATATAATATAAATTTTTTTCATATATTTGATTAAAGTATATGTACTGTTTATAACTCTTTTCTAGCTTTTTTCTAAATTTACGAGTAATTCTTTCTTCTTCAGATTGCTGTTGCAGCCAAAGTTGCTGTTGCTGTTGCAGCCAAAGTTGCTGTTGCTGTTGCAGCCAAAGTTGCTGTTGCTGTTGCAGTCAAAGTTGCTGTTGCTGTTGCTGTTGCTGCTACGATTGCTGTTGCGGTTGCGGTTGCGGTTGCGGTTGCGGTTGCTGTTGCTGTTGCTGCCACGATTGCTGTTGCGGTTGCGGTTGCGGTTGCTGTTGCGGTTGCGGTTGCGGTTGCGGTTGCGGTTGCTGTTGTTGTTGTAATTGCTCTATAAGTTGTTCTTGCTGTTTCAGTTTCTGTTCTAGAGTAAGAATAGTTTGTTGTTTTTTCTGTAAAACAGTAAGAGCTCTATCTAAATGTGTTTCTGGTATTTGTTGTGTTTTTTCTTTTCCATCAGTTACAAATTTTTGAAAAATAGCATGTCTAAAAGTATTATCTTTATTCACGTTTGAATTACAGAATTCTCTAGTTGGAGATTTTGGTGGAGTAATTTGTTGTTTAAATGTGAGTGAACCATAGTTAGGGTATGGCTGTCGAACTGGTGAATTACCAAATTTTGGAAAATCATCGGATGTAGGAACTGTTTGATTTTCATTTGTAGTATCTTTTTCTTCTACAGCATCTTCATATTTGATTTTAATATATTTATTGATATCAAAATGAAATATATATTTTTCTGTAAATTGAATTGAAAAACATTTAGTGGGAATAATATTACCAATCAATCCTTCCATGTTTTTTGTATTTACAAAAAATGAACACCTTGTTTCATCAAATACTACATCGCAATCAAAAGTCCATCCTAATTTACTTTTTAAAAACGTGTTAATATATTTATCAGGTTCTTTTTCAAGTAATTCTTTAATATTTTTCTTTTCTTTAAATTTAAATTCTGTTCTAATGATAAAAATACAATTATTACCTTCACTATCAATACTTTTTACTGTTTTATAAGGAACTCTTTCTCCTTCATCTGTAACAAATTGATTAACTGACATTTTTTTCTTTTCGCCTTCTTCAGATAACTCACGATTTTTTGTTTATTACATTTATTTATAATATTTCAATTTTTTTATTTTAATCAATATTATAATTTGTATCAAACTTTAATTTAAATAATAAATCTAAAAATAATTTAAAAAATACTAAGTTTAGTATATATAATTAACAGTTAAATTTTTAATAAAATGAGTGTTGTAAAAGATAATACAAAAATTCAAGAATTATTGGGTAGTGACACATTTAAAACAAGAGTTATAAATGGTGCAGAACAATACGATATTGATAAAATATCATATAGTATTGCTAATAATCCCGAGTTTAATTTAAAAAATTCAAATAATATTTCAATAATGTCAATTAATGATAATGATGCTAGAGAAGAAGTTATAGAAGAATATGATATAAAATCAAATTATGATAGTGATAGTGATAGTGATAGTATTAAAAAATGTATAGATATTATGTATAAACTTTCGTTAGATAATTATTATGTTATTGATTATAAAGGAATTAAATATGTTATTTATTTAATGAAGGAAGGAAACGGTCCAATCCGTATTAAACACAAAGTTGATTATTATATTTCTATATATTTCTATTTTGTAGGTTCAAACGAAAATTTTGAAGATTTAAGCAAGATATGTCATTTATATTATGAAAAACATTTTTTACAATTAGAAAATGATAATAATAATCTTAGTATTTATTTAAAAGGTGAATATGGATATGATAAAACAAATACAATAAAACAAAAAAGTGTTGAAACACTATATCTTCCTAAAAAGGATATAAGTTCTTTAATGAATGATGTTGAAAAATTTATTGAAAATGAAAAACTTTATAAACATTTAGATATTAATTATAAGCGTTGTTATTTATTTGAGGGTATTTGGGGAAGTGGTAAGACATCTACAATTAGGACGATTGCTACAAAATTTAAATACAATATATCCATTATAGCTTTTGATTCATCTTTAACAGATGCTAAATTTTATGAAGGTTTACGAGATTTGCCAAAAAATAGTATTTTGGTTCTTGAAGATATTGATTGTTTGTTTCAAGAACGTAAAAAAAACGATGAAATGAAAAATATGATTACATTTAGCAGTCTTTTAAATGTATTAGATGGTATGCTTACTAAACACGGTCTTATTACTATTATGACTACTAATTACAAAATTAATCTTGATAAAGCACTTATTCGTCCAGGTAGAGTTGATTACATTTTACATTTTGATTTTATTAGGAAAACTGAAATTAAAGCAATGTTTATGAGGTTTATTTATGTTGAAGAAGATATTAAAGAACAAATTACAAATAAAGAAGAAAGGAATAAAATATTTACAGCATTTTACGATGAATACAAAAAACTCAATATTCAAATAACTGCTAGTCTTTTACAACAATATTTATGGAAATATATTAATAAACCAAAAGAAGTTATTGAAAATATTGATGAAATTAAAGACCTTTACGACCAGACAAATTTAGAAACAGAAAAAAATCTTTATACATAAAAGTTTATGTATAAAGATTTTTTATATTAACTTTTATTCAAAATTCTTATTTAATATATATGTACTGCATTCATCAAATGATGTGAATACAGGAATATTATACTTATATGCGTGTAGTAATAAGTAATTGATAATCTTTTTTACTTTATCCCAGCATAAATCCTGTCTCTTTAAAACGCGCTTTTTATGTTCATTTATATCTATTATAACAATTGCATCTGGTATAATCTCCCAAAATAAAGAACCTATAATATGTCTTTTGTCTTGTTTTAATATTTTTAATTGTGAATCTATTCTTTTATAATGTTCTTCTCTTATATTTTCTGTGTTATTTTCTCTTTCAAAATTACAATTATGATATTTATTTAATACAACATCGGCGTCTTCAAATATTGTATTTGTATTATTTAACCATGTTGTTTTACCTGTCCCCGATGGAGATAAAACTATAGACATATTTGATTTTATATAAAATATAAATATATTATTCAAATTAAATAAAAAATAATAGTTATTAATTTATTAATTTAAAACATTTTTATCATACATATGTATAATATCGAACCGTTTATTATTTGATAAATAATAATAATTATTTTGATAAAAACGATGTTTTGATATTATCACTTCGGTCCCATAGCTCAGCTGGTTAGAGCATCCGACTGTTAATCGGAAGGTCGCAGGTTCAAGTCCTGCTGGGACCGCATTTTTGGTATATTCCAAAAAAAATTATTTATTTTTAATACTATTTTTTATTTATTTTTAATATTATTTATTTTTAATACTATTTATTATTTATTATTTATTATTTATTATTTATTATTTATTATTTATTATTTATTTTTAATACTATTTATTATTATATTATAATACTATTCATTATTAATTTCAACATCTGTCCATATACATTTATCAACAGAATATGTGTCGTTCCATTTATCTAGAGCGTCAATCCATATGTCATTTTTCCAATCATTAAAAAGGTCTTCTTCATCATAATTGTCTAATGGTTCATTTTGATAATATTCATCATATACTTTTTTAGGATCATATGAAAATTCATATTTAATCCAATATTCACATTCAAATTTAGTATGTTTTCCTTTATAGTATTTATAAAATTCATTTTGTCCATCTTCATATCCATATTCTTCAATACTTACATTATATTTTACTTCAATATTTTTCCATAAATTTATAGGAGAACCCCAAGGAGTATTAAATGTAAATTTAAATGAATTTTCAGATGTTTCTATAATAGATACACATGATGGTTCCCATTTAACACTCCATTTTGTATAACATTGATTTGGTTCATTAATAGGTACAAATGTGCTCGCAAAATTAGTCAAATCTCCTTTTTGTTCCCAATCTTTAAATGGTTTAATATTTTCAAAATCACCCTTTATATTTACTGTTCCAGAATAAAAATTAGGCATTTTTTTAGTTATATATAAGTTTATTAAATTTGCTATATTATCATTAATAAATTCAATTTTATTAAAATTGAATTTATTAATGATAATAATATACATTTATTGAATAATGACTACATATGGAGAAATACCAGACTTTGAAGATAGTAAAAGATTCTGAAGATAATATTATTCATTATAATACAGATAAAGATTATGATATAGTTAAATCTATATTTCAAAGTATTAAATATAGAAAAATTTTAATAAATGAAGAAATACATAATAAAGCTAATGTAAATGATATGGTCAATATTTTAGACGAATCGTGTATTAATGATGATATATTGAATGAATATATTATTGTAAAAACAAACAAATTTGATTATAAAGAATTGCAAGAAGAATTTATTAGAGAAAAAATAAATTTATTATCTAGTAAAGAATCTATATATTTAAATAATGTGTTTAAATGTGAATTATGTATGGGTGGTTTTACAGAATTAACAAATCATAAACACGCATGTCAATTACACAAAGGTAGTTTCGTTTTACACGCTAATAAATGGGGGTGTTGTGGTAATTCTAAAGATCATATTGGTTGTATAGTAAGATATCATAAAAAAAATATGAATGAAAATGAAAATGATAATAATAATATTAATAAAATATATAATTTATTTTCTAATTAGCAGGAATGCACGCCATACATACTGTACCTAAATAATTATAATCTGGAAAATAGTTTTTCATTGGAAATGTATTAAATATTCTTAACATAAATTCAATATTTTGATCACTATTTTTAATAATTACAATATCTCCTATTCTCTTTCCTTTTGGTAATGCCCAATGAAAATGACCATATGTAAATAAATTAGTATATTCATTGTTAAATAATAAGTTTACATCTATATAAGGTATATTAATTTTACTAATATCTATAATATAAATTTTTTTTTTAATAATATCACCTGTTGGTGATTGATAATTATGATGTAAATGCCTTTTTTCATAATTTAATTTTTGACTTAAATTAGAATTATCTTTATTTAAATCAAAATTATTTTCTTTTTTTGTTTTAATTTT
>Ga0255779_1006788_pt1 | contig 10270 bp, 6 predicted proteins | sample 011ome_21_FD_179977 | JGI IMG/M metagenome (GOLD analysis project Ga0255779, IMG submission 179977) | Coastal salt marsh microbial communities from the Groves Creek Marsh, Skidaway Island, Georgia - 011508AT metaG (version 2) | ecosystem: Environmental > Aquatic > Marine > Intertidal zone > Salt...
GTTCCCACGGGTCTCGGTGAGTTCATCGATCAGGGTGAGGGTCATCAAGGATTCGATCAAGCCCACTGCTGCCAGAATAAAGGAAAAGGGAGCAATGAAAGAAAGCGTTTCCCAGTTTAAGGGTATCGAAAAAGAGACTAAGCTGGGCAGTTCACCACCAATGGATGCCATATCGCGAACTACCAAGGTATCCAGATCCAGTCCGATGACCAACAGACTGACGGTTGCAATGGCTGCGAGAGAGGAGGGGAATTGTGTGGTCAGCTTGGGAAGTAGGAAGATAATCGCCATCGTCAGGGCAATGAGCCCAGCCATAAGGTACAGGTCTCCGTCTGCCAGCCATTGGGATCCGGGCACAGTCGGACTTTCGGTAAACATAGGAAACTGGGCCTCGAAAATGACGATGGCTAGACCATTCACAAATCCAAACATTACGGGTTGAGGAATAAGGCGAACAAACCTCCCTAGCTTGAGGATGCCGCACCCAATCTGAATGGCACCCATGAGGATGACCGCAGCGAAAAGATACTGTACGCCCATGTCAGGTCCAAGCCCAAGGGCATCTCCTCGTTCGTTCCCCAGAACCACCAAAGATACCATAATCACGGCCAGGGCTCCGGTTGCCCCGGAAATCATTCCCGGGCGTCCGCCAAGAACGGCGGTGATCAGGCAGACCATGAAAGCCGCATACAATCCAATAATTGGGGAAACGCCGGCAATAATGGCAAAAGCGACCGCCTCAGGGACAAGTGCCAGTGCTACGGTCAGACCAGAAAGCAGATCGTCTTTTGTTTGAAGGCGGGTGCCAAATTTTCGATAAATAAGTTGAAACACTGAGCTTGGTAATTTGAGGATGAGGGAAAAGAAGGGCAAAATGGGAGAGGTCCACACTTCTTCGGGTTTAAAAAACAGAAGAAAATTACCCGCCTTTAGGGGGCCCATAAAATGGGCACAAGAAATAACTATACCTTAAACTAGGGGGCTCAACAAGAAGATCTTCCGAACCAGTTTAAAAAGATGGACAGTAGAAATTCTAAAGGCAATTTGGAGCATATGATCCGATCTATCGTCACCCATCCGGGTGGAGCTCACAAAGATGAATTCCTCGCTTGTTCGGTCCTGCTTGCAGAGCACCCCGTCCCTATCGAACGCCGGGATCCCGCGCCGCAGGAATTAGCAGATAAGGAAATGGCGGTAGTGGATGTGGGCCACCACCATGATCCCAGTCTCAATAATTTTGATCACCATCAATTTGCTCGGGATGCCGAGCCTTCCTGTTCTTTGTCTCTGGTACTTGAGCATATGGGACTTTATGAGGATGCACGAACCTTCTGTCCCTGGTTGGAAGTTGCGGAATGGTTTGATTGCCGGGGGCCGATTGATACTGCCCAGTGGTTAGGGGTGGACCGGGAGGTTGTGGGTAAGCTCAACTCCCCAGTTGACATAACGCTCTTGCAAGCGTTTGCAAAGAGTGATGGGCACCTGCCGGGTGAGCCCATTTGGGAGGTCATGCGTATGATTGGCAAAGAGTTGATCGATTATCTTAGGTGTCTGCGTGGGCGGATAGACGAGGTTGCCAGGGTTGAGGAGGTCTGGGAACTTTGTAAAAATGGAAAAACCTTTCATGTGATCTCTGCCCCACGCGCCGAACCAGTGATTGAGGAAATCTCAGGTGCACTTGGCTGGAGGGTAAAAGAGTTGGGTCTCGAAGAAGATATTCTGGCAATGGTTTATCCAGACAGCAGGGGGGAAGGGTATGGTATGAAGCGGTACAATGATTCTTCAGCCATGGACTTTTCTAGAATTGAGAAAGAACCTGAGGTGAGGTTTGCCCATGCCCGTGGTTTTATAGCTAAAGTCGAACCAGTTCCAGTTGAGCGGCTGAAGGAATTAATTCTTCTGGCATTTAAAGCGAGCTAATCTTCGGGCCTTAGGGCGAATAAAGGGTAGGTGCTGTTGCCTTACACCGTGTCCTGATGCCACCTAAACACGAAGGTCTCAGGTTCTGGGGATTTTCTATTAGGCAATTGCTTCGGAGGCACGAGTTGAGGTCGGGTTACCCAGATTCCTTTGTATCCAGAGCCACTAATTGCTCTGCTTCGATTTCCCACTCGTAAGTACGCTGTTCAATTTTCCGGACAATACTGGCAGCTTCAGCGGTCAGTTCTTTTGCTTTTTCGGAATCGTTGTAGGCATCAGGCCCTGAAAGTTTCTCATTTATAATCGCCTGTTTTTCTTCGAGCAAAACAATTTCTTTTTCAAGTCGTCTTACCCGGTCCTGGAGTTTTCCCTTTTTGGCCTTCATTCGTTCGCGTTCTTCGGAGCGCTGCCTGCGCTTCTCCTTGGCACTAAGTGCTTTTTCACCCGACGGGCTGATGGACTGATCAGGGCGTGCGTTACGTAGCCCTTCAACCAGCCCAGACTGTGCATTTGCTGAGCCCGACTTCCAGAGGTAATAATCATAATCTCCTGGATAGTTGGTGGTCTTGCCTGCTTCGATCCGAATGGTACGCTTGCCCAGTTTGCGAATAAAGTGGAGGTCGTGGCTGACAAAAACAAGGGTGCCCTGGTAATCCTCCAATGCCTGGACCACAGCATCGATACTGGCCATATCCAGATGGGTGGTGGGTTCGTCCAAGAGAAGCAGATTGGGTGGTGCAAGCAGGAGTTTAACCAGGGCAAGCCTGCTTTTTTCTCCACCACTGAGCACCTTGACCGGTTTAAAAACATCGTCTCCCCGAAAAAGAAAAGCCCCGAGGAGGGTGCGGGCATCCTGCTCGGATACTCCGGTTGCTAATAGAAGTGCCTCATCCAAGACCGCACTCTCAAGGTTGAGCGTCTCCACCCTTTGCTGTGAGAAATAACCGGTAGTTACATTATGCCCAAGTTCCCGAGTGCCACCTTCAATGGGCACAAGTCCGCCCAGAATTTTTAATAGGGTGGATTTGCCGGCCCCATTGGGACCGACCAAAGAAATTCGCTCTTGCTTTTCAATTTCCAGAGAAAGGTCATCGTAGACCAAGTGATCTCCATAGGCTTGCCTGACATGTTGCAGGCTTGCCACCCTCTGGCCACTTCTTGGAGGCTGGGGAAATTTAAATTTAATTGTGGATTCGGCAACGTCCGGAGGATCGATTCGCTCCATCTTTTCTAAGAGCTTAATCCTTGCCTGTGCCTGGGAGGCTTTGGATGCCTTGGCCCGAAACCTGCGGATAAAGTCCTCATGATGGGCAATCTCTCTTTGCTGGTTTTCATAAGCTGCAACCTGTTGCATATGTCGCTCTTCCTTTTGAGTGAGGTAGGAATCAAATCCTCCATGATAACGGGTGATCTTACGGTTTCCTATTTCAAGAATACCAGTGCATACCGTGTTCAGAAAGGCTCGGTCATGGGAGATTACGAGGAGGGATCCGGAAAACTTTTGTAACTGCGATTGGAACCAGCCTAGGGTTTCCAAGTCTAGGTGGTTGGTTGGTTCATCGAGCATCAGCAGGTCAGGCTCCATCACCAGTAAGCGGGCAAGGTGTGCCCGCATGATCCAGCCACCGCTTAGAGTCTTGGCGGGTTTTGTGAAATCCTCCTGATGAAAAGCCAGCCCAGACAAAATCTTTTTCGCTTTTGCTTCGAGGTTGTATCCATCGAGCTCAGCAAACTGCTCGAGGGCATCTGCCCGATCTGTTGATTCTGGATCAGGGAATGTACGAAGTTTTGCGAGAATGGCCCCCAATTCTTTGGTGATCGATGTTGCCAGTTCGAGAACAGTTTCGTCCCCCGCGGGGGCACTTTCCTGAGGCAGGTAGCCGACACGCAGGTTTCTCTCCCATTCTATGGTGCCCTCATCTTCATGATTTTGGCCAAGAAGAATGGAAAAAAGTGTGGTTTTGCCAGCACCATTAGGCCCGACCAATCCCATACGTTCTCCCCGGGCAAGCCTCAGGGAAACTTTTTGAAAAAGAATTTTGGGGCCGTAGCGTTTACTAAGGTTTGACAGTATGAGCATGGGTCTAAAAAGGGGATCAGGTTTACAGCTATCGCAGATTTAGCAAAAGAATTTCCTAAAAGAAGAAAAAATTTGCGACTCCAGTGGGGTAAAAGTTTTGCGGGAAGGCATCGAATTGCTAGGTTGTTTGTATGCCTTTATCCCCAACAAATTCATCCCACTACATCCCTGTTGATTTTCGGTTGTGGTGGTTGCGTGCGGTTTGCCTGAGTGTGATGATTATTCTTTTGGTCGGTGGCATTACCCGCCTGACGGGATCTGGTCTTTCCATGGTGGATTGGCGCCCAATTTCGGGCGTGCTCCCTCCACTTGGAGACGAAGCATGGGCCGAGGAATTCGCTAGGTATCAAGAATCCCCGCAGTACAAACTGGTCAACCAGGGAATGGCACTTTCGGAATTTAAATACATATTTTTCTGGGAGTATTTACACCGGGTGATTGGCCGAATTGTCGGATTGATCTGTCTCGTGCCCTACCTTTGGTTTCTTTTTCGTGGGCAGCTGGAACGCGGGCTTAAGTACAAAGGAGCTCTGCTTGTCTTGCTCGTGGGGGCACAGGGTTTGATGGGGTGGTACATGGTAAAGAGCGGACTGGTTAAGGACCCAGAGGTAAGTCATTTCCGTTTGGCGGCACATTTAAGCCTCGCCTTCGCTATCTTTGGCCTCGCTTGGTGGATGTCTCTTGGGCTTAAGCCTCTTCAAAAAGGGGGGGGTGTTTCTTCTTTTAAGAGGTACCGAAACTGGGCAATCCTCCTGCTCAGTGTTCTTAGCCTGCAAATTGTTTACGGTGCTTTTACTTCTGGTATGAAAGCAGGATATGGGTTTAACACCTACCCACTCATGGGCGGAGCCTTGATGCCTGAGGGTTTGTTTTCCACTACTCCATTTTGGGTCAACTTTGTATCGGACAAATTTTCAGTGCAGTTTATACATCGTTGGCTCGGAACAATGCTGGCAATTGGAGTGCTTTATTTTTGTTGGCATTCTATTAAGCATGGATTGCTCACACATAGACTTACCAAGCGGACTCAGGCCATAGCCGTCCTTGTTTTTCTTCAATTTGGACTGGGGGTAAGTACGATCTTGTGGATCAGTGAGTTTCCCGTATTTCTCCCCTTAATACATCAATTTCTCGCCCTTTTTCTTTTTGCCAGTTTGCTTGCTTTGATTCATGAATATGGAAGGGCTAGCGATCCGCTTGAAGAGAGTGCACTTAGAGCGTAACTGCTTCAGGGTAGACTTATTCCAGCACATGCAAAATTGCATGTACATTACTTAAGCATCATTCATCTCGACATGGTCCGGCTGGTGCAAATTGATAAGCGTGTCTAAGGTAGGTGGAGAGATTGCCCTGCTTACCACTTATCAGTGCGGAAAGGGGAGGCGGGTAGTCCATCTTGGTTGTATAGGTTTGCATCAGCGGGATTCATTGTGAAAGCATATCTTGCTGCCACTGGATTGCTTACTTCGGGCGAACTTAGTACCACTTGGTCTCCCACGATTTGGGCATCCGCCCAGTGCCATTTCTTATCAGCTCCAGCAATGGAGAAATGCTTAAGTGTCCCATCTTTTTCTTGTTTGGTAGATTCCAGGCCGACCTTTTTTCCGACCATCAAGCCTCTTCCGGTATTTTGGAATGAAAGAAAGAGTTTATTGCCTTCAATTGCATGCCCGGAGTAGAGCGGGCCTGAGGGCACGAGATCTTTTTGACCGTAGGTTTGGTGAAGAGTCCATTGGGCCAAACGCCAGCCCACATCCTGTTTGTTTTTGGGATGGATATCGTTGGGGTTGTGAGCATCGGCAAGATCAATGATAACAGCCATTCCGGTATGGTCGATGTCGAGAGCCTGAGTCTGTGCTTCCCGCAGTCTAGCCCATCCGTCTCCTCCGCCTGGGGTGGTGCCGGGTTGTTTATAGTTGCAAAGTTGCACCCAATAAAAAGCGAGTTCTTGATTCTGAAAAGCTTTCCGCCAGCCTTTTACTAGGGCATGTTTCTTATGGTAATAGCTTTCACCCTCATTACCGTTAGACTCACCTTGGTACCAAATGGCACCGCGCATAGCAAAAGGAGTAAGGGGGTGGACCATAGAATTGTAAATAGCAGAGGGTGAGCCTGCCCCAATCCTGGTGGTCGGAGTGTACGAAGCCACCTGATCAGCGAGACTGGAAAGTTCGGGGACGGATTTAAAACCACCGATCGTAGTCCATGGCTCGATTCGGGTACCTCCCCAGTTGGAGCCGATTAACCCTATCGGTATATTCAATTCTTTGTGCAAACGACGGCCAAAATAATACCCGGTGGCACTGAAAGTGGGAATGGTAGAGGGCGAGCAAACCACCCAACTGCCATTTCCCTTGGTTTGTGGAAACGGATGAATGGTGTGTCCCGGTACATCAAAGAGACGAATCTGTGGATAGTTGGCGTTGGCAATTTCTTCCTGCTGGTTGGCACATTGGCGGACATGCCACTCCATGTTGGACTGCCCCGAGCAGAGCCAGACCTCACCCACTAAAATATTTTGCAACTTTATTTCGTTGATTCCCTTGATGGTGAGGCTGGCAGGCTGAGAATTGACGGATAACTTGTCCAAGGTAATCATCCAGCTGCCTTCTCCATCCGCTAGGGTGGTTTTGGACTGCCCGTCAAAAGATACGGTCACCTGTTCCCCGGGTTCTGCCCATCCCCAAATGGGCACAGGGAGGTCGCGTTGCAAAACCATGTTGTCCCCAATGACATTGGGCAGAGTGACCGCGGACCAACCAATGTGGATGGAGAACAATGAGTAAACCAATATTAAGATTTTTTTCATAAACAATAAGCTATTAGGGATAGGGGTTTAATTTGGCAAAACTCAACAGAACTTAGAGTTATTAGTTTCTTGGATGGGTAATTTCTGTTATGGGATTAGAAAGTTCTCTTCTATCCTAAATTGGTTATAAATTCTCATTAGGGATTGTTGGATTATTCTGTACTTCTCCTTGGACATAAATCAATGATTTGTAGATGAATTTTCACTCAATCTTAAATGGAATTTTTCGAAGAGTTGGCAACCGATTGCTTGCCATGGCGAATGAAAAAAATAATCCGAAACCCGAGAGAGATTTTCGATGGACCGATCCCCAGAATGAAGAAGATGCTATGCTTTATTTGATCAAGCGTTTAGAATTCTCGGCACAAAGAAATGGATCATCTCATATAATTCTTGTTGGCGGAAGTGATGAAGTTAGGGGTAAATTAAAACAGGATTTGGTAGAAAAACTAAGTGTTACTTCATGTCCTTGCCCTAAATTACTTACTTCTCTTGACGGAATAGATTGGGCCAACGATGTAATCGGAATTGCCTCATTTCATGCCGATGAAATTCATGAGATTGGCAAACAGTTGCTAAATAACCCAAAGACCTGCGGGATGACATTTGAATATGCGGCTATCCCAAAGATGGAAAACATTGGGATTGATCGCATGTATGAAAATTCACAGGACTTTCTGTCTCCTCTTCATTTGGATAAACCCAATTTTAATAAATTATATTCAGAGTCCTGTGAAATTTTCGAACCGAAGACAGGGATTCGAGACTTCATGGACTTACTACAAGGAATTAAACATGTACTGAGTCGCAATTTGCCTGGCGATCTTGCGGAATTTGGCTCATTCAAGGGGCAAAGTGGCTTTTTAACTGCTCGATTCCTCCAGAATAAGGGATCGAATAAAAAGTTTTACATGTTTGATGCTTTTGAAAGTTTCCCTGTTGAATCAATTGGGGTTGATCGATTTTGGAGTAATACCCACGAAGTTGACTTTTCTGAAATCAAACAAAAATTTAATTCATTTAAGAATGTCGAATTTGTTCAAGGTGATTTTACGGAAACCTTTCCCCATTCAAATTGTGGAAAAATTTGTTTGGCGTTTGTAGACTGTGACTCTTACAGAGGCACCCAATTCCTAATCAATCAGATTTTTGAAGATCGTTTAGTTGAGGGAGGATTAATGATTTTTGAAGATTACGGGCATGCAAGCCTTCTGGGTAATCGATTGGCCATTCATGAGAGTTTTGAACATAGAAAAAATGCCTTTTGTTTTTTTTCCCAGTTCAGTGGCTCCTTCTTTGTATGTAAAATTAGTAAGTGATGGACAAAAAAGATATCATTGAAGTGCTCGAGCGCATTGGCACTATGCTCGAAATAAAGGGAGAGAACCCCTTTAAGGTGCGGGCCTATTTTTCCGGTGCCCGAACCCTGCAAACTATGGAGGAGGATTTGGGCGAACTTATTAATTCTGGAAAACTGGGAGAAGTGCCCGGAATCGGCAAGGCCCTGACCGAAAAGATTGAAACCCTCCACGCTACAGGCGAACTTGAGTTTTATGAAAAACTGGTAGCCTCGGTACCCGCTGGGCTGATGGACCTGCTGGAAGTTCCCGGACTAGGAGGGAAAAAGATTAAAGCTCTTCACGAGCAACTGGGGGTAGATTCTATTGATTCCCTGACTCAGGCATGCAACGAAGGTAAAGTAGCTGAACTGAAGGGGTTTGGCGAAAAGACTCAGGAAAAGATTTTATCTGGGATTAAGAACCGCGAGGCTTACGCTGCTCGTCATCTCTGGTGGGATGCACGAGCAGTTGTGGATCGTATCCTGCCCAGTCTAAAAGAACTCCCCGAAGTGGAAAAAGCAGAAGCGGCTGGCAGTTTCCGTCGGGGGATGGAAACGGTCGGAGATTTAGATTTTATTGTGGCCTCTGATAATCCTGCACCGATTATGGACTTTTTTACGAGTATGGATGGAGTGTCGGAAGTAACAGCACATGGAGATACCAAATCAAGTATTCGCCTAGAGGGTGGTATGCAGGCTGACTTGAGGGTGGTTCCACCCGAACAGTTTTATTTTGCCTTGCATCACTTTACTGGATCGAAGGACCATAATGTACGAATGCGTCAAAAAGCCCTTTCTCTTGGTCTCAGCCTGAGCGAGTGGGGACTGCGCCCGGAAGGAGATAAAGATTCCTCCCGAAAGGCCGGGCCGATCGAAGCTCATTCAGAGGAAGATGTTTTTAAAGGGTTAGGGCTATCTTTTGTTCATCCTGCCTTGCGTGAGGGAATGGGAGAAGTGGAGGCAGCTGAAAAGAATGAGCTGCCGGCTCTTTTACAATATGAGGATTTAAAGGGATGTTTTCATAATCATACTACTGCGTCAGATGGTCGCAACTCGCTTGAAGAAATGGCCGCGGAAGCAGATCGTAGGGGATGGGATTACCTTGGGATTGCAGATCATTCAAAATCGAGCTTTCAGGCGAATGGATTGGATGAGGAACGCCTGCTCAAACAGGTGCAGACAATCCATGAATTCAATGAAAGTGGGCGTTGTCGTGCCCGTCTTTTTGCCGGTTCGGAGGTGGATATTCTTTCGGAGGGTAGGCTGGACTTTGAAGATGAGATTTTAGAGAAATTAGACTATGTGGTGGCTTCTGTACACAATGGGTTGTCGCAGGACGAAGAAACCATGACTACCCGATTGATCCGGGCGATTGAGCACCCTAGTGTCACGATGCTTGGGCATCTGAGCGGACGCCTGTTGCTTCGCAGGGAGGCCAGCAAAATGAAGGTGCAAAAAGTCATCGATGCCGCCCTGGCCAATAATAAAATGCTTGAGCTCAATGCCAACCCCATGCGTCTGGATATGGACTGGAGGCATTGGAGGAGGGCGGCCGAACGGGGGTTGCTTTGCTGCATCAATCCAGACGCCCATGCCCTGCATCATTTCGACTATCAGTTGGCGGGGGTCCATGCGGCCCGCAAGGGATGGCTGGGCCGGGAAAATGTTTTCAATACCTGCACCCTGAGCGAAGTGCTGAACCATCTCGGATTGCCGGAATCGGCCTAGGTCCTAGTCCTTTAGATCTATGGCCCTGCTTAGTTATCGCAATCTTTCCGTTTCCTTTGGCGGACCTCTGCTGCTCGACGATGTTGGGATAACCATCGATAAAAAGGAAAGAATTTGTCTGCTGGGTAGAAATGGGGAAGGGAAGTCCACTCTTCTTCGCGTCCTTTCAGGACAGGTGACCCCAGACAAGGGGGAGTATGAACGGATGCCCGATCTTCGAATTGCCAAGCTGGATCAGGAAATCCCAACGGAACTCGAGGGCACGATATTCGATGTTGTCGCACATGGTTTGGGTAAGTCTGCGGACTTACTGCGGTCTTACAATAAAGCTGTACAGGCTCTTGCAGAAGACCCTTTGGATGTGGCAAAGAGCGAAGCAGTCGACCGACTGCAG
>Ga0255779_1006790_pt1 | contig 10269 bp, 9 predicted proteins | sample 011ome_21_FD_179977 | JGI IMG/M metagenome (GOLD analysis project Ga0255779, IMG submission 179977) | Coastal salt marsh microbial communities from the Groves Creek Marsh, Skidaway Island, Georgia - 011508AT metaG (version 2) | ecosystem: Environmental > Aquatic > Marine > Intertidal zone > Salt...
GTTTAATCTGTCCCCCTAAAACACCTCCCTGGCTATGGCTTTAATATTGTCTGATTTACTCATGGAATAATAGTGTAAAAAAGGCACTTTGGCTTTTTTAAGTTCTTTACTTTGGGTGATACACCATTCAATTCCCACTTGCCTTACCGCCTTGTTGTCTTTACATTTGATGACTTCTTTTACCAAGGCTTCGGGTAAATCAACATGAAAACGGTGGGGAATCATGTTGAGCTGTTTTAAAGTAGAAAGCGGTTTTAGTCCCGGGATGATGGGTACCTCAATTCCTTGTGCACGTACTTGTTCGACAAAATCAAAATACTTTTGGTTGTCAAAAAACATTTGGGTTACCATATATTCCGCTCCCGCAGCTACTTTTTTCTTTAAAAAATGAATGTCGCTTTCCATACTCGGGGCTTCCATATGTTTTTCAGGATACCCAGACACCCCAATACAAAAATCTGTAGCATGGGAGTTGAGCAGTTCATCGTCCAAATAAATTCCCTTATTGAGGTCGGCAATTTGCCCAACCAACTCATTGGCGTACTGATGTCCATCTTGATTGGGTTTAAAATAGGTTTCTGATTTTAAGGCATCGCCTCGGAGGGCAACTACATTGTCAATTTCTAAAAAGTCCAAATCGATCAAAAAGTTTTCCGTATCCTCTTTAGAAAAACCACCACAGAGTATATGGGGTATGGCATCCACCTTATATTTCCCCTGAATCGCAGCACAAATCCCGACTGTACCGGGTCGTTTTTTTATCACTTTCATCTCCAACAATCCATTTCCTGCATTCTTGTAAATATGCTCTTCTCTGTGATAGGTCACATCCACAAAAGGAGGGTTGAATTCCATCAATTCATCACACACATCAAAAAGTTGGTTGATACTTTGCCCTTTAAGCGGAGGAAGTATCTCAAAAGTAAATTGAGTAGTTCCAGGGGATTGGGCTATATGTTCTGTTATTTTCATTTATTCTCTGTTCTAAGTTATTCAGCAAGGTTGGGATTCAACCATTTTCTGGCTTCTTCTAAAGCTATTCCTCTGCGTTTACTATAATCGACTAATTGGTCTTCTTTGATTTTACCCAGACCAAAATAACGCGATTGTGGATGGGCAAAATAGTAGCCTGAAACCGAAGAGGCTGGCAACATCGCCAAGCTTTCCGTCAGGCTTACGCCTATAGTTTCTTTTACCTCTAGCAGTTTCCACAGTGTCTTTTTTTCCAAGTGATCTGGACAGGCGGGATAACCCGGTGCAGGTCTGATACCTTGGTATTTTTCTTGTATCAATTCTTCATTGGACAGGCCTTCCTCGCTTACATAAGCCCAATGTTCAGTTCGGATTTGGTGATGTAAATATTCCGCAAAAGCTTCAGCAAAACGATCCGACAGGGCCTTGACCATGATGGAGCTGTAATCGTCATTCGCCTCTTCAAATGCCTTGGCCTTTTCTTCTGTACCAAAACCAGTAGTCACGCAAAAAGCTCCCATATAGTCAATTTTCCCTGAAGCTTTTGGTGCGATAAAATCGGCTAGGGCGATATTGGGTTGGGCTTTGGTTTTTTTTAATTGCTGCCTGAGGGTGATCCACTGCCCAAGGGTTTTAGATCAATTTTCATCTGAATAGATCTCAATATCGTCTCCCACAGCATTTACAGGAAATAACCCAAAACGCGCCTTGGCAGTCACCCATTGTTCTTCAATCATTTGATGCAACATGGTTTGGGCATCTTGATACAAAACCTTTGCCTGTTCACCCACTACCTCATCTTCCAGCAGATCGGGGTACTTTCCGTGAAGGTCCCAAGACCTAAAAAACGGAGTCCAATCAAAAAAGGGCAACAACAACTCTAAATCCAAGGATTTGATGGTGTGCGTTCCTAAGGTCTTAGGTCGCTGTGGGTTGAATTCATCCCAATCGATTGGAAAGGGGTTCTGCTGGGCTTGGCTGTAACTGAGGTATTCTTTTTCAGAGCCTCTAGACATAAATTTAGCCTTAAAGGCTTCGTAATCCTCTCTTATTTTAAGGGTATAAGCTTCCTTTTTATCTTTTTGTAAAAGATTGCTTACCACTCCTACAGCTCGAGAGGCATCGTTGACATGGATCACTGCGGACTTTGATACTGGTGCAATTTTGACCGCCGTATGCGCTTTGGATGTGGTTGCACCCCCAATAAGAACGGGGATGTCAATATTCAATCGATTGAGTTCTTTGGTCACATACACCATTTCATCCAAAGAGGGAGTGATGAGTCCAGACAGTCCGATTACATCTACTTGCTCCTCTACCGCACGCTGGATGATTACTTCAGGAGGCACCATTACCCCCAGATCGATGATCTCGTAGTTATTACACGCCAAAACCACACTTACAATATTCTTTCCTATATCGTGGACATCACCTTTTACAGTAGCCATCAATACTTTCCCTGCATGCTGTTTGTCCCCGCTTTTTTGAGCTTCGATAAAGGGCTGTAAATACGCAACCGCCTTTTTCATAACTCGTGCTGATTTGACTACCTGAGGTAAAAACATTTTCCCTTCTCCAAAGAGATCACCAACGATATTCATACCATCCATCAAGGGCCCTTCGATAACTTCTATTGGCTCATTAGCTTTCAATCGCGCTTCTTCAGTATCGGCTTCTATATAGCTGTCAATTCCTTTGATTAGGGCATGGCTAATTCTGCTTTCCAAGCTTTCTTTTCTCCAGCTATCGTCTTGTTTTTTTCTGGTCTTGGAGGTGGATACCAATTGTTCTGCATATTCTAGCAAACGTTCGGTCGCATCTTCTTTTCGATCTAGCAGTACGTCCTCGACGTACTCCATAAGTTCTTTGGGAACCTCGTCGTAAACTTCGAGTAAGGTTGGATTGACAATTCCCATATTCATCCCATTTTTAATGGCGTGGTACAGAAAAGAAGCGTGCATGGCTTCACGTACTGTATTGTTTCCACGAAAAGAAAAGGACACATTGCTTACTCCTCCACTCACACTGGCATGGGGGAGGTTGGCGCGTATCCATTTGGTCGCATTAAAAAAGTCCAAAGCATTTTTTCGATACACTTCCATACCGGTTGCTACGGGAAAAATATTAGGATCGAAGATGATGTCTTCGGGAGCAAAGTCGATTTGGTTGATGAGTAAATTATAGGAGCGTTTACAAATGGCGATACGACGGTCTAAATTATCTGCCTGACCTTCTTCGTCAAAAGCCATAACGATGACCGCTGCTCCAAACTTTTTTATGGTAGCTGCATGAGCTAAAAAGTTAGCTTCACCTTCTTTTAAGCTGATGGAATTGACTACACATTTCCCCTGAACTACTTTGAGTCCTGCTTCGATGATTTCCCATTTGGAACTGTCGATCATCACGGGGACACGGGCAATATCGGGTTCAGCAGCAATCAGATTGAGGAAGGTCGTCATTGCCACTGCTCCGTCTATCATTCCCTCGTCCATATTGACGTCGATAATCTGTGCTCCACCTAAAACTTGTTCACGGGCAATTTCTATAGCTTCATCATACTGTTGGTTTTCTATCAAGCGTAAAAACTTTCGAGATCCAGTCACATTGGTGCGTTCCCCTATATTGACAAAATTGGTTTGTTCGTCAATGACAAGGGGCTCCAAGCCGGATAATCTCAACGGTTTTTTCTTAAAATCAGTCATTCAGAAGGGCTTTGGGGTTTCTAGGACTGTATTTTTTGGCAAGCTCAGCTATCAATCGGATGTGTTCGGGTGTGGTTCCACAACAACCCCCAATGATGTTGACCACATCTTGTTTGAGGTAATCTTCAATCAAATCACGCATTTGCTCTGGAGTTTGATCATATTCACCAAAGGCATTGGGAAGTCCTGCATTGGGATGAGCAGAAATAAAGTGATCGCTTTGCTTGGAAAGTCTTTTGACATAGGGTAATAACTGATCAGCGCCCAAGGCGCAGTTAAACCCAATACTGAGTACAGGAATATGACTCAATGAAATTCTAAAGGCTTCAACGGTTTGTCCAGACAGTGTTCTACCACTAGCATCTGTAATAGTTCCACTAATCATGATGGGGGTTGAAGCGCTTTTTTTAGCTCTTATCTCTTCTATGGCAAATAGTGCCGCCTTGGCATTTAGTGTGTCAAAAATGGTTTCTACCAAAAGCAAATCAGCACCTCCGTCAATCAAACCTTCTACTTGTTCTTTGTAGGCTGTTACCAATTCATCAAAGGTCACCGCTCTAAAACCAGGGTCGTTTACATCAGGAGACATACTGGCTGTTCTATTCGTTGGACCGATAGAACCCGCAACATAACGTGGCTGATCGGGTGTTTTATCTCTGTATTCTTCTGCGACTTCTTTGGCGATTTTTGCACTTTCGAAATTCAACTCATAGGCTAAAGATTCCATTTGATAATCCGCCATTCCTATGGAAGTTGAAGAAAATGTATTGGTCTCAACGATGTCAGCACCTGAATCAAAATAGGCGCGGTGAATGGATTTGATAATTTCAGGCTGAGTCAGCGAAAGCAGGTCATTATTCCCTTTAAGCGGACAGGGATGGTCTTTAAATCGGGTGGAACGAAAATCAGCCTCCTCGAGTGGGTGTTGCTGTATCAGGGTTCCCATAGCTCCATCTAAAACCAAAATGCGCTTTTCTAAGGCTGAATGTATCTCCAATTTAGGCATCTAAAGCTGTTTTAATATCGTTACAAATATCCTGATGGTGTTCTAATCCTACTGAAAGTCGGATCATTCCTAGGCTGATTCCTACCTCTTCTCTCTCTGTATCTGACAATTTACTGTGGGTGGTTGAGGAAGGGTGAGTGATGATGGACCTGGAATCTCCTAAGTTTGCAGAAAGCGAACAAAATTGAATTGCATTGATGAATTTTCTTCCCGCTTCAAGACCTCCTTTGACTTCAAAAGAGATGATATTTCCTCCTTTTTTCATCTGTTTAAGGCAAGTTGATGTTGGGGATGAGAACTCAAAAAGGGGTATTTCACCCAATTTACTTTAGGATGTTGCTCAAGTTTTTTAGCGATTTCTAATGCACTTTCACAATGGCGATCTACTCTTACAGCAAGGGTTTCTAAACTCTTGGACAAAACCCAAGCATTAAAAGGAGAAAGTGATCCTCCTGTATTTCGAGCAAAGAGATAAAGTTCTCGTATCAACTCTTTTTTTCCTACGGTAACTCCTCCGAGTACTCTCCCCTGTCCGTCCATCAGCTTGGTGGCAGAGTGAATGACCAAATCGGCTACAAACTTAATGGGTTGTTGTAGATAAGGTGTGGCAAAACAAATGTCAACTACAAATAATAAATTGTGTTTTTTTGCCAGTGCACCTATGGCTTCAAGATCCAAAATATCGACCCCAGGGTTTGTGGGTGATTCCACGTAAATACAGCGGGTATTTGGTTGGATCGAGCTCTCTAAATCTGCTAGTGCATCTACAGCAAAATAGGTAGTAGCAATCTCCCATTTGGGAAAATATTTGGTAAACAGGGTATGGGTAGAACCGAAAATTGCTCTTGCTGAAAGGATGTGATCGCCTGCATTTAAAAAAGTGGCAAAGGTTGCAAACACTGCTCCCATTCCACTGGCAAAGGATACTCCATCTTCAGCGCCTTCCATTTGAGCTACTTTTTGGACAAATTCTGAGGTGTTAGGATTTGAAAAACGACTGTAAATATTTCGCTCTTTTTCCTCTGCAAAAGAGGCGCGCATTTCTTCCGCATCTTCAAAAACAAAACTTGAGGTTAAGTGTAAAGGGGTAGAATGCTCTGCAAAAGAAGAGCGCTCCATCTGGGTTCTGATCGCCTCTGTTTCAAATAAATAGTTAGACTTCTGCTCCATTTAGGATTACTTTATGGTAGATTTCTGCTGTGGGTTCTAGGGTTTTTGATACTGAACAGTATTTGTCGTAGGAAAGTTGTGCAGCACGTTTGGCTTTTTCGGCTGAAAAATCACCTTCTAAATAAATGATAATGTCAATTTGATAAAACAGGGCTGGTACCTCATCGGCATTGCGATGTCCTTTGACTTCCATTTTCAAGACCTTAGGATTGATCTTTTGCTTGTTTAATATGGCAACAATATCAATTGCGCTACATCCGGCAACTCCCATCAGCAAGAGCTCCATTGGACTCACACCCTGGACTTCTCCACTGGTTTTTGATTTGTTGTCCAAAAGGACTTTATGCCCATTGGGGTTGCTAACTTCAAATAAATAATCTTCGTTGATACGCTCTAAAGAGACTTCCATAGTTAAGAGGTTTAATTGTTAAAAATTGGGTTTAATATTTTGATCATGGCGTCATTTTCGATTAAAAAGGCGTCATGTCCGTGAATCGACTTGAGCTCGTGATAGAAAATAGAAGTCTTTTCAGGTTTGATCATTTCATAAGTTTTCTGGTCTTCAACGGGAGTAAAAAATAAATCACTGTCAACTGCGATAAGGTGAATTTCACCTTCGATTTTTTTTATCAGATCTAGCGCTTTTTCTCCTTTGCGTTCAATATTGATGGATGCCAACAAATGGTTGACTAAAATATATGCTTCCAAATAGAAACGTTCAGCCAGCTTTTTTCCGTGATGCAATAACCAACTTTCTATATTGTAAATTCCCATTTCTTCGTTTATAGTCCGATCAAATCGTTGGCTAAACGACTGCGGGGTTCTATAAGTAAGCATTGCGTGTATACGCGCATCTTCTAGAGGATTATTTGAGTTTTCTAGAATCCGTTGTTGTAAAAATGTATTGGCCAAAATCCAGTCATTGGCTTTCCAATCGGCGGCGACAGGGATGATGTATTTTGCCAGTTGTGGTTGCATAACTGCCATTTCCCAGGCTATTCCTCCCCCTATAGATCCTCCGACCAAGGCGTGCAGTTTGCTAACCCCTAAAAGCTCCAGTCCTTTTAAAAAGAAGAGGGCAATATCACCGGTATGAAAATCCTTAGCATTTGAAAAGATTTGACCTTTGACTCCGTTACCCGGTATGTTAAAGGCTAATACGGCGTATCGATTGGTATCTATGGTCTTATTTGGCCCAACAAGTTCTTTCCACCACCCCTTTTGACCGGCAACATCGGAGTCGCCAGTCAAGGAATGATTGATTAAAACTACTGGTGCTTTGTCTATGGCTTGCCCAAAATGTTGATAATACAAATCGAGCTTTGCCAATGAGGTACCAGCATCTGTTTTTAGATCAGTTAAAGAAAGACACTGAATGGGATTCATGCTAATCTACAATGAAGTAAAGGCATTTTCCAAATCCTCAATCAGATCGTTTACATCTTCTAGACCTACAGATAGACGAATCAAATCTGGAGTTACTCCTGTCGCTTTTTGAGCTTCCTGGTCCAATTGTTGGTGGGTAGTACTTGCAGGATGAATGATCAATGATTTAGTATCACCAATATTGGCCAAGAGCGCAAAAAGCTTAGTTTTATCAGCAACAACTTTTCCTCCTTCAAAACCTTTTTTAAGTCCAAAGGTTACGATTCCACTTTGTCCTTTAGGCAAATACTTCTGAGCCAGGTCATTGTATTTAGAGGTTTTGAGTCCTGGATAATTAACCCAAGCCACCTCTTTATTGGTTGAAAGCCAGGCTGCCAGTTTAAGTGCATTTTCGGAATGTTTTTTCATTCTAATATCCAAGGTTTCGATTCCTTGTATACTTTGAAAACTATTAAACGGACTGGGCGCACTTCCCAAATCTCTTAAGCCTTCTATCCGAACCTTAGCTATAAAGGCTATAGCTCCAAGAGCTTCGTGATAGTTGAGTCCGTGATAACTGGGATTGGGTTCCGTAAACTCAGGGAAATTTCCATTACCCCAATCAAAGGTTCCGGCATCGATAATCACACCACCCAACGAAGTTCCGTTACCCGTCAAATACTTGGTCAACGAATGAATGACTATGTTGGCTCCATACTCAATTGGGTTTAACAAGGCTGGAGAAGCAACGGTGTTGTCAACTACAAAAGGAACTTTTGCAGCTTTTGCCTGATCTGAAATTGCTTTTAAATCCAAGACATCCAGTTTAGGGTTTCCTAAAGACTCTGCAAAAAAGAGTCGTGTATTCGGTTGAATGGCATTAGCAAAATTTTCAGCGTCGTCTGGATCTACAAAAGTTGTTGTAATACCAAAACGAGGCAAGGTATTAGACAATAGGTTATAGGTTCCTCCGTACAAACTATTTGAGGCTACTATGTGGTCCCCTGTTTTTAGGATGACCATAAGTGTAGTTGCAATAGCTGCAGTGCCCGAGGCAGTTGCCACAGCGGCTACACCACCTTCCATAGCGGCCAATCGCTGCTCCAATACATCATTGGTTGGATTGTTTAGTCGGGTGTAGATAAAACCCGGCTCTGCCAAAGAAAAAAGATTGGCAGCATGGTCAGAGTCATTAAATACGTACGAAGTTGTTTGATAAATTGGAACTGCTTGGGTTCCTTTTGAAGTTGAAGCATCATGCCCTGCATGAAGTGCTTGAGTTGCGAGTTGATTACTCATAATTTAAATGAATTTTTAATTGTTTCTACATGATCTAATTGTTCCCAGGTGAAAAGTGCTACTTCCTTCGACACTTTTCCGTTGTAGGGAGATTCAAACGTTTTGGTTATCGTACGAGGCGTACGCCCCATATGCCCATAGGAAGCTGTTTCCAAATACATAGGATTTCTCAACTTGAGGCGTTGTTCGATTGCGTAAGGACGTAAGTCGAATAGGGCTTTTGCTTTGTCAGCAATTTCCGCATCCGTCAAATCTACTTTTGCGGTACCATAAGTGTTGACATATACTGAGGTAGGCTCTACCACACCAATTGCATAACTCAATTGAACAAGTATCTCATCGGCTACGCCTGCAGCTACGAGATTTTTTGCCATATGCCGTGATGCATAAGCAGCACTGCGATCTACTTTGCTGGGATCTTTTCCACTAAAAGCTCCTCCTCCGTGACCTCCTTTACCTCCGTAAGTGTCCACTATGATTTTTCTTCCAGTCAATCCCGTATCACCGTGAGGTCCTCCGATTACAAATTTCCCAGTAGGATTTACATGATAGGTAATATCGGATCCAAAAAGTTGCTGGACATGAGCTTCGCATTTTGCCAATACTCTTGGAATCAGGATAGAAACGATATCAGACTTTATTTTTTCCAACATTTTTTCTTCATCGGAATCAAAATCGTCGTGCTGGGTAGAGACTACTATGGTGTCAATTCTCAGCGCTTGATTATGATCATCGTATTCTATGGTCACTTGAGATTTTGCATCAGGACGCAGATAGGTAATCGCGTCGTTTTCTCTTCTCAGGGCTGCAAGTTCGATTAAAATTTTATGCGAAAGATCTAAGGCCAATGGAATGTAATTATCCGTTTCCTTAGAGGCATAGCCAAACATAATTCCTTGGTCACCTGCTCCTTGGGCTTCTTTTTCCGCTCGGTCAACTCCACGGTTGATGTCTTGGGATTGTTCGTGTATTAAAGAAACTACCCCACAAGAATCACCGCTAAATTGGTAGGCTCCTTTGGTATAGCCAATGGCATTAATGGTTTCACGTGCAATGGATTGCACATCTAAATAAGTACCGCTTTTGACCTCTCCGGCTAAGATCACCTGACCTGTAGTTACCAAGGTTTCGCAGGCTACCTTACTTTCGGGATCAAATGCGAGAAAATTATCCAATAAAGCATCACTGATTTGATCAGCAATTTTATCAGGATGGCCTTCGCTTACCGATTCAGAAGTAAAAAAATATGACATTTATAAGTTGCTTTACGGAAGGATTCAAACGGTGCGTTTATAAAGCAACACTGCTTTAGCATTTTTTTATCGAGGTTGCAATCAGTCAAATCCTTCCTCATTTAACAGTTCAAAATTACATATTTTTTTTAAAATGCAAAGTTTCCCTAAAAAAACTTTAATTCCCGTTTTTAAAAAGCCGTTTCCTTTTTTGTTTTCAAAAAAGCAGCTATTTTGCAGTAATACTTTTAAGAGGAACAATGCATATCGCAATTGCGGGAAATATTGGAGCAGGAAAAACGAGTTTAGCCAAACTCATTGCTAAACACTACAACTGGGAAGCCCATTATGAGGATGTAATTGACAATCCGTATCTCGACGATTTTTATACCCATATGGAGCGCTGGTCTTTCAACCTTCAGGTGTATTTCTTAAAAAGCAGGTTTCAACAACTCTTGGCGTTTCAAAACAATAAAAAAACCATAGTCCAGGATCGGACGATTTATGAAGATGCTTTTATCTT
>Ga0255779_1006805_pt1 | contig 10258 bp, 11 predicted proteins | sample 011ome_21_FD_179977 | JGI IMG/M metagenome (GOLD analysis project Ga0255779, IMG submission 179977) | Coastal salt marsh microbial communities from the Groves Creek Marsh, Skidaway Island, Georgia - 011508AT metaG (version 2) | ecosystem: Environmental > Aquatic > Marine > Intertidal zone > Salt...
GAAAACATACTTAGCGCCAATAAAAACACACAAAGTACTATTTGAAGCCAGAATAATAGGTTCAAACATATGGCGAGTTTTTTGCTTCTTCGACAATGGTAAGCTAGTCGTACTGTTAAATGGATTTACAAAAAAGACGCAAAAAACACCGAAAAAGGAAATAGACAAAGCTGTTCGATTAATGAAAGAGTACTACGAAGAAAAAAACAAAGGATAATAGAAACTAAAAGTTGGAAAGACATAAAGGACTCAGTTTACAGAAAGAAAGGAACTGAACGCAGAGACGAACTCGAAAGAGACTATGAATCGTTTAAAATCGGTTTACTTTTGCGTAAATCTCGTGAAGAAAAAAATCTTACACAAGAACAACTTGGCGAACTCATTGACAAAAAACGTACTTATATTTCTCGTGTTGAGAATAATGGCAGTAATCTGACTTTAAAAACCTTATTTGATATCGTTGAAAAAGGGCTTGGCGGAAAAGTTAATATATCAATTGACTTTTAAAGATTATCCTTTTTAACATTAGCCTTGATTTGCTCTAAGCTTTCTGCTACTCTTGGGCATGCTTGGTGAAGCGCTTATAAAACCACCAGTTAGTTTTCGTTTAGATTCTACCAACCCAAATTGACTCCTCCAACTCCCCAACCACCTTACACTTTCGCCTTTTTTCGAGGCTAGATTATTCGGGGTGAAAAAAATAATCGCACCAATTTTATGGAATGTGGTAGGAAGCGGCATCTTATTACCAAAAGCCGGCAAAACAATTACACATATTACATAAAAACAAAACTCATGAAAACACTAAAACTAATCGCACTGGGACTTGCAGTTCTGGGCGGAACACTAGCTCGGGGCCAATCGGATGTTGGTTCTATCAAAGGATACATCTATGACGGAGACAACGGAGAACCCTTATTTTTTGCTACTGCCAAAATAACCCATGTAGGAAATACTCAAGGTTCTACTTCGGACGAAAAAGGAAAATTCTTGATAGGATCGATACAACCTGGGACTTACCTCCTAGAAGTATCTTACATGGGAAAGGCTACCGCTCGTAAATCAATTACCGTAAAATCGGGACAAGTGGCTTATCGAGACACCGTATTTTTGTACGACACGACCGGAATGCTCACTACCTACACCAAGGTAGAGTATGTGAATCCATTGATCGACCCATACGAAGTATCCAAGCCTACTTTGCAAGCCGAACAATTGGGCAAAATGGCCGAATTGAGAAACCCAGCCAACCTACTAAAAGTAATAGGCGAAGGAGCTTTTACGATAAACGAAGGTACACAAGAAGTGTACTTCCGAGGATCGCGAAGCAACGGAATATCGACCTACCTCGATGGACTCAAAATTCAAGGAGCTATGCCCAGTGTGCCTGCCGTATCGATAAAGAGCTATGCAGTATTTACAGGTGGATTGCCAGCCAAATATGGCGATACCTCGGGCGGAGTAATCGAAATAGAAACAAAAAGCTACTTTGATTTGTACAACCAAAAAATGGCTGAACTAGGGACCACTTATCCCTAAAAATAAAAATAAGAGCACAAACTAAGAGAGATTAAGGGGTAAATTGTAACTTTAGATTGCCCCTTTTGGTGAAAATAAACACACCCAACAGTGAACAAACGCAAACCACATATCCATTCATTGAGTGACGAACAATTAGTTCTTCGGTACGGCCAATCCCAGGACAAGGCGTATATCGGAGAGCTATATGTTCGTTATTCTGCGTTGGTTTTAGGAGTAAGTCTCAAGTATTTGCAACACAAAAGCGAAGCCCAAGACAACCTGATGAAGGTGTTTGAAAAACTGATGAATCTGAAACAAACCAGCGAGGTAAAAAACGTGAAAGGATGGTTGTACCAAATAACCAAAAACGAGTGCCTGATGACTCTCCGAAAAAAAAAGAGAACAACCCATACCGAGATAGAAAATCTGGAAATAACCCAAGAAAACCACACCGAAGAACTAGAAGACAAAGAACGTCTGCTTGCCCTGCTCGAAGAACTCATTCCCCACCTAAAAGGGAGTCAACGACTCTGCATCGAGCTGTTTTATCTGAACAAAAAAAGCTATGCCGAAATTGCCGAACAAACTCAGTTTAGCCTCAAGGAAGTGAAGAGCAACATCCAAAACGGCAAGCGAAACCTCGAAATAATGATGAACAAATCGCTGTCGCAGCGCTAACCCCAACCAATGAAAGAAACCAATTCCATATCACCAGAATCGATAGGCAGTTTACTTTCTGCCTATTACGACAATTCGTTTTCTTCACAACAAAGGCAATTACTTGAAGAACGTGCCCAATCCGATCCATTTTTGGCCGATGCCATGGAAGGATTTGATCAGTTTCCCGAGGCACTTTCGGAGATTCCTTCTTTCGAAAATTCGGCTGCCAAAGGCTGGAAATGGGCGCTTGGCGGTGGCATGGTTGTGATAGCCATCGGACTGGTGTACGTGTTTTCATTGTTTACCCAAAATAAGCCCATCCCCGAACCCAACATTGCACAGCAAGTAGCGAAAACACCTGCCATACCTCTGGCAGATACGGTAGAAAAATTTGTGGGAATGGACAACGAAATGGAAGAGAAAAGTCTGCCCAAATCGGTGATGAAGCAAACTGCCAAACAAAGGAAACCCAAAACCAAAGAACTAAGAAAAAAAGCAAAACGAGAACAAATAGAATTGCCAAAGATGAATTTGTCGCCCCGCGAGTTTGAAGAAAAAATAGACTACTCGGTAAAGAAAGCCAAAACCAAAGCGATTGGATTTTTTGGGTTTTTGGCGGTAGATTATTCCACGATTTACACCTCTACCCTCGAAACCGAAAGAGAGTTTACGGGAACTGCTGCAAGCCAAGCAAATCTGAAAGAAAACAACTCGGTACTCGAAACAGAATTTACCCGAAATGTTTACACCTACAAAGAGTTTTTGAAACAGTCGTGTTACTTTATGAAAGAGCGAAATTTTGGCAAGGCTATCCAAAATTTTTCCATTATTCTGGACCGATTTCCCAAAGATGTCAATGCCGAGTTTTACTTGGGGTATTGTCATTACGAACTAGGAAACTACACCAAAGCCATTTCCTTTTTTGAAAAAGCCGCCAACAATGGTTTCGATTTTTTTGAGGAAGATGCGCAGTGGTTTATTGCCAATAGCTACGAAAACCTAGGCAACCAAAAAGAAGCCAACAAGCGGTACCAAGAAATCAAGAAAAAAGGAGGTTACTACTCTTTCCGCCTCAAATAAATATTTTTTGTTTTAAGGGAGTTTATTTGCCCTCGAATACTCCATTTTTCATTAAATTTGCAGATAATTTAAAACACGCAGATACTATGATTTGGTTGACTATCTATAAAAAACTCTTACAATTTAGACTCTATATCGGTCTTGCTTTGGTGGCTATCACCATTGCCTTGGCTTTTACTCGCTACGATGGTTGGTTTTGGTTTAGCCTCATCATGGCTTTCATTGCCATTGGTTCTCACGTGTTTTTTGGGCCTATCCGTTTTATTCAAGAAGCCATACAGGAAGGCGACATGGAAACTGCCAAAAAATACATCAATCAAGTGTATTTTCCTCGATTGTTGTTCAAGCCAGTGAGACAAGGTTTTTACATGCTACAATCCAATATGGCGATGGCAAACAAAGATTTTGAGTCGGCAGAATCTTTGATGAACAAGAGTATAAAAAGCAAAAGCAAAGCCCTGGGAAGTGCTGGCGAAGGCTCTTCGTACCTGCAACTAGGAATGATTGCGGTACAAAATGGCAAAATGACTGAGGCAAAAAAGAATTTGAGAATGGCGTTGGACAAAGGTCTGGGAGATAAAGAAACCAAAGCCACAGCCTACCTACAATTAGCAGGACTAGAGATGCAATCACGAAAATTTGGACCAGCGAACAACTATTTCAAAAAAGCCAAGGCGCTCAACCCCCAAACTCGAGAACTCAAAGACCAAATTGCACAAATGGAAAAATACATCCACCGAAGAGGATAGGTTTTAGATGTTAGATTTTAGATGAGAGATTCTAAATTCTCGTTTTCTCGGGATAGAGAAAAATTTGTCAAAACTCGCTCTTTTTATTCTTACAAACTCACTCATTAATTTAGGGGTAAGATTTTGTGAAATTTCACCTGGTTGACAAAACTCTTAGTACCAAATGTATTACAGACATTTCAGCTTGATGAGGAGGTGACTTTTGGTGTCCAAAAACGTCCAATTTCCATCAATCCATTGCTCGATATAACGCTTTTCTTGAAGAAGATTTACGGTTTTACCCCACACAGTGTTTTCTACAGTTACAATACCCGAAGTTTACATCAATTAAAAATTGTCTTGAAACAATCCTTTGAGGCTACCAGGAGACAATTCATTATTCTTGAGACTATTCCATTTTGCTTTTAGTTTTGTTTTAAAACCTCCCACATTTAGAGCCAACATTCTTCATTGAATAAATTATTAGAAAAGAGAGAATAGCCAGATATTTCGTCACCTCTATGATTTCTTCCAAAAGTAGCAACCATATCCCAAGGTAAGATTTGAAATGGTTGAGATAGAAGAAGTTCAATTAAGAAGTAAAAAACTGTCACATAATTGCCCATGACATAAAGTATAACTTGTTTACCAAGAGAAATTTACAAACTTTTTTAGCTGGAGACTAAAACATTTGTATCAACAGGCTTAACTTTTCCTTTAGGTTTCTTCTGTCTACAATAAAATCAAGGAATCCGTGCTCCAATAAGAATTCAGAAGTTTGGAATCCTTCTGGCAAATCTTTTCCTATCGTTTCTTTAACCACTCGAGGACCAGCAAAAGCAATAAGTGCACCTGGTTCAGCAATGTTCACGTCTCCCAACATAGCAAAAGAAGCGGTAACTCCGCCTGTTGTGGGATCAGTCAACAAAGAAATATAAGGCAGTTTTGCTTTGGACAGTAGCGTTAATTTGGCGGAAGTTTTAGCCATTTGCATCAAAGAAAAACCAGCTTCCATCATTCGTGCTCCACCAGATTTTGAAATCATCATAAACGGACACTTCTTTTTTATTGCATAGTCTATGGCTCTTGCGATCTTTTCACCCACCACAGAACCCATCGAACCACCAATAAAAGCAAAGTCCATACAAGCAACCACTATTGGCTGCCCCGAGGTTTTTCCATAAGCCGTTCTTACTGCGTCCTTCAGGTTTGATTTCTTTTGTGAAGCTTCCAACCTTTTTTGATAAGACTTGGTATCGGTAAATTTCAAAGGATCCTTGGCCGTCATATTGGCGTCCAATTCGGTAAATTTATTGTCGTCAAATAGAATTGAGAAATACTCTTTGGACCCTATCTTAAAGTGATATCCATCCTCTATACTTACCCAACTATTCTCTTCTAAGTTGTCCTTATCTACAATTTTTCCGCTAGGTGTTTTGTGCCACAATCCGTCAGGAGTTTCCTTTTTCTGTTCGGTTGGGGTAACAATATTCTTATTTTTTCTTGTAAACCATCCCATAGTTCAAATATTTTATTGAATGTACGCAAGGAATTCTCCCTGCTGTTTTTGCTTTATGCGATTGTAATGGCATCATCCAAATACACATCTTGGATAGATGTCAGAAGTTTCACTCCTTCCGCCATGTCTTTTTGGAATGCTTTTCTTCCTGAAATAAGACCATGACCTCCTGCTCTTTTATTGATAACTGCAGTGGTTATCGCATCGCTCATATCGCTAGATTTACTTCCTGTGGAGGCTCCTCCCGAGTTTATCAAACCTATTTTTCCCATGTAGCAGTTGGCTGCTTGGTATCTGCACAAATCAATAGGATTGTTTGTATTCAGCTCTGTATATACTTTGGGGTGAGTTTTTCCAAAGTCGATATTGGTATAACCTCCATTGTTGGTAGGTAGTTTTTGTTTGATAATGTCTGCCTGGATGGTTACCCCAAGATGATTAGCTTGAGCCGTGATATCTGTTGCGGTGTGGTAATCTACTCCGTCTTTTTTGAAATCCGAGTTTCGTAGGTAGCACCACAAGATTGTCGCCATTCCTAGTTCGTGTGCTCTTTCAAATGCTTGCGCTATTTCTACTATTTGTCTGTTGCTATCTTCTGATCCGAAATAGATGGTAGCTCCTACAGCCGCGGCTCCAAGGTTCCATGCTTCCTCTACGGAACCAAAAGAAATTTGACTATAAGTTTCTGGGTAAGTCAACATTTCGTTGTGATTCAACTTTACGATGAAAGGAATTTTGTGAGCATACTTTCTAGAACAAGAAGCCAATACTCCAAAAGTAGAAGCAACTGCATTACACCCTCCTTCTATCGCTAATTTCACGATGTTTTCTGGGTCAAAATAAATGGGGTTTGGAGCAAAAGATGCTCCCGCAGAATGCTCTATTCCTTGATCTACAGGAAGAATAGACACGTATCCTGTTCCTGCCAATCTTCCGTGGTTGTATATTGCGTGAAGATTTCTCAAAACTTGAGGACTTCTATTGGTCATCGAAAATGCCTCATCAACAAAAGTTGGACTTGGTAAAGTCAACATACTCTTATCAATTGTTTTGCAAGTATGGTTCAACAATAATTCGCTATTGTTTCCTAATAGTTCTTGGATATTTAAAGCCATTTGGTTGTTTGTTTTTGTCTTTTTTAAATTCTTGTATAAACAAGAATGCAAATTTAACAAAAATTCTTAACCCCGAGTTAGGCGCGCTCAATTCTTTTGTGTTCCTCCAAGAGTTAATAAAAGATTTTCTATGAAAGGTCAGTTATTTATAAATCAACACCGAACTATAGGCGCTTACTCCTTCTTCTCTCCCTACAAAACCTAATTTTTCTGTCGTTGTAGCTTTTACAGATACTTGATCAATGTCTATTTTGAGAATATCAGCCATTACTTTTTTCATGGCTTCGAGGTGAGGAGCTAATTTTGGTTTCTGTAAACAAACCGTAGAGTCGATATTTGAAATAGAATACCCTTTTCTTCAATCAATTCTGCCACTTTTGCCAGCAATATCTTACTATCTATCCCCTTATATTCTTGAGCCGTGTCGGGGAAGTGTTTTCCGATATCTCCAAGATTCGCAGCTCCCAAGAGCGCATCACAAATAGTATGAATAAGCACATCGGCATCGGAATGACCTACTCCACCTTTGTGGTAATCGAGAAGGATTCCTCCCAACCAAAATTCTTCTCCTTCGGCTAACTGATGCACATCGTAACCTATTCCTGTTCGAATATTTAACATAGTAAAATTTTATTCTGAGGCTGCGTCTTCTCCAAGATTAAATGCCAATGAAAATCGTATGGTATTTGCCAATGGATTTTGGTTGGTAACCGTTACCAAATAAGAAAAATCGAGCAAAAATCTACTGTACTTCAATCCCACTCCCATCGTTACATACCTTCTGTTTCCTTTGGTAAAATGCTCATGAAAATATCCCGCTCTCACAGAAAAACGTTCGGCATAAGTGTATTCCATTCCAAGCGAAATATTAATTTCTCGCAGCTCTTCTTTTAGCACACTTCCTTCTTCTACTCCTATTAGCACATCATTGTCGTCATACAAAACATTTCCTGGAGCATCACTGAAAGAACCAAAAATTGCCGGAGCCACACCTATATTTCCTCTTCTTCCAGCCGCAATTTCATTTGGATCAGTTCTCAACAATGCCGGTGGAGTTGGCACCAAAAGCTTATTAAAATCTACCCCAATTGAGAAATCATTGTATTTATCTATATCCATATTTAAGACAGTTCCGAGCCTCAGGTTGGCAGGAAGGAAATCTTCAGTAGCTGAGTTAGTGTAAGATATTTTTGCTCCAATGTTCGAAATATTCATCCCGACATTTAACGTGGACTTATAGTCTCCAATGTCAAATTTTTTGGAAGAGTAAAACATTCCTAGATCAATGGCAAAGGAACGACCTGGCTTTGTATCCACACCGTTTGCTGTTAATCCTTCGGTCAGGTTTGAGTTGATAAATCTTGCTGTCATCGATCCCGACAAATTCTTTCCTAATCTTGCTGCGTATGCTACATCAAAAGCGAATTCTTTCGGGTTTGCTGTTTTGATAGGTGCCCCCGTATTGTCAGTAAAGTTAATTTCTCCCAATGAGAAATACCGCATACTTCCTGAAATGGAGGAGTTTCTATTCAATTTTTTGTATCCAGCAAGGTAGACTAAATTGATGTCGTTAATTCCCAAGCTTCTCAACCAAGGAGAATAGGAAAACGAAACACCACTTTTTTCCTCAGCGAAAACATATTTTGAGGCATTCCAATGTTGAGAGTTTATATCTGGGCTAGTTGCTACACCCAAATCACCCATTGCGCTTGCTCTTGAATCTGGTGATATCAACAAAAACGGAACGGCCGTAGTGATGGTGTTTAACTGCAAATCAAAGTTAGAACTTCCTTTTGCCGTGCTCTGTGAAACTGCTTTATTTCCTATAAACAAACCGGTTGTTAGGAATAAAAACGATAGAATTTTAGTTGTTCTTGTCATGCTGAGTTGAATATACATAAATTTTCTCTTCCCGGCTCTGGTAGCTCGGGCGAGTGATTGGTTAAATTAAGTCAAAAAAAGTAATTTTCTAATCGAATACTCTGGGTCTATAAAATTTATGAGCAACAAATATAAGATAAACTTCAAGAAAAATTATTTCAACAAGACGAGTTTTTCGTATTTCTCTACTTTGTTTCCTTGATTGTCCTCTACTTTTACTTTGTATACATAAGTACCCCTTCCTATCCTATCGCCAAAATCATCTCTTCCATCCCATACAATTCCTTCTGTTCTGAACCCTTTCGTTCGCACTAGCTGATTAATTGTTTTTACTAGTTTTCCTGATATGGTAAACACCTGAACTTGCACTTCCAAAAAGTCGCAATGTTGGTTATGCTCAAAATAAAACTCTGTTCTAGTCGTAAAAGGATTTGGGTAGTTTAACACATGATCAATTGCCAATTCTGCTTTTTGTACGACCACAAAGTCAATCGTTCGCTCAGACGAATTATTTTGCGTATCCCAAGATTTAAAACTTAAAGAATGTGGTCCCTCTGCAAGGTTTTCCAGAGGGTAATTTACTTTACCACTTTGGTAAGAATCAATATCGCTTTCGTAATAATTATTCAGGATAATTGGATTGTTTGTTTTGTCATCTAAAATTGCAGTAATATCATGTCCAATTCCGTTTCCGGTGGTGTTGATACCATTTGAGTCAAAAATTTCTGCGTAGATCATTGGGTTTTCGTCCGTCATTCCTCCCGAAACAAAACTCGCATCATTCATATACAAGCCTATTTCTGGTCCCGAATTATCAGAGATAGCAGTAAGATCCGTCCCTCCAATAACCGCCTCTGAAAAGTAACCTGCCCCATCTTCGTTTCCATCAAAACAGTAATAACTAATTTTACCTAGCCCAAACTGATAATTAATATCTTTTGGCACAACAAAAGTAAATTCAAACTCTCCATTTTTCACGGTAGCTTTTCCACGATACAATACATTGGTTTGTTGTGTAAACGGAATGATATCAGAAGGCGTTCTGTTTCCAAGAGTAGCGAGCTGAAGTGGTTTGTCATATACTGTTGGAAACACCACCCCATTGTACCCGGTAAGTTTTGTTCCTGAATTGTTCGCCACGTATCCTTTTATTGTGATTTTGCTTAAGGCTTTCAAAGTGTCGAGGCCGGGAGAGCCAACCGGTTTATTGTTAATTTCGGTGGTTACAACTGAGTGTTGCGGAAAAGCTAATTTCAGTGCTGGGTCTCCAATTAATGCAAAACGCCTCACGTTGTTGTCCCCAATAACCCGATTACTATTTTTAGTTTGTTGGTAAATCTCACCCATTGTCCTAGGAGTTCCATCTGTCTTTTTCACAAAAGCTTCTTCAAAAAAAGATTCAATTAATCGTTCGTTTGAAAATTGAAAAACTGGTCTTGTTGTGGTGAATAAAGCGATTGCCGCTCCATTTTGATTCAAAAAGCAAAGCTCTCCAGCAGAAGTTCTCCCCGGATCATCAAATTTGGTGAATTCACACGTAGCAGTAAGCATTACTGTCAACCTTTCTTTGTTGGTCCACCCGTTGATGGTTGGCACATCCAAAAATCGTTCATTTCCCCAACCAATTTCGCCACCATGTCCTTCGTAAGAGGTAATCAAAGTCCCTTCTTGAACTGATTTCTTTAATCGTTCGGCACCTTCAATATACCGCGCGCCACCACTCAACGAGGTTTGATTAAAAGCGTCCATGTAAA
>Ga0255779_1006808_pt1 | contig 10254 bp, 6 predicted proteins | sample 011ome_21_FD_179977 | JGI IMG/M metagenome (GOLD analysis project Ga0255779, IMG submission 179977) | Coastal salt marsh microbial communities from the Groves Creek Marsh, Skidaway Island, Georgia - 011508AT metaG (version 2) | ecosystem: Environmental > Aquatic > Marine > Intertidal zone > Salt...
GAGACAGTTCTTCATGCGCCAATAGACGCCTAATGAACACATGCCTTGCTAAAACCCGCTCTGGTGGTCAATGCCAGCGCGCTGGTAATCCCAAGAATGGTCGCTGCCATTTGCACGGTGGTGCCAGCACAGGGCCAAGGACCGCCGAAGGGCGCTCTAGAATAGCTGCTGCACAATATAAGCACGGGAGGCGCTCTAAAGCATTTGTGGCCGCTCAGCGGGCTAGGAATGCTAAGGGCAAGGCAATTAAACGTGAGTTAAAGTCGATTGAAACTCAATTGGTCTTTGATGGGTTGTTGCCAAAGCGATGGGAGCGAGCATTTAGGTTGGACTAGTGCGACCCTTGGCCCTTGGCTCTTGGAACTTGCTAACCGAGGTTGCCAGCGCTGAATTTTTTGAAAAAGACGTAAGACCCTAGTTGCCTTTTCGAAGAAGAGGGGGCAAGCACCTGTATTCCATAGTGTTTTCTCCTCGTTTTTCAAAAATATTTTCAGAAAATGAAATGCCCAGCCAACATACTTTGTTACACTTGTTACACTTCAAAACCTTGTTTGTAACAGAAGTGTAACAGCTACAACCCTTACTCACTATGGGTTACAGCCATTCTGTTACGCTGTTACGCTAAAATCACAATATTTTTCATCACTCGATTACTTTTTTCGAGGAGAAAAGTGTACAGGTGATTTTTATGCTGCGTCCCGCGTCCTACCTTTGGTGCATACTTCATCTACTAGGGCCTGTATTTCGTCAGAGCGCCATACTGTTACATTTGAACCAAGCTTGATTGGGGAGGGGTAGAGGCCATCTTTTACACCCTTCCACCAAGCAGATTTCGAAATTGGTATAATTGGCGCTACAGGCGGATCTGATTGATCGTCGCCGATGATCTGCTTCAGCCGAAGGAAGGTTGGCGCTATATTGTGCTCTGTCATCTGATGTCCTTTCCCACTAATTTTATTACCTTATTCTCATTACCGATCACAAAATCACTCCAGTCCTGCATCATTGAGCGGCGTTTATCTAATAGATCACCGCGTCGGTAAGCGGCTTCAACTTTGTTGGCAACTGCGTGAGCTAGCGCCATTTCGGAGACTTCATTTGGATAGTTTGTGGTCTCGGACGCCCAGTCTTTAAATGCTGACCGCATTCCGTGCACCGTTGCGTCTACCTGAAGGCGTTTTTGAAGAGCATGAAGTAGCGCATTGCTCGAGAGCGCTCGATTGTTCATTGGGCTTGGAAAAATCAGGCTGCTGTCAGTTTGAATGTCACGAGCCTTAATCAATACACCTAATGCGGCACTAGATAGGGGAACATTGTGCTGAGTTTTCATCTTCATGCGCTCTGCAGGGATGCACCAAATTTCTTGTTTAAGATCAATTTCATTCCAAGTTGCCTCTCGAACCTCTGATGTTCTACAGGCGGTTAGAAGAAGAAATTGAAGTGCTAACTTAGTTGATGGGAAGAGGCTTGATTGCTCAATCTGATCAAAAATTGATGGAATGCTATCAAAGGGCACTGATTTAAAATGATTATTGGGCTGTTTTACTTTTGGAAGCGCCGCCTCAGCAATTTCGATTGGGTCTTCACCAGTGAAGTGGCCCTGTGCGCGCGCCCATTTTACGACTAGCTGTAGCCGTTGCCTTATCTTTTTTGCAGTATCCGGTTTGTCGACCCATATTTTAGAGAGGACTGTCATGATATCGGTTGATGTGATGCTTCCAATTGCAATATTGCCGATATATGGAAACGCGTGATTTTCGAGAGAGGACAGCCATTGCTTTGCGTGCTTTTCATTGTCCCAAGTGGGCAAGGTTAGGCTGTGTACCTTGAGAGCGGCCTCTTTAAAAGTAATGGTACTACCAACAGCCTTGCGGCGTTCAGCAATAGGATCACCGCCAGAGCGAGCGATTCGGCGGAACCGGAGCGCTGTCTCCCGGGCATCATCGAGGCTAACGATTTTTACGCTTCCTAGGCCGATGTCTCTTCGTCGGCCTTGCACGACCAGACGTTGCATCCATCTTTTTGCGCCACTCGACTCGATTACGAGATAAAGCCCATTACCATCAGCATGCCAACCGGCTTTGTTAAGCTTTTTGACGGTTAAAGCAGTTAGTTTATTTGAAGGATGTTTTCGTGCCAAACTATACCCCACATTCTGCCCCACATTTTAATGTGGATTGAACTGGACGGCAAGGGACAAACGTACGGATTAATATCCCATAAACTGAGGTGCAGCATGGGATACAGACCGTTTAAGGCTAATTAAAAATAATTTTAGGTAAGGGGGTGTGGCGGAGAGGGTGGGATTCGAACCCACGAAGGGCTCTCACCCTTGCCGGTTTTCAAGACCGGTGCATTCAACCGCTCTGCCACCTCTCCGTCGGTGATGGGATTAGCGGAAATCAGGCTTATCTGTCAATAAGCATTGATGAAGTTTTTCCAAATTGTAGTATTTTTATCATATTTGCCTATTTCTATTGATCATATGCTTGTCTAACCCGCAAATTCGGATCATATTACGGCAATGTGACAGGACCAGTCATAACCATGCAGTTGGGCTGCGAGATCTGCTTTTGATCAGCCCCTTCAAAACTGTAAAATGACTGTGTAATGCGTGTTTTTCAGGAGTGTCCGGTGCGTTTCATTTTTCGTTTGCCAGCCCGAGGGTATGGTCTTCGGCGCAGCTCTCGTGCCTTTTTTCAATTAACAGCGGTCTTATGTCTCGCTGCAACAATTTTAATGGCAGTTATTAGCCCGTCAATTGCCCAAAAGGCAGGTGGTGGAAACCGTGCCGTCAAGGTAGAGGTTGCCGAGGTTAGGACCCAGATCATTGCCAATTTGATTGACGTTCAGGGACGTATGACAGCAGGTCCGTTTGAAGCTGTAACCGCGGTGACAAACGCAATCACTGAAATTGGTAAATTGCAGATTGGTGATCAGGTTAGACCTGGAGACATTATCGCGGTACAGGATAGTGCAAAACTGGAATTGAGACTGGAACAGTTGAAATCAAGGCTTCGTGAAGCTGAAGTTAAGCTGAAAGATGGTAAAGCTGAATTGGCTGCTGAAGGGGATTTACTCAATGTTGCCAAAGCGCAAGCGGCCTTGCTGGCTGGAAAGGCGGAACGGGCAAAGGAACTGGTGACAAATAATGCCTTGCCAGTCGAATCTGCCGAAACTGCGCTTAATGCGAGCCTTGCTGCCGATATGCAAGTTTTGACACGCGAATCATCAATCATGCGAAAAAAAGCCCAACAGGCGGTGCTGACGGTAACCATCGAACAGACTGAAACAGAAATAAAGCAGGTCATTGCTGACGTCAAAGCAACAAAGTTGCGCGCTAAAACAGCTGGTCAGATCATTTACATTGCCGACTATCGACGTGGCTACTCGCGCGAAGGGGAGGTGGTTGCCAAGATCATCAATCTTGATGGGTTCGAGGTTGAGGCAGAGGTTCCGGTAGCTTACCTGCCTTATGTTCAATCAACAAAAAAATTTCTTGGCAGAGGGCTTGATGGAAGCTTGGTTGAACTCGCAATAAGGGTTTCTTTGCCTTTCCAAAATTTGCGGTCGGGCACGCGGACTATGCGGTTTTCATTGAGTGAAAAAGTGCCAACTATTTTGCAGGCAGATAATGCGGTTGTTGTGATGCAGATACCTACCACTAGTCCAAAGCCGCAAGTGATTGTGCCAAAGGATGCTGTACTGCCAGTAAGTGGGGGCCATATGGTATATCTGGCAGACGAAAATCGAGCCAAACGTCAGATTATCCAAATTGGTGCCGCTGTAAAGGATGGGTTCATAGTGCTGGGTGGTTTGACGGCCGGGCAAAAGGTTGTGGTGCGAGGTAATGAGCAACTTTCAGATGGGAAAGAGATTCAAATTAGTGGTGGTAAGCGCAAAGCCAAAGCTGAGGCTGATAACAGCACTGAGAATGCCAGTAAGGAAAGTCAGCAGAAAACAAAACAGGAAAAGGATTCAAACTAATGGGCAGTGTTATAAAGCTGGCTATTGAACGTCCGATCGCCGTAATGGCGCTTATATTTATGTGTGTTATTTTCGGTGGCTTGGCCTTGCAGACCATTCCCATTCAAATGAGTCCGGATATTGAAAAACCAGTTTTGGACGTGCGCGTGTCCTGGCCTGGTGCGGCGCCTGAAGACGTCGATCGAGAGATCGTTGGTCGCCTTGAGGCTGAACTTGCATCTTTAAACGGTGTCGAGGAGATTGCGTCTCGATCAACAAGGGGTAGCGCCAGAGTAACTCTGACTTATTCTGTCGGTCAGGATATGGATAAGGCCCTGGTACTTTTACTTAGTAAGCTGTCCGCGGTTAGTGGGCTCCCTGATGAAGCTGATACACCCTTGGTAAAAACATCAAATTCTGATGATAGCCCGATTGCCCGTTTAGCCCTTGTGGCAAAAGATGGTTCAAAGGTTAATCTTGAGGAGCTAGGCCGATACCTTGACACAAATATTGTCGAGCCTTTGGCAAGGGTTGATGGTATTGCCGAGGTTGATTATCGAGGTGGCGGTAAACGGGAAATGCGGGTCTTGATCGACCCTGAGAAATTAGTGCAATACCAGATTACTCTGCCAGAAGTCATTGATGCACTTAAGACATCATCAACGATGATGAGTGTTGGGCTTGTGACCGAGGGTAAGCGTTCTTACACTGTCCGCACCGAAGCTTTGAACTATACTCCTGAAACAGCAGGTAGTATTGTTGTTCGGACGAATGTATCGCCTTCTGGAACGGTAACGCCGCTTTTACTTCAAGATATAGCAACGCTTGAAGTTAGAGTGCAGAGCCGGACGAGCTTCCGACGTTTGAATGGTCAACCTGCAGTGACGTTGAGTGCCCTGCGTGAGGCCGGTAGTAACGTTGTGGCAACGATGTTAAAGCTGCGCACTGTTGTTGACCAATTAAACCAGAACGAGCTTGCTGCGCGTGGACTTGATCTAAAAGTCGTTTATGATGAAACTGGCTATATTTCATCTGCAATTAGCCTCGTACAACAGAATATCTGGGTTGGTGGCATTTTGGCGCTAACTATTCTAATGCTGTTTTTGCGGCATATAGTGCCAACAATTATTGTGTTTGTGGCCATACCGGTGTCAGTTATTGGCACATTTGTCGCAATCGCTGCTTTGGGTCTGTCCATTAATGTTATTTCACTCGCTGGGTTGGCGTTTGCTGTCGGCATGGTTGTGGATGCGTCGATTGTTTCATTGGAAAATATTTTCCGGCTACGACAACGCGGTGTGGACTCATTAAATGCATCTTATCATGGCGCTAGGCAAGTTTGGGCGCCAATTTTGGGTTCAGCCCTGACTACGGTAATCGTGTTTATTCCAGTCTTGACTCTCGACTTGCCTGTGGGACAGTTGTTCAAGGACATTGGCGTTGCGATTTCAGTGTCTGTTTTGATTTCGGTTTTCGTTTCTGTAACGGTGATTCCAACTTTGTCTGCGCGGCTCTTAGCGGGCTCTGCAGACCGTTTTTCAAAATTGCCGAAATTACCAGTTATTGACCCGATGGCACGCGGTTTTAAAGGGCTTTTTGTTGGCTATGCCTCTTACGTTGTTGAACGCAAAATCCTAGGCCTTTCTGTGGTTGCTACGGTTTTGGCTCTCTCCATTGGGGCGGCAACCATTTTCATGCCAAAACTTGACTATCTTCCTGATGGTAATGCCAACTTCATGTTTGCTCGTATCAGTGTTCCTGCCGGGTATTCAATGGATGAGACATTACGAATTGCCGAACGTATGGAAAAAGCGGCGAGCCCGCTCTGGACTGGTGAGGACCTTGAAGGACCTGCTATTCAACGGTTTTTCTTTGTCGCTTACTCTGGTGGTGCGTTTGCGGGTGGTTCAACTAAAGATCCAGCGCGGATAAAGGAGCTGCGTATGGTCTTGATGAAGCCCATTTTTGCGGAACCTGGTGCACGTGCATTTGTGCAGCAAGCCTCACTTTTTGGTCGTTCAGTTGGTGGGTCAAGAGTTGTCAGTGTTGACGTTGTTGGGCCGAATAGTGATGATGTTTTGTCGGCTGCAATACAAGTGAATGACGCGCTCTCACGGCGTTTTCCGGGGCGTGATGGGAACCAAATTAGAACTTTGCCTGGGTTGGATTCGGGGGCACCACAAATCCGCATTACCCCTGATTTATCTGCGCTTGCCAGAGCCGGTGTGACTGTTCGTGATTTTGCCTCAGCCGTTGATGTTTTTAACGATGGAACAAACGTGAACCAAGTGCCGATTGATGGCCAGCTTGTTAACATGGTTGTTTCGGGAAAAAATGCTGAAAATCTATCAGCCGATAAGTTAGAAAACATCCCGATTGTTACCCGTGCTGGCTCGATAATGAGGGTTGGACAGCTTGGTCGTGTTGAGATTGTCAACTCACCTGTGCAGATCCGGCGTCTCGGTGGGCAGCAAGCGGTTTCGATACAGTTGCGGCCGTTAGAGAGCATTCCACTGGAAGATGTGGTTGCGGTTATCGATATGGAACTCTTGCCTGATATCCGAAGCGAGGCTGCCAGAAATGGTGTTTCTATAAAGCTGGAGGGTGCGGCTAGCGCTCTAGCAGAAACCTGGATTGCAATGCAGTCCAACGTGGTTACAGCAATTGTTGTGATCTTCTTGCTGCTGGTCATTCTTTTACGCAGCTTTACGCTGCCGTTGATTATCATCCTTGCAATTCCCATTTCAGCGGCTGGTGGTATTGGTGGCTTGGCGATCCTAAACCTGTTTGTGCGGCAACCGCTTGATATGCTAACCATGCTTGGCTTTGTTATTTTGACCGGCGTTGTGGTCAATAATGCTATATTGATGATCGAGCAGACTACGTTGCATATCCGGGAGGAAGGCTTGGCACCGGATGAAGCTATTATTGAGGCCACCAGAAACCGTGTGCGACCAATATTCATGTCCACAATGACTTCTCTGTTTGGGCTTTTGCCGCTTGTGGTATTCCCAGGTGCGGGGTCAGAGCTATACAGAGGAATTGGTGTAGTCGTTTTTGGTGGATTGGGGCTGTCTACATTCGCTACGTTGATCATCGTACCACCGCTGTTAGCTATTGCGCTTACTTCAAGTCTTGGCCAATCGGTAGCCGAGCCAACAATGTTACGCGAAAAGCTCTAGATCAGAGAGAGGCAGGGTGCTCCCTACCTCTTTTTAAAAATAAATCAACCAATTTACTGGCGGTGTTTTGTGGGCAAAACGCTAATGTTGTCACTGCGTTTCTTTTTCAGTAGAAGAAACGCCCAATCGGTCAAATTCACGGTTGCCCCCCGGCGGGCTTACGTCTTACCATAAGGTGGTGGGTCACGCAGTATGGCTCTTCGTGCTTGTAAACCATGCTCAGGTCAGGAAGTCCGGAAGATGAAAATAGGATTACGCGCATTTTTGATGGTGTTTGCGCTGTTGGTGGCACCAATTGCCAATGCGAGCGAGCAAAGTTTTGCACAATGGCTTGTTGAACTGCGGCAAGAGGCAAAGGATCGCGGTATTTCAGACCGTGTTCTTGATGCTGCCCTTGGTAATGCTGCGCCGATCAAACGGGTGATTGAACTGGATCGTCGGCAGCCTGAATTCACGATGAGCTTTGAAGAATATCTTGGAAAAATTGCCTCGCCAACCAGAGCGCGTATCGCTGCTAAAAAACTGGTTGAGCATGACAAGATTCTTACCGAGATTTCGAAGAAATATGGAGTGCAAAAGCGATATATCGTCACGTTCTGGGGCGTTGAAACCAATTTTGGGCAGTATCTAGGCTCGTTTAATGTACCGCACGCGCTGGCAACTTTGGCCCATGATGGCCGCCGTAGTGCCTATTTCCGCAAGGAATTGCTGAATGCTCTGAAAATCCTGGAAGAGGGACATATTGCACCAGATCAGATGAAGGGGTCTTGGGCCGGTGCAATGGGGCAAAGCCAGTTCATGCCTTCGAGTTTTTTATCCTATGCGGTTGATTGGGATGGTGATGGCAAGCGTGATATTTGGGGCACTAAGCCCGATGTTTTTGCCTCAACCGCCTATTATCTTGCCAAAGCTGGGTGGCGCGATGACATTACCTGGGGGCGTAAAGTAAAACTGCCCGCTGGTTTTTCCATGAATGGCAAGTCTGCCGAAGCTCTTGCGGATCGCAAAACGCGCGTAAAACTGCCGGCTTGGTCAAAAGCTGGGGTGCTTTCAATTGATGGCAGTGCCTTGCCAGCACGCGATCTGACGGCGCGTTTGGTTTTGCCGGCAGGTGCGGACGGGCCGGCGTTTCTCGTCTATAGTAATTTTGACTCAATTCTTGATTGGAATCGTTCTAATTACTACGCGTTGGCAATCGGTCATTTGTCCGACAAATTGCGCAAAGCCGAACTGGGTAAACAATAGGGTGAACGAATGCAATTTAGTCGGAAAACAATAATTGGTGTTTTATTTGTTGGGTTGATTTTGCAAGGCTGTACGTCGGCCGAACTGGCGATCGACATGTTCAAAAAACAACAACGAAATGCTGTTAGTGAGTCGCTGGCCAACGTTGTGGCGGCACCGCGTTACAAGGTGGGTGATCCATACAATATCGCTGGTGTCTGGTATTACCCCGAGCGTGATCTGACCTATGATGAAACTGGGATTGGGTCATGGTATGGCGATGAATTTGCTGGCCGGCTTACTGCAAATGGTGAAATATTTGACCCAAATAAGGTTACAGCCGCGCACAAAACGCTTCCGATGCCAAGCGTTGTGCGTGTGACCAACCTTGATAATGGAAAATCGCTAGTTGTGCGGATAAATGATCGTGGGCCGTTTGTTTCGGGGCGTATCATTGACCTGTCGCGTGAGGCGGCACGTTTGATCGGGTATCGTGATAATGGGCTGGCAAAGGTGCGTGTTCAGGTGCTTGCAGAGCAGAGTCTGCGGCTGGAAAATCTGGCGCGGCGTGGAGAATTTCCAAGTCTGACCGCAAATGATCAGGGCGCCTTGCCGGAAATGGTGGCAGCGGCCAAGCCAACAGTGAATCTAACGGCGAAATCTAGCAAGACCAAAAGCAAAGTAACGGTGAATAAGCCGTCGCAATCGGCCTTGGATTTATTGTCACAATCGCGTGTCGGCGAGGTTATAACCGTGGCGCCCGTCTCAACTAAAATTTGGGTGCAGGTGGGTGCCTTTTATGCCGAAACGAGTGCAAATACCGTTTTTGCCAAGCTAAAAGGGGTCGGCAATGGTGATGTTTCGGCTGTAAATCAGCAGGGCAAAACACTGTATCGTGTTCGGTTGGGGCCTGTTGATAACGTCGAAATGGCTGATGATTTGCTGGAAAAGGTAATCAATACCGGTTTTGCCGGTGCGCGGATTGTTGTTGACTAGGTAAAACATTTTTATGCCGCTTTGTTGGTCAATAATGCCCAATAAACATTTGCTGATTGAACAGCCTTTGGATGCAGCCGAATTTTGTCGGCGATAAGGACGTGACGATGACAAAAAATTCATTGGTAAGGGCGTTTTTGGCCGTTTTGCTTGTTACAGGGCTTGGCGCAATAGCCAGCGCGGCCATTGCCGCTGAAATAACCTCACCCGCGAAACAGGTCTATGTCACAGATTTTGAGACGGGAAAGGTGCTCTTCAGCAAAGAGGCAGAAACGCCAATGAAGCCCGCATCAATGGCAAAAATCATGACAGTGTTCGTAGCTTTTCAACGCATTGCCGATGGCCAGCTCAGCATGGATGATAAATTCACCGTGTCCGAGAAAGCCTGGAAAAAGGGCGGATCTCGTACTTTTCTTGAGGTTGGCAGCCAGGTTTCAGTTCGTGAGTTGTTGCATGGTATTATCGTTCAATCAGGTAATGATGCCGCCATTGTCCTTGCCGAAGGGATTTCAGGTACTGAAAATGCCTTTGCCGACGAAATGAATTTCTGGGCCAAAAAGATTGGCATGACCAATACTAATTTCCGCAATTCTACTGGCTGGCCGGATCCTGATCTTACCACGACAGCTAAAGATCTTAATGTTATGACAACCGAGCTGATTCGCCGGTTTCCAGCGAGTAAATACCCAGAATTCTATCCAGTTTTTGCCAAGCGTGAATATACTTACAACAAAATCCGCCAGCCAAATCGCAATCCGTTGGTTTACGGTACGGTCGGGGCCGATGGTCTGAAAACCGGCCATACTGAAGAATCAGGATATGGGCTGGTTGGCTCGGCCGAACGCGATGGTCAACGGGTTATTATGGTCTTAAATGGCATGACGAG
>Ga0255779_1006811_pt1 | contig 10252 bp, 10 predicted proteins | sample 011ome_21_FD_179977 | JGI IMG/M metagenome (GOLD analysis project Ga0255779, IMG submission 179977) | Coastal salt marsh microbial communities from the Groves Creek Marsh, Skidaway Island, Georgia - 011508AT metaG (version 2) | ecosystem: Environmental > Aquatic > Marine > Intertidal zone > Salt...
TGTGTCGGAGGCGCCAAGAATTCTTGCTGCGGCGATGCCTACGTTGCGCAGCGCGGATTGGCTGGCGCGCTCGTTACTGTGATTGGCTAACACGTGGCCGACCTCGTGGGCCATGACTGCTGCAAGTTGATGCTGGTTATAGGCCACGTCGAGCAGGCCATTGTAGACACCAATTTTACCGCCGGGCAGGGCAAAGGCATTGGCCTGCTCGCTGTCGAAAACGGTGACTTCCCAGCCCGCGCTGTCCCGTTGTGCGGGTTCGAGTGCTTCGATAACGTAATCCGCAACGCATTGCACATAAGCAGTTTCCCGGTTATCGCTAGTGACTGGTATTTCGATCTGCATCTCCCGGTAGGCCTGCTCACCTTGGCGAGCCATGTCGGACTCAGAATAGAGAACCACCTGGCGGCGATTGGTTGGTGAAGTGGTGCAACCGATGAGGAAGGTGATTGTGAAAAAAATCAAAAACACTTGCTTCATGAACGCGCTTTACTCCTCTGTGCTGATTACGCGAGCTGGGCGCTGCTCGTCCAGCATCGGTTTGCAACTTTTTTCCGGAAACTTCTGGTCTCCGGCAATCTGGCGCAGGCGCACGCAATTGCGCCCCTGCTGTTTCGCATCATACAACGCCGCGTCCGCGCGTACGATAATCTCTTTAGCACTTTCACCAGGCTGAAGTTAATTTTGTTCAGCGAGTTAAAGGCCTTCATCAGGTCGGTCATGGTCACGCTGCCAAGCAGTCGATGCGTGTTTCCAAGCAACGGCAAAAGCGGCAGCAATGACCGCAGGCTATAAAAAAATACAGGCAGGAATTTAGGGAGATGAACGCCCGATTCAAAACTTTTTAATTGGTGGCGGTCTGCGTGACCAGCCCTACCGGATGCAGTGCCTTAATAAGCGCATTCGGAGGGATCCAATTCAATGCGTACCTCATCGCCAGCGGCATTGGTGGTTCGCTCAAAGCAGTTGCCCTCCAGATCTCGCAGCAGGCGACGTCTTGTGCTGACACTCGTGCGCCTGGGTTCACCTGCATAGATTACTTCACGAGCACGAGGAGCAGCCTGGGTTCGATACACCACCCGCTCCACGCTGCGCTCGCGCACCGGTTGTGACAGCAGGGAGCCGAGCACTACGCCACCCACGAAAGCACCGCCATCCCAACGCCGAACTCCCCGGTAGGGTCGGTGCCAGGGCTGGAAGTTATTGTAAGAAAAACTTACGAAGCCACCGCGATTCCGGTGTCGCGAGCCATTGAAACCGCCACCATAATAGCCGCGGTCGAAGACGCCGCTGTACGTGGGTCGGTAGAACCGACCGCCGCCGCGTTGCCCATAAAAATTATTGCCGCGCCAATTAGAGAACCCGGTATTGTAGAACCGGTGATCTGCTAATGCGGATTGACTGAACAGGATGGCGGCCCCGAGTGACAGAATTAGCAGTGATCTCTTCATAACTTTTACCTGATTACTCGCGCTTGGACTGACTCTGAACGAAATTTCTCCACATTGATATTAAGGAGCCTGACTTAACAGAAGCTGAACGACTCGACGCCGGCTGGAACAGGACATCGAACGGCTGGTGCTCGCCTACGTAGATCGCGACTGGGCCGGGGCAACAGAGCTTGGTGACATATCGCGGGTTGAAGGGCAGGTCTTGGGCAGCGGCTAGCGCGAAGCCATCAATGGGTCGCGCCAGCTTGAGGTCTTGCTGGAACAGGCTGTTCAGCTTTGCTGATGGGCCAATTGATCGATGATTAGCTGGGCTAACTCACGGGTCGCTGGGCCGGCAACATCGCGGTCAGCAAACAGAAGGTAGGTCTGCATCTGCCGAACCAAACCCGGCTGCAACTGAATCTGAACCAACTCTCCCCGATCCAATTCTTGCTGCACCCAATTCTGTGGTATGAAGGCAAACACCAGACCGGATTTAAGCAGTTTGATGCTGCTGGCGAAATGACTCACGGTCCAGCGCTGCTCGGCGCCTAACCAGCCCACATCCTGCTCCCTGCGACTGCCGGTATCTCGCATCACCACCTGGCGATGAGCGCGCAGCTGCATCTCAGACACCGGCCCCTGTTCCTGAACCAGAGGATGGGCGGGAACCGCCACCGGAATCATGTATACGGGCAGTAAGGGTGTGCCGAGAAAACCGGTGGGGACACTGGCGGTGATGACCAGGTCCGCCTGCTTCTCCAGCAGCGCCTCAGTGGTCCCCGACAGACTGGTCTCAAGGACGCGAATCCGGGTAAAGGGAAATGCCTTTGAGAAGCTTTCAAAGGCGCAGATCAGGCTGCTGACTTCGATTAACACATCCAGCGCCAAAGTGACTTCCGATTCGAATCCCTGGGCCAGGGAACGCGCGACACTCTCGGTCTGCGCAGCCTGGTTGATCAGGCTTTCCGCATGACGATACAGCACGCTGCCCGCCTCGGTGAGCTCCGCCTTACGCCCTTGCAGGCTCAGCACGGGCTCAGGCAATTGGTCGTTCAGTCGGCCAATGGCGTAACTCACGGATGACTGGCTCTTGTTCAAGGCTTCGGCGGCGGCTGCATAGGAGCCCGTATCGATGACGGTTTTAAAGGCCAGCCACTGGTCGAGCGGAATTTTGGGGTTCTTCATATTGGCCAATTATATCTAAATATTCGATATATAAAGTCAATTATATTGTCTAATTAATCATAAAAGCTGCTCTATTATACGCTTCATCCATTCATTATGAGTTGCAGAGCATCCCATTGCGGGGATGAGGGAGTGAAATCATGAAGAAAGTACTGAGTATCAGCAGCCTGTTTGCAGCCAAGAGCGTGTCCAATCAACTGTCTGCAGAACTGTTGCGCAAGTTGGAAGCCGAGCATGGCGAATTGCAGGTACTTGCGCGGAACTTCAACGACGAGGAGATTCCCCACCTTGATGCAGAGCGCGTTGCGGCCATTGGCTCGCCCGCGGCGGAACGTAGTGACGCGCAACAGCAGATCGTGGACTTCGCCGATAAGCTGATCAAGGAAGTGCAGGACGCTGACATTCTCGTCATTGCCATGCCGATGTATAACTTTTCGCTACCCACTATGCTGAAGTCGTGGTTCGATCATATTGCCCGCGCCGGAGTCACCTTTGCCTATACCGAAAATGGACCCAAGGGATTGCTGCTGGGCAAGCAGGCCTATCTCGTTACGGCAATGGGCGGAGCCCATGAGCCGGGCCAGTCCGACTTCGCTCGGCCTTATGTGCAGCTGTTAATGCGCTTCATTGGTATCGAAGACGTTCGCTTCATCACTGCGCAAGGACTTAATATGGGCGATGAGGCGCGCGCGGCTGGCATTGAGGCAGCGCGCGGTGATATCGCCCGCGTTGTCACCGAAGCCATCAATGACGCAACTGACTTGGAAGCTGGCACCGCCAGCAAGGAGCAGGCAGCATGAGTAACAGTCTGCGTGAGATACAAGAAGTGCTGGTCGCCCAGGCCACCAGCGATGGAGCGGGTGTTCGCCTCAAGCGGGTGTTTGGTGGCAATGACCTCGCTCGATTCGATCCCTTCCTGATGCTGGATGAGTTTGGTAGCGAGGAGGCCGCGGACTATATCGGCGGATTTCCTTCGCACCCTCACCGTGGTTTCGAAACTGTGACTTATATGCTGGAAGGCTATATGGAGCATCGTGATCACATGGACAACGTTGGCAAGCTCGGTCCCGGGGATGTGCAATGGATGAAGGCTGGGTCAGGTGTCATACATTCGGAGATGCCGCAGCAGGAAGAGGGTCGCATGCGCGGATTTCAGCTGTGGGTTAATCTGCCCGCGAATGAAAAGATGACGCCTGCGTCCTACCAGGATATTGCGGCAAGCGAGATTCCGACTTACGCCATTGGCAGGGTCGATGTTAAAGCGATAGCCGGGCGTCTGCACGTCAATGATCAATTCACCGAAGGCGCAGTCAACGGACTGACTACCGAACCGGGTTACCTGGATTTGCACGTTCACTCAAGCGAGCGAATTCGCATTGCGGTGCCAGATGGTCACAACGTGCTGGTTTATGTGTATGAGGGCAGCGCAACGGTTGGGGACAGTGATTACAGCTTGACCGCAGGCAAGATGGGTCGCTTGTCGCTTGAGGGTGAACTGCAGTTGCAGGCTGCCGTGGGGACACGCTTGCTCGTGATCAGCGGTAAACCGCTGGGTGAGCCAATAGCCCACTATGGCCCTTTCGTCATGAATACCATGGATGAGATTCAGCAGGCGGTGAATGACTATAGCGCGGGGCAGTTGGTCAAGGCTGTTTCTTGAGAAGCGCCGCAGCTGACGAACAGCCGCTTACATGGAGCCGATTATTGGCCGTGACCCGTGTGCTGTATCAATGTCAGGGCTATCTTTGACAGGAAACTAGGTCACGATCAAAAGCAACGTGGTTACGATTTAGGGCAGTAGGTTCCGATGAATGGCGCGGGATACGATTAGAGTGGAAGCCGCACGCCTTCCCGCGCCACATTGAATCCATTTTCCAACACCATCCGGGTCTGTTCAGTATTAGAGTTCAGTAGTGGATTGGACTGATTCATGTGGATGAACCAGATGCGGTCACGCACAGTCAAACTTGAATCTTCGAACAGGGCCATGGTCTCAGCTACAAACGGGTGCGGAATCTGGGACATGTCTCGATTGCCGAGTTCACCATCGGCAAAAAATGATGCGTCGATCAGTGCATAGTCCACTGACTCGACCATCTCTACAATGCTCTCATCCCAGTCTTCCCATTTATTGATGTCGGGAATAAAAATCGCAGAGCGCTTTGGTCCCTGAATGCGGTAGCCGACGGTTTCAGAATATTCATCACGATGGGGCACCAGGAATGGCGTTACTGTAACAGCTGAGAGGTTTACTGGCGTCATGTGCTGCAAGGCCCGCAGTTCGATGTTGCCAAGGCTTACTAACTGGCTCCATGGTCCGTTGTCCCTCAGAAATGCCGACATGCGCGGCATGGCATAAACCGGCATATCGCGAGTACCCATGGCTTCTCTGCCTAAATGCATGAGCCCGGTGTAATGGCCGATGTGGGCGTGCGTTAAAAAAATTCCAGACAAGGGCTGCGCTGCCTCTTGCTGCAATCGATATAGTTGGTCGCGAAACTCCGGGGTCGCTTCAAACAGGTAACTGGATTCGTTAGCGCGATCAATGACGGCAATGGCGGTGGGCTCCTGGCGCAGCGAGCTGTCCTCCCAGGCCGGCATGCAGCGGGGCTCGTAGCAACCTGCCTGAGGAAAGCTCGCGTCTTGGCCAACACCAAGTACGAAGATGTAGGGCTCGGTCTGTGCTTGCAGCACGGTACTGAGCAGCATGCCAAGGCCCGCAAGGAGAATTCGAAATGTCATCTGCTTACCAATTAGTATTGTTATGTTGGATGCTGGCCCTCAGGTCAGGCAGCGGATTCAATTTCGCCCAATGAATCCCCGGCTTTGATGTTACCTGATTCAATCACGGTGGCACGCAAACCAGCGCTTACCGCCATTTCCGGCAGCACGGACTTATGAATAATGCTCGCCAGATAGGAACAGGGTTCGCATAGTTCGACGCCATAAAGCACCGCATTGCCCAGCCGGAATTGCTTTCCGACCAAGGCATTTAGATCTATACCTGAGGTGATCACGCTGCGGCGGAAGTCGCCGTAGTCATGGTGCTGCCCATGATCCTGCATGAACTTATCCAGCGCTTCCTGCTCCACCAGGCTGACATGGTTCTGCATAACCTCCATGCCTTTTGCCAGGTGCTGCTCGGCAAGCTGGTGATAACGATCGCCGACAATGCCTTTGCCTGCTTCCAGGCTGGCTGCTTCGACTTGCTCGACGGCCTGGCGCTTGCCTCGTGCCAAGTAGATTCTCTCGATTGTTCCCATACCGGGTTCCTGAAGGTTATCGCTTAAGTGGTTCTGCATCCTCGACCAGGGATAGCGAGCGTCCGTCGGTCATCGGTGCGCTGGCAAAGAGTGCGGGATCAACGCTCTCTATGCAAGCCAGGTTAAAACCGAATTCATCCGGGGCCACCCGCCGCTGGTGGTGGGTGTAAATACCGCAGATTGAGCAGAAAAAGTGTCGCGCGGTGCGGGTGTTCCACTGATACAGGCTGAGTTTATCCGCGCCCTCGACAATAATGAGATCATCGATCCTTGCCGTGCCTGTAACTGCACCTTTCTTTCGGCACAGCGAACAGTCGCAACGCCTAATGCCCGCTAAGCGTTCCTGATTGTGAATCTCGAACTGCACTGCGCCACAGTGACATTGACCCCTGAAAACAGGCACTAGTCTGATATCAGCGCCAGCACTGCGCCAGCCGGATCTTCGATCACGCAGAAATTGCTGCCCCCCATACGCCGTGGGCCGTCCAGTACCTTGCCGCCACGCTGTTCGGTTTCGGCGGCACTCAATGTCACATCCGCTACCCGCACATAGAGTAGCCACTGGGAGGGCATATTGGCATTGAGTCCCCGGGCATGACAGATACCTGCAACCGTATCTCCGGATTCAGGCAGGCTAATATTGAAGTCTGAGTAAGTACCCATCTCAACATCTGTGCTCTTCCAACCCACAACGTTGCAGTAAAAACTCTTGATGTGTTCAGCGTCACCAACTGTCAGGTCGACCCACTCTATTCGGCCGATGTTGCTGGGCGCAGGCTCTGGTTCTGGAATCACCTCAGGGGTTTCTGTTTCTTCTTTCATTTACTGCTTCCAATATGTGCGTAGGGAGTCTACCCCAAGTGACTTTTATGGCGAAACGATAGCGCCGGTTCCGGCGCGAGGCTCGTGCCCCTAGCCTCGATTTATAAGCTCTTATCTTGGCGAGAGCTTCTAGTTGTCGATGCTGAACACGTATAGCGCATTACCACTGCTTGGATGGCGCACATCGGGAGTCACTACCCTCGGCACTGTCCGTGGGCTTACGCCACGCGCACCCATTGCCGTGGTGACAGCGATATACTGTTTACCATCTATGGCAAAACTAACGGGGTGCCCCTGTACCGAAGTGCCCAGACGAGTCTCCCATAAGATCTCGCCGCTGTCGGTATCATGGGCACGAAAATAACGGTCCAGGTCTCCCACAAAGGCGACATTGCCCGCCGTGGAGAGGACGCCTGTCAAGAATGCCGCACGTTGCTCATAGGACCAGACTTCTTCCATGGTATCCACGTTGTAGGCAGCGAGTTTGCCCATTTTGCCGTCGGAGCCGGGCATCTCAAACCAGCGCCGGTTAGCGGCGGTGCCTCCTGCTCCGTGCACCAGGGGCACCTCCCTGGCAGCAATTTCCAGACAGGATTGGCTTAGCGGGATAATCAGGTTCGCAGTCGGTTCGTGGTAGGACATTGAATGCCAGTCCTTACCGCCTGCTGTGGATGGGCACACAGAGATCCACTCATTTATCTGCGCATTCTGAATGTCCTGCCGGTATGTCACGGCACCGGTTTCAGGATCGATATTGCTGAAGGCGTTCTGGAAGATCGTTTCCTGGTGGGAGATGAATTCACCAGATACCCGGTCATGCTTCCAGAGGATGCCGTGCTTGCCTATTGAGAACACCAGCCTGTCATCGCCACGGTCGATCAGCACGCGTTCAAACACTTCATCCAGGTCCAGGGCTTCGGCAGGTACGTGCTGGAAATACCAGTCTAACTCGCCGTTCTCCACATTTACCGCAACCGTTGAGTTGGTGAACAGGCCCGCATCATTGATGGAAAGAGAGCGACTGGCGGGCATCCACGGTTTCTGTTGCGCGGTACCCCAGTAAGTCAGGTTTAAGTCGGGATCGTAAGTGCCGGTGATCCAGGTTTCCCCGCCGGCGCGAAATAGGTCTTCGATTCCACCCCAGGTATCGCCGCCGGGCTGATCTGATTCGGCTATGGTATTGAAACGCCAGGCTAACTCACCGGTGTTGGCGTCGTGAGCGCTGATGTAGCAGTCATCCTCGATGTATCGGGAACAGCCGAGCAAGCCCTGAATGACCTTGCCATTTGCCACGATAGGGCCACTGGAGTTGCCAAAGCCCTTACTGCCATCTGCGATCTCCACTTCCCAGACCTTCTCGCCAGTGCGCGCGTCCAGAGCTAACAGGCGCGCATCGGTGGTGGCGTGGATAATCTTGTCGTTGTAGATCGCGATGTTGCGCATGTCTTCACTATCGAAGGGGCCGGCATGATGCTCCCAGATCAGATTGCCGGTCTGGCCATCAAGGGCCTGAATAATGTTGCTGGTATTAATCAAATAAACGACGCCGTTATAAACCAGCGGTGATGGTTCAGAGTCTCCCTCATGCATGGACCACATCCATTCCAGACGCAGCTCTCCGACGTTGCCCGCGTTGATCTGATCCAGCTCCGAATAGCTCCAGGCCTGATAGTTGCCTCTCAGCATCAGCCAATCATCTGGTGATGGATTGGTGAGCATGGCATCGGTCACCGGGGCATAGTTTTCAATCGTGCCGGCTGCGACCACGCCGGTGGGTCTATCTGCTTCGATGCGCTGCTGCGTGAGCGCGGGATTCACGCCAGGAATATTGGCTGCCATGGCATAGCTGGCGCTGGCATCCAACACCGGGTTGGTGTCCGCCACGCCATTTGTGCGCATGACATGCGCGACGATAGACCAGTAGTCGTCATCGCTTATCCCTTCATTGCCTCCAGGCGGCATATTTGCCCTAACAAAATTGAAGAAGTCAGCCGGGGACTGCCGACCGTAGCTGCCGAGAAAGCCGCCCCCACTGAGCATGGGCCCTAGCGCGGAGCCCTGCAGCTCGGCGCCGTGACAGGCGCCGCAATTCATGGCGTAGCTCGCTACACCGGCGTCCGCCTGGCTGGCGAAGCTTGGCCCCGGGGCTGGCGTATCTGCCGGTGCGGCAGTTTGTTGCATGGACTCACCACAGGCAGTGAGAGCGAGAAGGGTCAGGGCTAAGGGAAAGCGACTTGTAATTGTTAGGGCTTTCATTGTTCACACACCTCGTACAAGGTAATGAGTGCTGGAGTAGTCAGGTGACTGCGTTCAGCCTCTTATAATGATTTCTATGTCAAATCCTTCCTGGTCATCTGGTTCCTGAAAATAACTGCTTACTTCTTCAAAAACTGATGCGTTGTCGAAGCGGGCACGCTCGGGTTGTTCGACACGTCGTTTTGCAAGCTGGGCAAGGCAGGTTTCATCGCTGGCCTTTACGTAGATCAGCTGCCCTTTAGCCTGAGCCGCATTGTGAAGATCTCGAAACCAATTGCGCTGACGTTCAGTATTAGCAGCGAAATCCAGAACCACGTCAGTGCCGGTTTTCAGGATATTTGTCACATGGTCCTCTACCAAAGGCCTCAGCCTGGCCGCGTAGTGGCGATAATCCTCAAAATTTTCTATCTGGTTAGGAAACAGTCTCGAAAGCCACTCGTCTTCCGAAATTAGAACCGCATTCTTTTCAGCAGCAAGCGATTTTGAGTGGGTGGTTTTCCCTGCACCCATCTTCCCGCAGAAAAAATACAGCGTCGCGTTTGCCAACTTGCTACATTTCTCGATTCAGTTCAGCTCGCGCTTAATCCGGTAAGGAAAAAACGTAGATCGCATTACCCCAGCGCGGATAGGTAATCTCCGTCGCAATAACACCTGGCACTGTGCGTGGGCTGGTGCCACCCAAGGCGGTGGTTACCGCAATATACTGTTTGCCATCAATAGCAAAAGAGACCGGATGTCCCTGCACCGACGTCCCGAGCCGGGTTTCCCAGAGGATGTCGCCGGTATCCACATCGAAAGCCTTGAAGCGTCGATCCAGGTCGCCGACAAACACCAGACCGCCGCCAGTAGAGATAGTGCCGGTGTGCAGCGAGGCACGCTGCTGATGACTCCAGACTTCTTCCATGGTGTCCGCATGGTAGGCCCCGACCTTACCCAGGTTGCCATCGGTACCGGGCATCTCGAAGAATTTACGACTGGCCGCCAGGCCGCCACCGCCCTGAACCAGAGCGACCTCGCGGGCCGCATTTTCCAGGCAGGTCTGGCTCAGTGGCGCAATGATCAGTCCCGAAGGTGGGTGGTAGGTCATGGAATGCCAGTCCTTGCCACCGGCACTGGAAGGGCAGGCTGAGGTCCACTCGTTAAGCTGGGCATTTTGGATATCTTCGCGGTAGGTCACTGCACCGGTTTCCGGGTCGATATGGGTGAAGGCATTCTGGAAGACCGTTTCCGTAAAGCCTTTGAACTCGCCCGTGACGCGGTCGTTCTTCCAGAGAATGCCGTACTTGCCGAGCG
>Ga0255779_1006817_pt1 | contig 10245 bp, 6 predicted proteins | sample 011ome_21_FD_179977 | JGI IMG/M metagenome (GOLD analysis project Ga0255779, IMG submission 179977) | Coastal salt marsh microbial communities from the Groves Creek Marsh, Skidaway Island, Georgia - 011508AT metaG (version 2) | ecosystem: Environmental > Aquatic > Marine > Intertidal zone > Salt...
GCCATGCGCCAAAGCCAATTTCAGAAACTTGAATGCCATCTGGGAGGTACGTGCGGTAATTCATGGGTGCAAAAATAATGTCTTCCCATTTTACGTGGGAAAGGACACCGAATAGAAAATTCCCAACAGGTCATTGACTTGCAGAGGCTTGAAATTACAAGCGATCTGTTTGACACTTATTTAAATTGGATCAATCATTCCTGGATTCGGATCAAATGACTCCCCCTTATCGATTGGGCTACTGAACCACAACAGCATAATCCAAACGGAACTTTATCGCATTCAACTGAAATAGCCTCTAAATCTGTGTGATTACACAATCACTCTGCGTCCTTAAGACAACGAACAGAAAAGCCGAATCGTTGATCGCTGCTGCCGCGGTAGACACTTGGAATGCCGTTGAACAGGTGTCGGACCCAAGCGCTGGAACCGCTCGGCGAGGAACTCCACCAGTATCCGTCGTTCCCAGCGTTGCTGAAGGTTCCATACGTGTTGCGGAACCCGCCAGGCAAACCTGAAAAGCCGCTGGAGTTGGTACCGTTGCCGCCACCGTACCATCCGTACGTGGTTTTCATCTGTGTACCTTGGTCGGTGCCACGCGAGCCCGTGCTGTTTGCATCAGACTCGCTCATACCCAATTCCATCTCCAGCGTCATCCACTCTTCGTCAGTTGGAACGTGCCAACCTGTTGGACACAAGCCACGAGCATCGTCCACCCCATACCAATTGTACAAGCGGCCGTATTCGTTCAGCGACCACGACGGGTCACAGGCATCACCATCAGGGGAATAGTCATCGCAGTTTGCATCCTCCCCGTAAACCGATACAGCGCCGCTCGTGGTGGAGCTCCACTCGCTGTCGGAGAGGTTGGCAGGAATGGCGTCGCCATTGGTATAATTCTCAGCACGCAGGTTTTCAGCAAACCAGCATTGGTCGCCGATCGCTACAAGATCGTAAGTGTAGCCGTCGAAGGTGACCGTCGACGCGCCGCCGCATTCAAGCGGCCCGTAGACGCACGATCCGTCTTCAATGACCGCCTCAGGGTCGTAATTCGACGCCGTTTCATCGGTGCAACCGCTTAAGGCAAGCGACTCAGAATCCCGAACGCAACGAACAGAAAGCCCCATTCGATGGGGATTTAAGTCAAGCAAAACTTGCTCTTCGTCATAATAAAGCTCCCTAGTAATGCCTTCGTCACCTAACGGAACCGATGACCACATGCTCAGGCTCCTTCCTTCATTTGCAAAGTTACCGAGATAGTGGCGAAATCCTCCCGGCTTTCCTGCAAAGCCACTAGAATTACTTCCATTGCCATCATAATTCCATCCGAAGGTGGTTTTCATCTGCGTGCCTTGGTCGGTGCCTCGCCATCCTGTCCCGTTCGCCTCCGATTCGCTCATCCCTAATTCCATCTCTAAGGTCATAAACTCCTCATCAGTCGGAACGTGCCATCCGCTGGGACACAAACCTCGTGCGTCATCCACCGCGTACCAATTATACAAGCGACCATAATCAGCGAGGTTGGACACTTCATCTTCGCTTCCATTATAAACCGTCGATGTACCCTCACCATAAACCGTAACCGCACCGCTCGTGGTGTTACTCCACTCACCATCACTCAACTCCCCCGGAATCGCATCGCCGTTGGCGTAATGCTCCGTGCGGAGGTTTTCTACAAACCAGCATTGGTCCCCGATGGCAACGAGGTCGTACGTGTAGCCGTCGAAAGTCACCGTCGATGCACCGCCGCATTCAAGTGGCCCGTAGGCGCACGAACCGTCTTCAATGACTGCCTCAGGGTCGTAATTAGAGGCCGTTTCGTCGGTACAACCGCTCACAGGGCACACGTAAGTAAACAGCGTATCTATGGCGTACTCAAAGACGTACCACTCCCCCAGGACCTCAATAAACACCGAATCCGTTTCGTAAAGGATTTCGTCGATAACGGGGATATCTGGCCCTGCACCGTTACACACCCCACATTCATCGTATGCGCCTACGCAGTCGTCTACATCGTCGCACAAGCCGTCTTCGTCATCGTCCTCTCCTGCACCGTTACATACGCCGCACGCATCGTAAACACCAAGGCAGTCGTCCACAGAATCCCAAATACCATCGCCGTCGACATCATTCTCCGAGAACACGCTCAGAAGCGCAAGGAGGTCGCTGACGCCTACGTTTCCATCTCCATCGGCATCAGGATTCCAATCGTCTACGTAGCCGCTTTGAGCAGCTCCAGAAAGGGCAATGGCTATGCCAAGTATGGATACAATAAGGCGCAGCATGACAATCTGATTACCATAAAGATAAGAAACCTCAGGTAATTCTAGCTAAACAGCTATCAGTGCACCTCGAAATAGGAAATCAAGAAAACCTTCGGGCTACCCCAAGAAAAATGCTAACGTGCGAAGGATGGCGTAGCAAACGATTGGTATAGCGATAATGAAAGTAACTACTCTGGCTAAGCGATCTAGCTTCGCTTTCTCTTGGCCAGTTTCGTCAATGCGTTCCTGTAGCTCATTGCTTTTCTTCAGCTCTTCTAGCATCTCTTTTTGCTGTTTCATATCCATCATGGCACCAAGTCTAAAAAGAGAAAAAAAGACTTCTACTCTCATTTCATATCTGGTTAGCACAAATCCATGAGTGAGTGCCTTTCTTCAAACTACCCCCCATACTACCCCCCACAAAGAAAAAACCCCAGCATTTGCTGAGGTTTTAGGGTGAAACTGCGGTCTGGACGAGACTCGAACTCGCGACCCCATGCGTGACAGGCATGTATTCTAACCAACTGAACTACCAGACCGTTTCACAACAGTGTTGCTGCTCGTTCGCAGCGGAGCGCAAAGATAAGTATTTCATCGATTCGCTCGCAACATTTGTACGTCACTTTCAGAAAAAAGTTTCGAGATGCTGGACATTTTTTGACGCCCCTCGTTCAAACCAGCTGAAAATCAAAAACTTCCTGTTCGACCCTTCCGCTCGCCCCTCCCTCAAAACCGGCTCGAGCGCAACTTCGCGCGCTTCACAAGGTAGGCCGAAAGCACAGGATACACCCCTGCTGCAATGTCGACATCCACCCAATCGATGCGGTACTGTGCACAACGCACATCCAAATCCTTGCGCAGCGCTGCCATTCGCTCCCTGTACGCTTGGCGCACCTCGGCAGGGTGCAGGCGCAACTCCTCTCCCGTCTCCAAGTCTTCAAAAACAGTCGGCCGATCCTGAAAATCAAAGTCCATTTCCGTCGCACCGTCGAGGACGTGAAAAAGCACGACTTCGTGCTTGTTGTGGCGCAGGTGTTGGAGCGCAGCCATCAAAGCATCCACATCTCCACCCCGATCCAACAAATCGCTGAACACGATCACCAAGGACCGGCGCGGACTCGCCTCGGCAATCTGGTGCAACGCCTCGACCGTAGACGTCCCCTTTCGCCGGTCTCCCACTGTATCCAACAATCCTTCGAGCGCATGATACAGCATCCGCATGTGCGCGCCAGACGATTTAGCCGGCACGTGGCTTTCTAACGTTTCAGAGAACAGACTCAGACCCACGGCATCGCGTTGGCGACGAAACAGCTCGATAAGAGCTGCACTGCTGTGCACCGCGAATTTCAGCTTGTTCATTTCCGGGCCGTCGGGCGACACTTCGGACGGATACCACATCGAACCGCTGCAATCGAGCACCAACTGGCATCGCAAGTTGGTCTCTTCTTCATAGCGCTTCACGAAGAGTTTGTCCGTGCGGCCGTACAGTTTCCAATCGATGTGGCGGGTCGATTCGCCTGCATTGTAAAGGCGATGTTCGGCGAATTCCACCGAGAAGCCGTGAAATGGACTCTTGTGCAGCCCCGTGATGAATCCTTCTACGGCTTGGCGCGCCAAAAATTCCAGGCGGCCCAGGCGCTGCAACAAAGACGGATCGACGTTCATCGGCATGGTCTTAAAGGTACGAACGTCCGGCGGAGCGCCACGAAACTTCCGAGCACAAAAAATCCCCACCCTGAGATGAGGACCCTTTGTTGTGAATGCAGTGAAGCATCAATGCAAGCGCTGTGCGAATTAAAGCAGCGCTTCCAATTTTTCTACCAATACGTTTTTGGGAACCGCTCCGACGCTCTTGTCCACGACTTCGCCGTTTTTCAAGAAGAGGATGGTCGGAATGTTGCGTACCCCGTATTTCATGCTGATGTCGCCGAAATGGTCAACGTTGACTTTTCCAATGACAGCGCGTCCGTCATAATCGTTTGCCAATTCCTCGACAACCGGACCTACCATGCGACAAGGTCCGCACCACTCCGCCCAGAAATCGACGATTACAGGCTTGTCACTTTTCAACGCGAGGTCTTCGAAGTTTTGGTCAGTAAATTCTACAGCCATTTTTCAGTCGTTAGGCACTCAACAAAGTCGAGCGCGAATTAAAGAACCAAATTTAGGTGGGGTTCGCATCCACGCGGCAGATTTTGGCGAGGATTAACATGCCTTTTTTCCACCTGGCCTATAGAAATCCGTGCAAAAGTTTCTCGCTGGCGCTAGAACACGTTGGAATTACTTGGACGTCTCCAGTCGGTATTGGACCCCTCCTGCCGCGATGAGTGACTCCAACTCTTCCACAAATCCATCGCTCAACATCACCTTGTGGCTGCGACTTGGCATTTCCAACGCCATGCCTTGATCGTGTACTTCCACCGTGAGGCCAACCGATCCTTGGTGCGTTTCGATCATCTGACCAATCCGCTTCAATCGCTCATCATCCAAAGCCTGCAAGTCAAGCTGCAACCGCAGGCGCGACACCCACTTTTCACGAACATCCGCAAGCAATTCGATATGCCGCACTTTGAATTCAACGTCATTCGGATCGTCACGGAAACGTCGCTGCTCCACCGAACCCCGCACAAAGACGAACCAACCGTCCACGAGGTAGTCCTTGAACTTGAGGTAATCCTCACCGAACAGCATGAAGCGCTGGCTGCCGTGGTAGTCTTCTACGGTAACACTGCCAAAGGGTTTGCCTGCCTTTGAAATGCGGTGCTGAACCTCGATCACACGTCCGGCAAAGCGCAACTCGCGACCACGCCACGCCAACGGTTCGTTTAAGACTTCCAATCCTTCGGCCGGCGTACAGAGATGTTTGATTTCGAACTTGAATTTGTCCAGCGGATGACCGGAAATGTAGACACCGATGACGTCGCGCTCCCGGGCCAGCAAGTCCATTTGATCCCACGGTTCGCAAACCGGTATGGCCGGTTCCGGCATCTCCATTTCTTCCATCCCACCGAACAACGAAGCCTGGGCAGATGATTCGGCATCTTGGTGTCCGGCACCGTAACGTGCGGCGAGTTCAATCAAGGTGCGGCCCTTTTCGTCTTCCGCGAAGAATTGGGCGCGGTGAAGGCCCTCGAAAGAATCGAACGCCCCGCCCAAGGCAAGCGCCTCGAAAACGCGTTTATTCACATCCTTCGGGGAGACGCGTCGAGCGAAATCGAACAAGCTTTTGTACGCACCGTTACCGTCCTCTCGGCCCTCTACTACAGCCGCTACAGCGCCTTCGCCGACACCGCGCATGGCGCCCAACCCAAATCGGATCGCTCCCGCTTCGTTAACGCGGAATTTGAAGAGCGACTCGTTCACATCCGGTCCCAAAACGGGGATGCCTCGGTACCGCGCCTCCTCCATGAATAGGGTGACTTGCTTGATGTCGCTCATGTTGTTCGAAAGCACCGCGGCCATGTACTCGGCCGGGTAGTTGGCCTTCAAATAAGCCGTTTGGTATGCCACCCAAGCATAGCATGTGGAGTGCGACTTATTGAATGCGTAAGATGCAAACGCCTCCCAGTCTTTCCAGATCTTTTCGAGCTTGGCTTTATCGTGGCCGCGTTCCGCGCCTTGCTCGAGGAATTGCGGCTTCATTTTGGCAATCAGATCCGCCTTCTTCTTTCCCATGGCCTTTCGCAGCGTATCCGCCTCGCCCTTGGTGAAGCCTGCGAGCTTTTGCGACAACAGCATCACCTGCTCCTGGTACACCGTGATGCCGTAGGTCTCCTCGAGGTATTCCTCACACGCATCCAAATCATACGTAATCGGCTCCTGCCCGTGCTTTCGGCGCACAAACGACGGGATGTACTCCAGGGGACCCGGACGGTACAACGCGTTCATGGCGATGAGGTCGCCAAAAACCGTGGGCTTAAGATCCTTGAGGTATTTCTGCATCCCCGCCGATTCGTATTGGAAGATGCCAATCGTTTCGCCGCGTTGGAAGAGTTCGTAGGTCTTGGTGTCGTCCAGCGGAAAGCTGTCCGGGTCGAGGTCGATGCCGTGGCGGTCCTTCACGTTGCGCACGGCGTCCTTGATGATGGTGAGGGTCTTCAAGCCCAGGAAGTCCATCTTGAGCAGTCCGGCATCTTCGGCAACCGCGTTATCAAACTGCGTGCAATTCAAGTCGCTGTCCTTTGCAACGGCCACGGGCACGTAATCGGTGATGTCGGACGGCGTGATGATCACACCGCACGCGTGGATGCCGGTATTGCGCAAGCTGCCCTCCAGGACGCGGGCTGTTTGCAGGGTTTGGCCTTCGAGGGTGGCTTTTTTCGCCAGCTCCTTGATGTTGTTGACCATCTGCAATCCCTCGTTGCCTCGGAGTTTTTCCTTCAGCGTTTTGTCGTCGAGCGTGAAAAGCTTTTTGAGGCTGATGTCGGGCATCAACTTGGCAATACGATCCGCGTCCGGCAAAGGCAATTCAAGCACCCGGGCCGTGTCGCGGATGGAGCTTTTCGCGGCCATGCTGCCGTAGGTGATGATTTGAGCGACCTGGTTCGAGCCGTATTTTTCAATGACGTAGTCGATGACCTTCCCGCGGCCCTCGTCATCGAAGTCAATGTCGATATCGGGTAGGCTCACGCGGTCCGGATTAAGGAAACGCTCGAACAGCAAATCGTATTCAATGGGATCGACGTTCGTGATGCCCACGCAGTAGGCCACCGCCGAACCGGCTGCCGATCCCCGACCGGGGCCGACGCTTACGCCCATCTCACGTGCCGCTGTGGTGAAATCTTGGACAATCAAGAAATACCCCGGGTATCCCGTGCGTTCGATGGTCTCCAACTCGAAGTCAATGCGCTCCCGAATCTCATCTGTGATTTCGGGGTAGCGCTTTTTCGCGCCCTCGTATGTGAGGTGCCGCAAGTAGGCGTTTTCGCCGCGCTTGCCGCCATCCTGGGCGTCCTCGGGGTGAACGAACTCCGCGGGGATTTCAAACGCTGGCAACAACACATCGCGTTCCAACACATAGGCCTCGCAAGCATCCGCGATCGCCTGCGTGGTCTCCAGCGCCTGCGGCAAATCCGCAAACAATTTCCTCATTTCGGCCGGAGACTTGAGGTAGAACTCATCGTTTGGCATACCAAACCGGAACTCGCGGCCGCGCTTGCCGATGTACTTTTTCGGTTTGCTGACGTTTTGAGCGTCTTTCACGCACAGTAGAATGTCGTGCGCCTCCGCTTGTTTTTTGTACGTGTAATAGGAATTGTTGGCAGCGATATATCGAACGCCGTGTTTGGCACAAAAGCGCAACAACACCTCATTCACCACCGCTTCTTCTTCCAGACCGTGGCGGTTAATTTCCGCGTAGAAATTGTCCCCCAAGGTGCTTTTCCACCACACAAAAGCCTCTTCTGCTTGTTGCTCGCCGACATTGAGGATCAGCGAGGGGATTTCCCCGAAAAGCCCACCAGTCGTCACAATCAAGTCTTCCTTGAACGTCGCGACCAAGTCCTTGTCGATGCGCGGCACGTAGTAAAAACCGTCGGTGTAGGCCTTGGAACTGAGCTTCGTGAGCTTGTGGTAACCGTTCTTGTTTTTGGCCAAAAACACGGTCGGATACCCGTCATCTTTGGTGGAGCGATCCTTGTGGTCGCGGCAAACATTGAGCTCGGCCCCGACGATGGCTTTGATGCCCGCCTTGTTCGCCGCTCGGACAAACTGAAATGCGCCCATCATGTTGCCATGGTCCGAAATCGCCAATGCGTTCATCCCGTGATCTGCGGCCGCCTCAACCAACTCCCCCACGTTACTCACCGCTTGCAAAATGCTGAATTGGCTGTGGGTGTGCAGGTGGATAAATGGGATGTCTTCGGAAAGCGCTTGCGTCTTTGATGGCGTTGCAGGCACCTCGGTATCGGGCGCTGCAACTTTCGGGGTCACTGGCGCGTTGAAATTCGCAGCCTCCAGCTCGGGCGCCTCATAAACGATGGCGTCAGGATCCTCGATTTCGGGGCGTTGAATGACGCGCAGTCGACAGAGTTCAAAAAAGCAGCGAGCCGTGGCATCGACATCATACGCTGCATCGTGCGCCTCGTCGAATCCTTTGTTGAAGAGTTTCAGATGGAGTTCGGTGAGCGTGGGCCACTTGAATTGACCACCACGCCCTCCGGGAATGGCACAAAAATCGGTCGCTTCGTTTTTGGAGTCGATGACCGGTTTTTCCGTCAGCTTTTCGACCGGCTGAGCCAATCGATGGTACTCGGCGCCAACGATGTTGACATCGAATTCGATGTTGTGGCCCATGACGTATTTCGCTTGGGCCAGGTCCTTGTCGAATTCGGCCAACACCTCAGACAAGGGCAGCCCGTCAGCCGCCGCACGTTCGGTGGTGATGCCGTGGATTTTGGCCGAAGTGTAAGGGATGGTGAATCCGTCGGGCTTTACGATTCGGTTTCCGCGAGAAATCAACTTTCCCGAAGCGTCGTGCAGTTGCCAAGCGAGTTGCACCAAACGCGGCCAATTCTCGCTGTCTGTCAACGGCGCATTCCAATCCCGTGGCAGTCCCGTCGTCTCCGTATCGTAAATCAAAAACATCCCTCGAAACTACTGCAGGAACTCAAATTTGGCCCCATTTCGCGACCTCCTTTTATTCACCTTTTATCCTCACTCTTTCTTCACTCTTTCTTCACTCAATGTCCCCCTCAAACGGGCGAATCACGAGCTCTTCCATCACCGCTTCTGGAGGCAATTTCCACGCCTGCCAAACCGCATTTGCGATGTGCCGCGCGTCGAGCAAACGGTCCTCGGGAAATTCAACGCCGTCCCAAGAGGCGCTCCAGGTAGGGCCGGGCATCACCGAAGTGACGCAGATGCCGAGCGGACGCAATTCGTGCCTCAACGCTTCGGTCAACACCCCTTGGGCGTGCTTGGAAATGCTGTACGAAGGCTTGCCCGTAAACAGTTTTCGCGAGGCGACAGAGGCCATGTGAATGAGGTGAGATCCGCGGGGCATTTTCACATGAAGCTTTCGAACCAACTCATGGTGGGACAACACATTAAGCTCCATCATATAACGCAAATTATTGGCCGGCTCATGCAGCAACGAACCCGGCAAATAAACGCCTGCATTGTTGATCAACACATCCAGCGAATCGATGGCATCAAGGAGCGACTCCGCCAATGACATGACCGAAACGGGGTCACTGAGATCAGCTGGGTACGTGTACACCCGGCAGGCTTCTGAAGCCAAGTCTTGTTTCAGCGCCTCCAAATCACGCGCATTCCGCGCCACCAGGTGCATTTCCCCAGCCGCCGGGGCAAAGCGTTCCACCAAGGCACGGCCGATCCCTTTCGTCGCGCCTGTGATCAATACCGTCGGGTGTTCCGTCATGATTTCAAATTTTGTTCCAGCCCAAAGAATCGCTTGCGGTGCGGAAGGGTATCCGGCCAAACATCAGGCGCTTCCACCCGAATTTCGTCTGCCGGATCAAATGCTGGGCGATTGACACACAAAATCGTGCGCTCTTCCGCGGATGGGTTTTGGTACTCATGAACGAATTCCAATGGCCAAAAGTGCGCCAATCCCCCATCCACAGGCTCCCGCTGAAGCAACAACCCCCGGGACATCACGAGTTCGGCCTCCCCCATTCTGCGGTGAATGTGCGCCGGAATGCTGCCTCCAGCTGGGATGTGCAGCAAGTACACGCCGCAGTCCTGGTTCTCGTGCACGATGTCCACCTTGCCAAAATCATTCCGCTCCAACCCGTAGTGCATTTCATGGGCATAGCGCAATACAGTGACTTCCGGAACCGATTTACCCCCGAGTGCGTTGGGTTTGCGGATGCTGATCTCCACGGCTTCCGGCTGAATCGACGGGCGATCCGGCGGTGGCACCATCAGCACCGTCGCGGCCAATGCTTCCACCGCCGTTTCCAGCAATTGGAAGTGAGCCGCCTCCAATACGAACGCCACATCGCCACAGACATAACTG
>Ga0255779_1006821_pt1 | contig 10241 bp, 9 predicted proteins | sample 011ome_21_FD_179977 | JGI IMG/M metagenome (GOLD analysis project Ga0255779, IMG submission 179977) | Coastal salt marsh microbial communities from the Groves Creek Marsh, Skidaway Island, Georgia - 011508AT metaG (version 2) | ecosystem: Environmental > Aquatic > Marine > Intertidal zone > Salt...
AAGCTAAAGAATCCTTAACTAGGGTTTCTAGAAAATTTGGGATAAAAGTCTTATTCTTTGATGGAAGAGGAGGGCCGCCTGCCAGAGGAGGAGGAAACACTCATCAATTTTACAGCTCATTGGGAGATTTTATAGAATCTGACCAAATACAACTTACTGTTCAAGGTCAGACTATTAGCTCAAATTTTGGTACAATTGAATCATCTCAATATAACATGGAGCAATTAATTAGCTCAGGTATTAAAAATAGAATATTATCAAACAAGGAAATTTTTAATAAAAAAAACAGAAGAACAATTGAGAAGCTTTCCTCAATTAGTTATAATCATTACAATGATTTTAAAAAACATCCTAAGTTTATTCCTTACCTAGAAAAAATGAGCACTATTAAGTATTACTCAAAAACTAATATTGGTAGTAGACCATCAAAAAGAGTTAGTAAAGATGATAAGTTTGATTTTGATAAACTAAGAGCAATTCCTTTTGTTGGAGGATGGAACCAATTAAAGCAAAATGTTCCAGGTTTTTATGGCCTAGGTTCATCTATTAACTATTTCTATAAAAGAAATAAAATTAAAGATGTTAAAGATTTATATAATGAAGTTCCTTTTTTTAGAGCTCTTGTTTCAAACAGTATGATGAGCCTAACGAAATCATTCTTTGAGTTAACTTCATACATGAGTAAAGATGATGAATTTGGTGAATTTTGGAAAATAATTCACGAAGAATACTTGCTTACAAAAAAGATGGTTTTGAAGATTTCTAATTATAAAGAATTAATGCAAAATGAACCTGCAAATAAACTATCCATTGAAACTAGAGAGGCAATAGTTATGCCTCTTATCACTATTCAACAGTATGCATTACAAATTGTAAACGAAATTGATTCAAAAAAAATGGATAATTCAAAAAAACCAATATTTGAAAAAATGATTACAAGATCTCTATATGGAAATATTAATGCTAGTAGAAACTCTGCTTAACTTTTTCTATATTTAACTAACAACTTTAAACAAAATTCAAAATGAAAAAATATATATTACTTTTTGCTATACTTTTAGCTTCATGTTCAACTCCTATTGAAGAACCAAAAGGTTCTGGAATGTGGGCAGGAGATGAAAATGAAACATTTACAGTAGGCTCAGATGAAATGACTGAGATGTACTTAAAATTTATTGATGCTCACAATAATAGGGATATTGAAACTATAAAATCTCTTGAAGCTGAAGATATTAGAATCGATGTTCCTGATGGTTCAAGAATAGAAGGTCCTGATGCACATGCAGAAGCGCTAAGCGCGTGGTTTGAATCTGGAACTGATCCTAAGTGGAATGTATTCTGGGTTATGCCATATGTTGGTCAACCTAGTGGACAGACATGGATAGTAGGTGGACATTCATTAACTCAAACTATAGATGGAGAAGAAGTAACTACAGTTCAAATGATAGATGCTCAAGTAGAGGATGGTTTATTTAAATGGGCTATAATCTATGAAAAACAATCCCCTAATTCAGAATAATAAATTTGGATTTATTCTTATTAATATTAGGCTTTCTTTTCTGTCTAATTGGCATAATTGGAAGCTTTTTACCAATAATACCTGGCCCGGTTACTGCTTGGCTAGGTATTTTGCTTTTAAACTTAACTTCTGTAGTTGAATTTAACTTAAACTTTATATTAATAACGTTAACTGTAGCTGTTTCTGTCGGAATTCTTGATTATTTAATTCCAATATTGGGAGTAAAAAAACTAGGAGGTACAAGATCTGGACAAATTGGTACAACGGTCGGGCTTATACTGGCATTAGTCATACTTGGACCAATTGGTATTATCATTGGTCCATTCCTGGGTGCTTTACTTGGAGAAATGACTAATAATAAATCTTTTAATGAATCATTAAAACCTGCTTTTGGTTCATTTATAGGAGTTATAGCTGGAAGTGTAATTAAATTTTTAATCAGCCTTAGTTTCTTGTTTTTCTATTTTGATATTTTTTGGGGATACAGAGAAAGTTTTTTTTAAATTTCCTAAATTGAAACAATCAATTAACACATTTGGAAAAATTTGAAAGAAAATATTTTGCCTCATGGACTGATCTTGATCCTAACTGGCATGTTGCTAATCATGCATACATAAAATATGCAGCAGATACTCGGGTATCTTTTTTCTCTAAGTTAAAACTAGATAGGGATAAATTTAATAATCTTAATATAGGTCCTGTCTTATTTTATGAACACATGCATTATTATAAAGAAATAATGATGGGTGTCGAATTTTCAATTAACGTAGAGGTTGATGGTTATAGTGATGATGGTCGATTTTTCTCTCTTTTTCAAAATTTTTATGATATGAGTGGAAACCATTTAGCTCATCTAGACTTAGCTTTTGGAATCATGGACACAAAACTTAGGAAACTCATCTCAATGCCAAATGAATCATTTGAAATTTTTAAAGAAGGTCCAAAATCTAATACATTTAGTATAATTACAAAAGAGGATTTGAGAAAACATGGAAAGTTTCCAGAAAATAAATTATAAGCAGTAATTATGCAGTGAGATATTTATTTAATTATTGTTTAATTTGAAAAAAAATAAACAAAATGAAAGAAAAATATTGGAGAAAAAACATATTATACCTGAGAATACTTCTAACAATCTGGTTTATTTGTTCTTTTGGTTTTGGTATTCTACTTGCTGAAAACTTAAATGAATTTTACCTAGGTGGATTTCCTTTAGGCTTTTGGTTTGCTCAACAAGGATCAATCTACATATTTGTTATTCTAATTTTCATATATGTTTATTTAATGAATAAGCTTGATAAAAAACATAATCTCGAGGAATAGTTATGGATGCACAATTTTGGACATATTTGTTAGTTGGAGTAACCTTTTCGCTTTATATAGGTATAGCTATATGGTCAAGAGCTCAAAGTACTAAGGAGTTTTATATTGCTAGTGGTGGAATTCATCCAGTACTAAATGGAATGGCAACTGCAGCTGATTGGATGTCGGCTGCCTCATTTATTTCTATGGCAGGTATTATTTCATTTCTAGGTTATGGTGGATCACAATATTTAATGGGATGGACTGGAGGTTATGTCTTATTAGCACTTTGCCTTGCACCTTACTTAAGAAAATTTGGAAAATTTACAGTGCCAGATTTTATTGGAGAAAGATACTATTCAAAAAATGCCAGAACAATTGCATTAATATGTGCAATTTTTGTTTCATTTACCTATGTGGTTGGACAAATGAAGGGAGTTGGAGTTGCATTTTCAAGATTTCTTGAGATACCGTATGATCTAGGGGTAATTATTGGTATTGGAATAGTATTCTTCTATGCTGTTCTTGGAGGTATGAAAGGTATAACATATACACAAGTGGCTCAATATTGTGTTCTAATTTTTGCTTTTACAGTTCCAGCAATTTTTATATCACTTCAAGCAACAGGGAACCCAATTCCTCAAATTGGATTTGGTAGCAAGACCACTGATGGAGTTTACCTTTTAGAGAAGTTAAATCAATTATCCGTTGATTTAGGTTTTGAAAAGTATACTGATATTAATCAGACAACATTAATTAATGTATTTTTTATAACTGCTGCATTAATGTTTGGAACTGCTGGACTTCCACATGTGATTGTAAGATTCTTCACCGTCCCTAAAGTACGAGATGCAAGAATATCAGCAGGATGGGCATTATTATTTATCTCTTTTTTATATACTACTGCCCCAGCTGTTGCTGCATTTGCAAAAGTTAATTTAATTAATACAGTATCAAATGCTCAATATTCAGAAGTACCTCAATGGTTCAAAAATTGGGAGAACACAGGTTTACTTCAATTCGATGATAAAAATTCAGATGGTGTAATCCAGTATGTGGCTGATGAACAAGTTAACGAGTTGACAATTGACAGAGATATCATGGTTCTGGCAAATCCTGAGATTGCAAACTTACCTCCATGGGTAATTGGACTTATTGTAGCTGGTGGTTTAGCTGCTGCTCTTTCAACTGCAGCAGGTTTGCTTCTTGTTATTTCAACTTCAATTTCCCATGATCTTCTTAAGAAGAATATAAATCCTAATATTTCTGAGAAAGGAGAATTGTGGGCAGCTAGAGTTTCTATAGCAGTTGCGGTTGTTGCAGCTGGATTGGCTGGATTAAATCCACCTGGATTTGTCGCTGAAGTTGTTGCATTAGCTTTTGGACTTGCTGCGTCTTCTTTTTTCCCTGCTATAATTCTTGGTATTTTTGACAAAAGAATGAACAAGGAAGGAGCATTATCTGGAATGATAGTAGGTGTAGTCTTTACAACTATATACATTTTTTATTTTAAACCACAACTTGGCGGTCCGGGGTTACCTCAAGATTATTTGTTTGGAATATCACCTGAGGGAATTGGTACTATTGGTATGATAATTAACTTTATTGTATCTTTAATAGTATCAAGATTAACAAAACCAACACCTGAAAATATCAAGGAATTAGTTGAAAGCATAAGATATCCTAAATAGAAATGCAAAGAATAAAAACCTTATCTGAATATTTTAAAAAATATGAATTAAGCGAAAAAGAACCTGAAAAATTTTGGTCTCAAATTGCTGATTCATTCTTATGGAAAAAAAAGTGGGACAATGTCCTTGAGTCGGATTTTGAAAATGCAGATTTTAAGTGGTTTAAAAATGCTCAATTAAATATTACTGAAAATATTTTTGAGAGAAACCTTTCTGAAAAAGGGGACAAGACTGCAATAATTTGGGAGCCAAATGATCCTAAAGAGTCACCGATATATCTATCATACAAAGAACTTTACGAGCAAACATGTACTTTTTCTAATGCTCTTAGAAGTAAAGGAATAAAAAAAGGAGACAGAGTAATTATTTACATGCCAATGGTGCCAGAGGCAGCTATTGCCATGCTTGCTTGTGCGAGAGTGGGTGCAGTTCACTCAGTTGTTTTTGCAGGCTTTTCTGCTGCATCTTTAGCTGATCGAATAAATGACTGTGAAGCAAAAATGGTATTAACATCTGATGGAAACTTTAGAGGTAATAAGACAATTCCTGTTAAAGATGTAGTTGATGAAGCTCTTGAAAAATGTTCATCAATAAAAAGTGTTATTGTTTTAGAAAGGACAAAACAAAATATTAATATGGAGGACGGAAGAGACTTTTGGTGGCACGAATGTATTGAGGATGAGCCTAACACATGTGATTCTGAAGTTATGGATTCAGAGGACTTATTATTTATTCTATATACATCAGGTTCAACAGGAAAGCCAAAGGGTGTTGTTCATTCTTCAGCTGGATATATGATATACTCTTCGTATACATTCTTAAACGTATTCCAATATGATGAAGACGACATTTATTGGTGTACTGCTGATGTAGGATGGATTACAGGACATTCTTATATAGTTTATGGGCCTTTACTATGTGGAGCTACCACAGTAATGTTTGAAGGTGTTCCAACATACCCAAATGTTAGTCGTTTTTGGGATATAGTGGATAAGTATAGGGTTAACCAATTTTATACAGCACCAACTGCAATTCGAGCTCTTCAAGCTCATGGTCTTGAGCCACTTGAAAATAATTCGCTAGATTCATTGAAAGTTATTGGATCTGTAGGAGAGCCAATAAATGAAGAAGCATGGCATTGGTACCATGATAATGTTGGCAAAGGAAAGTGTCCTTTAGTTGATACATGGTGGCAAACTGAAACGGGAGGTATAATGATCTCAGCACTTGCAGGAATAACTCCTAATAAGCCTGCTCATGCTTCACTGCCATTACCAGGTGTAATACCTGTTATCGTTGACGCGGAGGGTAATGAGTTAAATGGAAATAATGTTCAGGGTAATTTATGTATCAAATCTCCTTGGCCATCTATCATAAGGACTACATATGGAGATCACGAAAGATGCATTAATACATATTTCTCAAACTATAAAGGTATGTATTTTACAGGTGATGGAGTAAAAAGAGACCATGATGGATACTTAAGAATACTTGGTAGAGTTGATGATGTAATTAATGTATCTGGACATAGAATGGGAACAGCCGAGGTTGAAAATGCAATTAATGAGCATGAAGATGTAATTGAATCAGCTGTTGTTGGATATCCTCATGATATTAAAGGTGAGGGTATATATGCATATGTTATAGTAAGTACAAAATTAAATGATGATAAAATCAAGGATGAGATAATAAATGTTGTAAGAAAAGTTATAGGACCAATTGCAAAACCAGATAAAATTCAAATTGTTAGCGGTTTACCCAAGACTAGATCAGGAAAGATAATGAGAAGGATCCTAAGAAAGGTTGCAAGTAATGATTTTCAAAACCTTGGAGATACATCTACACTTTTAAATCCTGATGTTGTTAAAGAAATTATAGATGGAGCTATTATATAAATAATTTTTCTAAACTAACCCCCCTTGATCCTTTAACTAAAATATTCATATTTTTTAAACTTTTAAATGAGTCAGATTGTGCTATCTCATCGGTATTTGAAAATTTAAAAAAATATTCTCCATCAGTATTACACTTTGAAAAATTATCACCTACTAAATAGACTTTGCTGTAATCTTTGTTTGTAACAAAATCAACTATTTTTTGATGTTCTTGATCTGAATACTCTCCAAGTTCAAACATGTCTCCCAATATTAATACTCTATTATTTATATTGATATTTTCAAAATTTGAAATAGCTGCTAACATGCTTGTAGGATTAGCGTTATATGCATCTAAATAAATCTTATTACTATCAAAAATTAAAATTTCAGACCTATTGGAGTCATTTAAAAATTTATTAAGTCCTTCTTGAATTTCTTTATTTGATAAGTCGAGGAACTTTCCAATTGTAATACTTGAGGCCAAATTTGAAAAGTTATATTCACCGAAGAGATTTGAATTAAATTCATATCCATCAATTCTAAGTTTCAAAGATGAATTATCTTTTTTGTAATCAAATATAAACTCTGAATCTTTGCCACTTCCAAAAGTTACTGCAAGATCTCCTTTACAATTTTCTACTTGTAATTTATCATCATTATTTAGAATTATGTGACCATAGTTTTCTGTTAAATATTCATACATCTCAGTCTTACCTTTTATAACGCCTTCAAAGCTTCCAAAACCCTCAAGATGAGCATACCCGTAATTAGTAATTAATCCTATATCTGGCATAGCGATTTCACATAATCTTTTTATTTCTCCAACATGGTTAGCACCCATTTCTATAATAGCAACATCAATATCATCTTTTATATTAAGAAGTGAAAGTGGAACCCCTATGTGATTATTCAAATTCCCTTTTGTCTTGATTACATTATACTTTTGAGAAAGGATTGAATAGATCAGGTTCTTAGTTGTAGTTTTACCATTACTACCAGTAATTCCAATAACTTTTGTATCAAATAGAGATCTATGATGATTACTTAAATCTTGAAGAGCTTTTAGACTGTTCTCTACATAAACAACATTATCATGAATATCTTTCTGCTCAAGGTCGTCAACAATTGAAAACTTTGCACCCTTTTCAATTGCTTCCATTGCAAAAACATTACCATCAAAATTATCCCCTTTTAATGAAAAATACATTTCATCTTTATTAATTTTCCTTGTATCAATAGACACACCTGAGCAGGAATTGAAAAGAGAATATAATTTTTGAGTGTCCAACCTAATTTTATTGCAATATACTAAAGAAATCAGTATTTTTGCTGCGTCTTTTGATTACAGACTTCAACTATATAATATGAAAAAAATTACTGGAAAGACTTATTTAGATTGGTATGAAAATATGCTTTTATGGAGAAAGTTTGAAGATAAACTTGCTGCTAAATATATACAACAAAAGATAAGAGGTTTTTTACATCTTTATAATGGCCAAGAGGCAGTTCTTGCTGGATGTCTTCATTCCATTGATCCTAAAAAGGATAGAATGATTAGTTCATATAGAAGTCATGTTCATGCAATTGGTTTAGGAGAGGATCCAAAATTTGTAATGGCAGAATTATTCGGTAAAGCAACTGGTACATCGGGAGGTTTGGGTGGCTCAATGCATATTTTTTCAAAAAAATATAATTTTTTTGGAGGTCATGGAATTGTTGGAGGTCAGATTCCTTTAGGCACTGGAATTGCTTTTGGTGATAAATATTTTAAAAGAGATAGTGTTACTTTATGTTTTCTAGGAGATGGTGCTATTAGACAAGGAGCATTTCATGAGTCAATTAATCTTGCTGCTTTATGGAAACTACCTGTTATATATATAGTTGAAAATAATGGTTACGCCATGGGAACATCAGTAGCAAGAACAACAAGTCAGGAAGATCTATGGAAATTAGGTGAGCCCTACGAGATGCCTTCAATGCCAGTAGATGGTATGGACCCAGTTAAAGTTGCCGAGGTAATTGATAAATGTGTAAAACATGCTAGAGCTGGAAAGGGTCCTTCACTTCTCGATGTAAAAACTTACAGGTATAGAGGTCATTCGATGTCTGATGCTCAACAGTATAGAACTAAAGAAGAAGTCGAAGAGTATAGAAAGATTGACCCAATTACTCAGGTTGAAAAAATTATTCTATCAAAGAAATATGGAACTAAATCTGAGATTGAGAAGATTGACAAAAAAGTAAAAAAAATAATTACAGAGTGTGAAGAATTTTCAGAGTCATCTCCATTTCCAGATACTTCTGTTATGTATGATGTTGTTTACGAGCAAAATGATTATCCATTTATTAAACATAAATTAGATTAATATGGCTGAGGTTATAAATATGCCAAGACTAAGTGATACTATGGAAGAGGGCACTCTTGCAAAATGGTTCAAAAAAGTTGGTGACGATGTTAAAGAGGGAGAGATTTTAGCAGAAATTGAGACAGACAAGGCTACCATGGAATTTGAATCTTTTCATGATGGAGTTCTTCTTCATATAGGAATAGATGAAGGATCTACTGCTCCTGTAGATAGTATAATTGCAGTAATAGGTTCAAAAGGAGAAGATATATCGTCATTAATCAAAGGTGATCCTATGCCAGAAGTTAAGGAGGAGCCTAAAGTAGAAATTAAGGAGGAGCCTAAAGTAGAAGTCAAGGAGGAGCCTAAAGTAGAAATTAAGGAGGAGCCTAAGCCAATATCTCAAGATCAACCAAAGTCTGAGTCAAATGGTAGAATACTTATTTCACCATTAGCAAAAAAACTTGCATCTGAAAAGGGAATAGATATTTCATTAATTAAAGGAACGGGTGATAATGGAAGAATTATAAAGAGAGATATAGATTCATATAAACCATCAAATTACGGTCACTTTACTCAACCAAAGCCTCATGTTAAAGAGTCATCATATGAGATTCCTAACAATACTATGAGAAAAGCTATTGCAAAGAGATTGTCTGACTCAAAATTTTCTGCACCTCATTATTATCTAAACATTGAGATGGAAATGGATAATATGATATCATTTAGGCAACAATTTATAAATACTCAAAACATAAAGATCTCATTTAACGATATCATAGCTAAGGCTGTTGCACTTTCTCTTGCTAAGCATCCAAAAGTTAATTCTAGATGGTATGATGACAAAATCTTATTCAGTGAGCATGTTCATCTTGGTGTTGCTGTTGCTGTTGAGGATGGCCTAGTAGTCCCAGTTGTTAAGTTTGCAAACTCCAAAGATCTTCCAGAAATTAATTCAGAAATAAAAGATTTTGCAGAAAGAGCAAAAAACAAAAAATTAAATCCATCAGAAATTGAAGGAAGTACATTTACTATATCTAACCTAGGAATGTTTGGTATAGAAAGTTTTACATCAATAATTAATCAACCTAATTCTGCAATACTTTCCATTGGTGCAATAATTCAAAAACCAATAGTTAAAAATTCAGAGATAGTTGTTGGAAATACAATGAAGTTAACATTAGCATGTGATCATAGAACAGTTGATGGTGCTACTGGTTCACTGTTCCTAAAAACTTTAAAAGATTATATTGAAAATCCAGTCTCAATTCTAATTTAATGAAAACTATTCTTGTATCCGGAACAAGCTCTGGTATAGGCTATGAAATATGTATTCAAGCTCTTAAGCTTAAATATAAGGTTATATCTGTATCAAGAAATTCTAAGCCTTTTGAAAATATTAAGGGGATTGATTGTTATTCAGTGGATATAACAGATAATGATCAATTAAATAATTTAGTTGAAGACTTGAAAAATAAAAAAGTTAACATCGACTTTTTAATCAATA
>Ga0255779_1006837_pt1 | contig 10222 bp, 10 predicted proteins | sample 011ome_21_FD_179977 | JGI IMG/M metagenome (GOLD analysis project Ga0255779, IMG submission 179977) | Coastal salt marsh microbial communities from the Groves Creek Marsh, Skidaway Island, Georgia - 011508AT metaG (version 2) | ecosystem: Environmental > Aquatic > Marine > Intertidal zone > Salt...
ATACACATCTTTTTTAAAATCAACTACTTCATTTAAAGGCTGCCAAAATTCTTCCCAGCGCCATTGATCAAACTCAGGCGCATCATGAGTATTTAAATTTATTTGCTCATCCTCACCAATAAATCTAAGTAAAAACCATATTTGTTTTTGTCCCTTATAGCGTCCCTGCCAATAACTTCTCACAAACTTTTCAGGGACATCGTACTTAAGCCAATCTTTTGACCGTCCAATTATTTCAATATTTTCTGGCTCTAAACCAACCTCCTCATACACTTCACGATACATAGCCTCTTCTGGTGTTTCACCAGCCTGTATGCCTCCTTGAGGAAATTGCCAATTATTCTCATTGGTTCGTTTAGCCCATAGGATTTTATGATCCTTATTAATAATTACACTGGCAACGTTAGGCCTATATCCATCATCATCAATCATTGTTAGAATTCCTTATCTATACTGAATTTTTTCATAAATACCCAATTTGATAAACATATCTTTAAAAATTTTTTTAATATTATCCTTCATTCTAAATTTATCTGGATGTCAGAATTCCACCGTTGCCCTTATAACCAACCAGGGCGATGATACTGTCTCGATAGTTAATTTGGATGACCTTGAGGTAATCAAAACCCTTCAAACCGACAAAGGTCCTCTGGGCGTTGAATTTATTGATACTTATCATGCGGTAATTTCAAATACAAAAAATCAAACCCTACAAGTCATAAATCTTAATAATTTTGAAATTACTAACCGAATCAAATTGGGTTTTACTCCTTTGGGAATGGTGTCCATTAAAAAAGAAAAGCGGCTCTATGTATCCTCATGGTACGAAAACAAAATTTATCTATTTGATACACAATCCTGGAAGCAATTGCTTCAGATTGAGGTGGCAAAGACACCATCCGGCTTGGCTTACAATACTAAACAGGGCCTCCTTATTTGTGCCAATCGTGATGAAAATATCGCAACCATAATAAAAAATAATAAAATTCTAAAGACAATAAAAACAGGTGAGCATCCATTTGGTGTCTATACACTTGATGACCAAGCTTTTACGGTAAACGTCTATTCAAATAATATTACTCAAATAGATTTAAATAATTTCTCAAGCAAAGAAATTAATTCAGGGAATCATCCCTACAATATGGTGATTCATAAAAATAAAATTTTTATCACCAATACCCAAGACGACACAGTGAGTGTGGTCAACAAAACCACTCAAGAATTAATTGTTAACTTAAAAACCCAAGAGGTTCCGGAAAATATTGGTATAGATGAAACTAATAATCAACTAGTAATAACCAACTGGGGATCAAACACAATTAGTATATTCGATCTAAATACTTTGAAATTAATTAAACATATTAAAACTGGAAAAGAAAGTCGTGCTTTTGGGAATTTTATTTGGTCAAAAAGATAAAATTCTGTTTAGTTATAGTAAGATGGTGTCTGTTATAAGAATAAATATTTAAGGATTTTAGATGAAAAAATTAGTTGTATTTTTAACCGCATTATTTTTTGTTTTTACAGCTTTTGCTCATGGTCCAACACCACAAAAAGTTCAAAAATCAGTCAAAATTGCTGCGAGCCCAGCTACTGTATGGGCAGTGGTAAAAGATTTTGACAATGCTAACAAATGGCTCCCTTTTGTATCAGATATTAAAATTGAAACTAAGGGTGAAGAAAAATTTAGAACTTTAACTCTTAAAAAAGGTGGCAAGGTCTTAGAAAGGCTCAAAGGAATTGATGATGATTTAATGAAAATTAAATTTGAAATTGTTGAGGGTGATGTTCCTGTTGCGGATTGTAATATGTACATCACAGTCACTAAAGGAGCAAATGACAACGAGTCTGAAGTTCAATGGACTGCTCGCTTTTACAGAGTATATAAATTAAATCCACCCATTCCTGAAGGTCAAGATGATGAGTCTGCATTGAATGCCATGAACTCTGTTGTCGATGCTGCTTTGCCAGAATTAAAAAAACTTATTGAATCACAAAAGTAATTTTTTAATTTATATTGCTTCAACTTAACAAAGGATCACATACCAAGGCCTTAATTATTTGGTTACACGGCCTTGGTGCAGATTCAAATGATTTTTTCCCCTTTTTTAATATTAAAGAGTTTGAGAACTACCATATTGTTATTCCCAATGCACCATTAAGACCAGTTTCATTGAATCAAAATATGCTGATGAGGGCATGGTTTGATATGAAAAATCTAACCCTTGAGAACTTTAACGAATCAGATTTTATTGATTCATCGCAGATCATTGATAAGATTATTAATGACTTCAATCATGATAAGGTCATCATCGGTGGATTCTCACAAGGTGCCGCCTTATCTTTGTATTATGGAGCAACATCAAACAATAAAATTAATGGGATTGTATGCTTTTCAGGATTTTTACCAAATTTTAGTTATGCCCATAAAAATATGGATACGCCCATCTTAAAAATTCATGGCACGCATGATGACATCATCGATATTGGTGTTTCTCAGCAGTCCATGTCTCAAATAAACTTTTCTAACCTTAATTCTAAAAGTTACAATATGGGTCATAATGTGGTTAATGAACAAATTTCTGATTTTCTTGATTTCTTGGAGAAATTATAATGGCTGATAAAAATAAAAGTTTTGACCTGATTCTTGAGGAGCTTGAAGCTATAGTTGAATCAATGGATGATGGAAGTTTAAAGCTTGAAGAAACCATTGATTCCTATGAAAAAGGAATAAAGCTAATTAAACAAGCTCAGGAAAGTCTTCAGGCTTTTGAAAAAAAAATTAAAATATTAAATGAACAAAATGAGTTAAAAGATTTTGATGAACCAAATTGAAAAATTTGAAAAATTTAAATCCGAGTTTAATGATTTCTTATTAGAGCGAATTCCAAAAACAAATAATGTCCTTCATAAAGCCATACGTTACTCATTAGAAAATGGTGGTAAACGTTTTCGGGCATACCTCCTATTTATTGTTGGAAGACATTTTAAATATTCAAAACATCAGCTTTACTCTTTAGGATCTGCTATTGAAATGATTCACGCCTATTCTTTAGTTCATGACGACCTCCCATGCATGGATAACGATGACCTAAGACGCGGTAAGAAAACATGCCATAAAAAGTTTGATGAGGCACAAGCACTCTTGGTTGGAGACGCTCTTCAATCAATGGCATTTCAATTGCTCAGCTCTGACAGCATTAAAGTATCGAGTGAACTTAAATTAAAGTGCATTCATTTAATTGCTAATTCAATCGGCCCTGAAGGTATGGTGCTTGGGCAGTCACTCGATATGCTTTATGAGAAAAAAAAGCCAAATAAAAAAATTCTTGAAATGATCCATTCAAATAAAACAGGTAAGCTGATCAGCGCTTGTATTCTTATTCCGGCTTTGCTCTCAAATCAGCATAAGGCGCGATATAATGATTTTTCTCCTTTGGCTAAATTATTGGGCTTGTTATACCAAATGATTGATGATTATTTGGATGCAACATCAAATAAAACCATCTTAGGAAAAAACCCTGGAAACGACTTGAATACAAAAAAAATTACTTACTTCTCTTTGTATGGACAGAAAAAATTAAAAGAAATTATAGAAATCAATTTTAAAGAAATAGTAAGATTAGCAAAAAACCTTAAACTCCCAACCGAGTTTAACTTTTTAATAACAGAAATGTATGGACGAATTGAATAGTAACCTTCTTGATCAAGTTAATTCTTTAAAGGATTTAAAGAAATTAGGAAAAAAACAATTACCTATCCTCGCATCTGAGATTAGAGAATTTTTAATAAAATCTGTTCAAGAAACCGGAGGCCACTTAGCGTCCAATCTAGGGGTGGTTGAATTAACTATTGCTTTACACTATATTTTTAATAGTCCCAAAGATATTTTAATCTGGGATGTTGGTCATCAAACATATACCCATAAAATCTTGACTGGCAGAAAAAATCAATTTAGTACATTACGACAATACCTAGGGTTATCTGGCTTTCCAAAACGCGATGAGAGTGATCATGATCATTTTGGAACAGGTCATTCAAGTACATCAATTTCTGCGGCATTTGGTATGGCAGAAGCACTTAATAAACAGCGTTCAAATTCTAAGAGTATCGCTATTATTGGAGATGGCGCCCTGACCGCTGGCATGGCCTTTGAGGCCCTGAACAATGCCGGAAATAGTAAGAGTAATATTTTAGTCATTCTAAACGACAATGATATGTCCATATCAAAAAATGTGGGGGCCTTAAATAACTATTTAGCTAAACTTTTAAGTGGAAAAATTTATGGCGGATTTAAATCAACCAGTAAGCAGATTTTTGAAAAAGTACCATCTATTCTTGAGTTGGCTAAAAAAACAGAAGAACATGTCAAAGGCATGGTAACTCCTGGAACTCTATTTGAAGAATTTGGATTTAATTATATTGGGCCCATTGATGGTCATAATTTGGATGTATTAGTTGATACCTTGGAAAATATCAATAATTTAAGTGGCCCTCAATTTCTTCATGTGGTTACAAAAAAAGGTAATGGGTTCTCTCCTGCCGAGAAAGATCCAAATAAATTTCATGGGATATCAAAGAAAACTACTTTATCTACAAATCAAAAAACTTTCACTCAAGTCTTTGGGGAATGGATTCTGGATTATGCGAAAAAAGATAAAAGTCTTGTCGCAATAACCCCAGCTATGTCAGACGGAAGCGGGTTAACGACATTTGCAAAAAAATATCCATCTCGATTTTATGATGTTGGTATAGCGGAACAACATGCTGTGACTTTTGCAGCTGGGTTAGCTTTAAAAGGTTTTAAACCGGTCGTTGCCATCTATTCAACTTTTATGCAGAGGGCCTATGATCAAATAATTCATGACGTTGCTCTACAAAAAATTTCTATGGTATTTGCAGTAGATCGGGCAGGAGTAGTAGGAGCAGATGGTCCGACTCATAATGGTAGTTTTGATATTTCCTTTATTCGATGTATACCCAACACCGTCATCATGAATCCTATTAACGAGCAGGAGTTAAAAGATATGCTTACCTTGGGTTATAAATCAAATAAGATTTGCTTTATCAGATACCCTAGGGGATATGCCTCAAAATTAAAATCTTCCGCCGTAAAATTTGGAAAATCTGTTGAATTTAAAAAGGGTAAAAAATTAGTTTTCTTATGTTTTGGTCCCCTCATGGAGAATGTAATTCCTATAGCAGAAAAATACAATTACGCCGTCATCAATATGAGATTCTCCAAGCCGATTGACCAAGAGTTAATTCTTGCCGCTGCTAAAAAATATAAATACATTGTGACTATAGAAGATAACACAATCGCAGGGGGTGCTGGATCCTCAGTATTGGAACTATTATCTAAAAATAATATCCAAATTAAAATTTTAGTGCTCGGCTATTCAGATGAATTTTCAGAGCATGGCTCACAAGAAGAAATTCATAAAAATTTAAATCTTGATACACAGTCAATAGAAAATAAAATTGTTAACTTTATATCCAAATGTTAGACTTACCCTATGAATAAATTAAAAGAAAATATTGAAGACGTTCAAAATACCCCAGATAAAAGACACCTAGACATAGACAAAGTTGGAATAAAATCAATAAGACACCCCATATCTGTCAAAGACAAAACTGGTGGTGATCAATCAACTATTGCGATGTTTGACATGTATGTTCACCTCCCCCATAACTTCAAGGGAACACATATGTCTCGATTTGTTGAAATCTTAAATGAAAATGAAAAAACCATAAGTGTACAAAATTTTGAAAAGATATTACGTGACATGCTACACCGTCTTGAATCAGAAGCCGGAGATGTTGAGATGACTTTTCCTTATTTTATAAATAAAAAAGCACCTGTTTCTGAAGTTGAAAGCTTACTAGACTATGAAGTAACTTTTATTGGAAGCATAAAAGAAAATATATTCACCAATCAAATCAAAGTCGTTGTCCCCGTTACAAGCTTATGCCCATGTTCTAAAAAAATATCCGATTACGGAGCTCATAATCAAAGATCACATGTGACGGTCACAGTCAAAACTACAGAATTTGTCTGGATTGAGGATATTATTAAATTGGTTGAAGAAAATGCATCATCAGAATTATATGGTCTTCTCAAAAGGCCTGATGAAAAATATGTGACTGAGAAGGCCTATGATAATCCTAAATTTGTTGAAGATATGGTGCGCGATATCGCAACTGATTTAAATAAGGACCAGAGAATAAAAAGTTATGTGGTTGAGTCAGAAAATTTTGAGTCCATTCATAATCACTCTGCTTATGCAATGATTAGAAGCAATTAATTAAACAATTTTGAAATACTGAATCGAGATTTTATCCCTACAAGTGCGATAAAAAAACCAATTAACGGAAATAATGCTGATAAGGTAAATGCTGTCGATGCTGAATACATCTGAATGACATACCCCCCGCCTAAACCTCCCAATGCTCCTCCCACCCCATAAGTGATGCTGTTATAAAGAGCTTGTCCTTTGGCGTGATTTTTACCAGAAAAAAACTGATTGATCATTTCAATCGATGCGACATGAAAAGAACCAAAAGTAAAAGCATGCATCATCTGAGCAATCAAGATTATCAATAAACAGTCGGCAAAAGAACCTATTAGGTAAAAACGAACCACAGCTATAAATAAACTAATTAATAAAATTTGTTTAAAATTTAAATATCGAGTAATTTTTGGCATCAAGAAAAAAATAAATATTTCACAAATAACGCCAAGTGCCCATAAAAATCCAATGATTGAATTAGAGTATCCTTGATCATTCATGTAAATAGAGTAGAAATTATAAAGCAATCCATGCGAGGTCACCATTAGCGCGCAGGCTAATAAAAGGCTAAAAACTTCTGGTTTTTTTAAAATTTTTATAAAAGAATTTTGAGTTAGTTTTTTTCGATGATAAGGTTTTTCTGGAACTCCATAACTGAATATAAAAATTAAAAACTGGGTGATACATAAAACAATTAATAAATAATGCATTCCCAAGCTATCTAAAATAAAACCAAAGCTTAATGCTGCCATGATAAAACCAAATGATCCCCAAGCTCTTATTTTGCTATAGTGACCGTTGGTTGTAGCTAAATGAGATAAAGTTAACGATTCCGCTAAAGGTAAGGTTGAGCTAGTAAAAACACTCATCGCCATCATTATTACAAAAATCTCGATGAAGCTATCAGCCCAAAAAATTCCTATAAACCCTACAAATCCAATAAAAGCGGTTAGTCGAATCCAAAGAGATCTTTTTTCAGTATGATCTGCGATCCAGCCCCATAAATTTGGAGCAAAAATTCTGCTGAGTTGAAAAAAAGATAAAAGAAAACCGATTTCAATAGGGGTAAATGACTTGAAGGTTAAATACAATCCCCAATAGGGTACAAAAAGTCCTACAAAAAAATAATAAATAAAATAAAATCGTGAAAGATTAAAATGGAGATTTTTTACCAAGATAAACTATTTTCTTTTTACTAAATAATTTTGAGCTTTATCTCTGAGTAAATGATCCATTAAAACTAAAGCCATCATAGCTTCAACAATTGGAACGGCTCTGATGGCTACACACGGATCGTGGCGCCCCTTAGTCTTCATCAAAATGGGTTTATTTTTTTTATTCACAGACTTTCGGTCTTGGGGAATACTTGATGTGGGCTTAAAAGCAACATTAGCGGTGAGTGGCTGACCCGTTGTGATTCCACCCAAAACACCACCAGCATTATTTGTTAAGAATCCCTTCGGGGTAATTTCATCGCTGTGTTCAGACCCTTTTTGTTCAACCGAATGAAATCCTGCGCCTATTTCAACTCCTTTTACCGCATTAATACTCATCAATGCATGAGCAATATCAGCATCCATTCGATCAAAAATAGGTTCGCCAAGACTGTTCGGTACATTTTTAGCTTCAACATGAATCATCGCACCCACAGAGTCTCTATTAGAACGAATATTATTTATATAAGCTTCAAGCTCAGGAATAATTTTACTATTTGGAGCAAAAAAAGGATTTTGATTAACATGCTTCCATGAACTAAAAGGGATATCTATTGTTCCAATTTTCTTTATACAGGCCTGTATTAATACTTTATGTTTTTTGAGTAACCATTTTTTTGCAATTGCTCCAGCTGCAACTCGAATTGCCGTCTCCCTGGCGCTGGATCGGCCTCCCCCACGGTAATCTCTGATACCATATTTTTCTTGATAAGTCAGATCTGCATGCCCAGGTCTAAAGGTATCTTTAATATCAGAGTAATCTTTTGAGCGTTGGTCCTCATTAAAAATGATCAAGCCTATTGGAGTACCTGTCGTTTTTCCTTCAAAAACACCGGAAAGGATTTGGACTCGGTCACTCTCTTTTCTCTGGGTTACAAATTTTGATGTTCCAGGTTTTCTGCGATCAAGGTCAACTTGAAGATCCTGTTCAGATAACTCCAACCCAGGAGGGCAACCATCAACCACGCCTCCAATAGCAATACCATGAGACTCACCAAACGTGGTAAGTGTAAATAATTTTCCGATCGAGTTACCTGACAATTTAAATCCTTTTATTTTTTTTGATTATATCATTTTTCATTATTGTTCATTTTAGAACTTTATACTCACCAGGCTGCAGATCATCTAAAAAAAACATATCAATTTTATATCGGATAATTCTTAATGTTGGATAGCCTACTGAAGCTGTCATTTTGCGAACTTGACGATTTTTTCCTTCAACGATTTCAATATTTATCCATGATGTTGGAATATTTTTTCTAAATCTGATTGGTTTTGATCGTTCCCATATTTTTGGCTCATCAATTAAATTTACCAAAGCGTGTTTGGTTTTATAATCTTTAATTATCACACCGTCCATCAAATTATTTAGGGCCTTTTCATTAATCTCGCCTTCAACTTGAACCCAATATCCTTTATACTTATTGCTGTTTGGTGATGAAATTTCATGCTGGATTTTTCCATCATCGGTCAGAATCATGAGGCCCTCACTGTCTGTATCTAAACGACCTGCGGGGTAAATATTAGGAATGTTTATAAATTTTTTTAATGTTGGGTGAGTGTCATGGTGAGAAAATTGACTGATAACGCCGAATGGTTTATTAAATAAAATAATCATAAATAATTAGGAATTCGATGAATCAAATTATTAAATCCCCCTCGAATGGTCAAGCCATAAGTTTAAAAAAAAATCATGAGCTTAATATACCAGATTTTCCAATCATCCCATTTATTGAAGGTGACGGTATCGGCGTTGATATTATGCCAGCGATGCAAACAGTTGTTGATGCAGTAGTCAAAAAAATTTACTCTGGATCAAAAAAAATTGAATGGCTGGAAGTCTTTGCTGGAGAAAAAGCGGCAAAATTATATGGCAATAATCACTACCTTCCCGAAGAAACACTCGATGCTTTAGAAACATACATTGTTTCTATCAAAGGTCCGCTTGCAACCCCTGTTGGTGGAGGCATTCGATCCTTAAATGTTGCCATGCGCCAAAAACTTGATTTATTTGTATGCTTGAGACCTATTCAATATTTCGAAGGTGTTCCTAGTCCTTTAAAAAATCCAGAAAAAACTGATATGGTAATTTTTAGAGAAAATACCGAAGACATCTATGCGGGCATTGAATACCAACAAGGTACTCATGAGGTAAATAAAATCATGGGGCTACTTAAAGAGTTTAATGATGATGGTAAAGTGAGATTTCCTGATAGCAGCGCCATAGGAATTAAACCTGTCTCAATGGAAGGTTCTCAGCGTTTAATTCATAAGGCTATTCAGTTCGCCATTGACAATAATCGAAGATCCGTCACTCTAGTTCACAAAGGTAACATCATGAAATTTACTGAGGGTGGCTTTAAAGAATGGGGTTATGCAATTGCTAAAAAAGAATTTGGTGCGCATTTAAATGAATCTGGTGAAATTGTTTTGGACAATGGTATTAGGATTAAAGACTGTATCGCGGATGCATTTTTACAAGAAATTTTACTACGCCCCGAAAGATATGATGTCGTTGCCACATTAAACTTAAACGGTGACTATATCTCTGACGCACTTGCTGCACAGGTAGGAGGTATAGGAATATCTCCGGGTGCTAATTTATCGAACAACTTGGCAATATTCGAGGCTACCCATGGTACGGCACCTGATATAGCAGGTAAAAATATTGCTAACCCAAGTTCTTTAATTCTCTCAGCACAAATGATGTTATCCCAC
>Ga0255779_1006863_pt1 | contig 10193 bp, 6 predicted proteins | sample 011ome_21_FD_179977 | JGI IMG/M metagenome (GOLD analysis project Ga0255779, IMG submission 179977) | Coastal salt marsh microbial communities from the Groves Creek Marsh, Skidaway Island, Georgia - 011508AT metaG (version 2) | ecosystem: Environmental > Aquatic > Marine > Intertidal zone > Salt...
GGGCGTCTCCGTCCCCGCTGTTTTCGTAGACTCGCCCCCGACGCGCGTCGTGAGCGACCACAGGTGCGCGCGTCGCGCGAGCGTCTCGAGGTACTCCACCTCCGCCGCGGTGATGAGCGTCCTGGAGTTGTAGACCAGGTGCGAGGCGAGTAACGCGGCGACGGAGAAGATTTGCGCGTCGTACGACTCGGCGACGCCCGCCGACGAGAATCCCTCGGTGTCTAGCAGCGCGACGCGCGAGCCATCCACCTCCGAGGTCATATCGGTGAGTCCCAGCCACAAACCCCGCGTCGTGGGCTCGTGCGAGTCCGTCATCTCGAAGCCGAAGTCCCTGGTGCCGAAGGATTCGTTCAACGCGTTGAGCATGAACGACTTGCCGGAGTGGTACCCGCCGACGATGGCCACGACGGAGATCTTTTCCTCGAGCGACTCGAGCCGGCGCACGCCGGACGCCACCACCTCCAGGGAGGCGTGGTCTGCGCTGGGGCGCGCGATCTGGAAGACATCACGCACGGAAATCGATTCCTTCGACGGGAAAGGCGCGGAGGCGCCCGGCGCAGCCGCGAGCGAGGCGGCAGGCAGAAGCGCGAGGAGGAACCACGACAGCCGTTTTTCCGTCATACTGGAGCTGTTCGCACAGGGCAAACAGTCAGACGAGCTCAGCCGGTCGTTGTTGGTTGCTTGAGGGTGCCAAGATGGTTTGGCCGTTTCGCGCGCGCGCCACCGAAAGTGGCGAGCGTGGCGTCGACGAGATGCGGTCCACGTGCGACGACGTGTGTCGAACACTCCTCGAAGATCGTGCGCGCCTCGAGTCGTGCGGTCGCGCGTGGCGTTGTGGGCGAGCCGCTGACGATCTCGCCTCTGGGGGAATCTGGGTTCTGTCGGCACGTCCGAGACTTGGAACCGTGATTTCTCTGAGGTTTGTGGAGACGACAGCAACCTGCGGAGCGGGGCACTCCGCGGCGCGCTGTCAGATCCTCCGCGGAGACGGGCATCGAGCCCGGCGGCTTCGACGCGCGATGCGACGCGCGATCGCGCGCGCGCTCGCGGATGCGAGTCTCCCCCGGCGGTGCTGCCCTTCCGCGCGCGTGCATGCGTGGCGAGCCCCGCCCTCTCGGTCGGCACCGCGACGCTCGCTGTCCGGCTGTGCCGAGGCTGCCGAGTTGGACGCCCTCGTCGCCTCGCGGCTGGCCGCCGCCGTGCGCGACCCCGACGTCGTCGCGCGCGTGCTCCCGCACCTCCCGAGGCCGCTCGTCTCCCGCGGATCCGGCGAGGGCGAGCGTTCGCGGGGCGACGGATGGGCGTCCCCGTCGTCGGCGGGACGACCCGCGCGCGTCGCCGTCGGCATCTCCGGCGGCGTCGACTCCGCGGTGGCCGCGTGGCTCCTGAAATCCGCCGGGTTCGACGTGACCGGCGTGCTGATGCGCAACTGGGACGAGGCGGAGGAGACGGGCGGGGCGTGCGAGTTCGAGAAGGACCAGAGGGACGCGCGCGCGGTCGCCGCGGCGCTGGACGTCGAACTGAAGGAAGTGGACTTCGTGCGCGAGTACTGGCACGCCGTGTTCGAGCCATTCCTGCGGGACTTCGAGCGCGGCAACGCCACGCCTAACCCCGACCTCGCCTGCAACCGCCACATCAAGTTCGGGGCGTTGCTGCACCACTGCGAGGAGGCCCTGGGCGCGGACGTGCTCGCCACAGGGCACTACGCGCGCGTCGCGCCGACGGGAGACCGCGAGACGGGAAACGACGCGAACGAGAGTCGGCTGCTTCGCGGCGTCGACGAGACGAAGGATCAGTCGTACTTCCTCGCGTCCGTGCGCGGCGCGTCGCTGCGGCGCGCGTGCTTCCCCCTCGGCGGGTTGACGAAGAAACAGGTCCGGGCGCTCGCGTCGGGCCCCGCGCGCCTGCCCGCGGCCGTCACCGCGCGCAGGAGCAGCGCGGGCATCTGCCACGTCGGCCGGAAGCAAAACTTCGGGGACTTCATCGCGCAGTACGGCGACGCGTCGTCCACAGAGACGGACGCGGCGGGCGCGGCGGACGCGGCGTCGGACGCGTCCTTCGTTCCCGGCGCGTTCGTCTCTGTGGACGACGGGCGCGTGATCGGCACGCACGCGGGTCTGAGTCGGTACACAGTCGGGCAGAGGGCGCGCGTGGGAGGCGCGCGCGTGCCCTGGTACGTCGTCGGGAAAGACGCGAGCCCCGGCGCGAACGTCGCGTACGTCGCGCCGGGCCCGGAGCACCGAGCGCTCTTCGCTCGCGAGGCGGCGGTGGGCGGGTGCTTCTGGACGAGCGCTTCCGGGTCCCCGCCGGGTGTGTTTTCCGATGTTTCAAAAACGAAAGATGTAAAACCCGCGTCGGTGACGCGGCTCACCGCGCAGACGCGGTACGGGGGCGAGCGCGTGGCTTGCGAAGTCAGGCTGGTGCCGAGCGGCGACGCGCCGGCGATTCAACCGACGCGGTTCGGACCGAAAAGAAACGCCGTCTCGGACGGCGCCGTCTTGGAGGTGCGCTTCGACGCGCCGACGCGCGCGCTCACGCCGGGACAGGCGCTGGTGCTGTACGACGGGGACACGTGTCTGGGCGGGGGCTCGGTGCTGTACCCGGGGAGGTCATCGCACGAGCTGGCGATGGAGTAGACTCTAGAGCTAGCTATAGCTAGCTAGCTAGTAGTGGGTATCGATTCGCGGACTACGTAGGTTTCACTAAAAAAAACGCACCCGCCGCGCGCCGCGCGCGTCAGCGGCTCTTCGCGATCCGGGACGCGAGCGCGACCAGCCCCGCGGCTCTGACCATCAGCCGCCTCCTGCGACCCTCCGCGCGGACGTGGTCGTGCCCCGGCGCGCGCCTGTGCTTCGTGCGGTGGATGAGCGAACGCTTTATGCGCGAGAGCGTCGAACGCACGCCGTGCGGGCGGTGGCCCCCCACCGAGTTCTCGCCCACCACGCCGCCGCGGCGCGGGAACCACCGCGCCGCCGCGTCGCCGCGCGCCAGGTTGAATCGCCGCAGCGGCCAGAACGACGCCGCCACGCCGTCCTTCCCGAACAGACGACGGCGCACACGCGCGTGTCTCGTGGCCGCGTCGAAGCCGCGGCTTCCTCCAGCGCGCGCGAACGCGCCGGAGGCGCCGGGCGCGAACCGCCCGCCGCGCGCGGCTTCCTCCAGCGCGCGCATGTACGGCGCGAGCCCTTTGCACGCGCCCAGGCAAATCACCGCCGCGGGGACGCCCGAGTCCTCGTGGTACACGGAAACCAGCTCGGCGGCGCCGTACTGACGATCACGCGGAACCGGAGCCGTTCTCATACGATCATCGTGGAAATCCCCGCCGCTCGCGGCGCTCGTGGTGGAGTTCGCGGGCGAAGGCGGGACGGCGCGCGGCGTCGGGAGAGGCTCGTCCTCTTTGACCCGCCGGGTCCGCGACGCGACGTCGCGGACGCGCTGCCCCGAGAAGATGCGTCGCACGCGGAACCCCTTTCCGCCGTTCCGCGGCCCGAGGCTGTCGAGGAGCGCGTCGGCGTCGCACGAACCGGTCGCGTCCTTGGTGACGCCGTAGTACGCGCCGTCCGCGCACCGCCACCGCCGGCGCACGAACAGGTAGTCGCGCGGCGCGAGCGGCGCGGGGAACTTCATCCGCCAAAACGCCAGCTCGGAGCCCTCGCCCGCGTCGTTGTCCTCGGCATCCGTGATGGAGGACATGTCCGTGGACACGTCGTACGTCTCCGCATCCGAGCGCGCGAGGTGGCCCGCCGCCACAAGTGACGTGTCCCACTCGCCGCGGATCACATCGTTCATCTGCACGCGCGTCAGCTGCTCGGCGCTGACGCCCTCCATCACCATCTCAAGCCGGAACTGCGTCAGGCCGCGCCGACCCTCCGACGCCGTTCCGGGCGCGGGGCCGTTTCGCTTCAGCAAACGGTACGTCGTGCCGTTGCCCGTGTCCCCGCGAGCCAACACGATCCAGCCCGAAGCGGTCGCCGCAACCGTCGCGGCGTCGACGCCAGCGCGTCTCCGCGCGTCGTCGCTCTCCTCGTCTCCGCGCGTCTCTCTTTGATAACGACGCCACCCGCCGCCGTCCCGGTCGCCGCCGGACATCACCTCCTCCTCCGCCTCGAGCCACCTCTCGGGCGCCTCCTCTTCTCGCGCGATGGCCTCCTCCGCCTCGCGCTCCGTAGCCACGCTCGCGAGCTCCTGCAGGAAGTGCTCGACGTCCGCGTCCGTCACGAGCGCGTCGAGCGCGGGGGTCATGCGCGGCGTCCGGTCGAGCGCCGGCTCGCCATCCTCGGCGAAGGCGTCGAACGGGGTCTCGCGGCGGCGTCCCTCGGAGGACGCGCGGTGCCCTGAGCTTCTTCTTTCCGAGAAGAAGAGGTGTTGCCCCCCTCGCACGCAGCGGCGCGCGACGTGCTTGACCACCGCGCGCGCGTCGCGGAACGGGTCCGCGGTGATCAGGATGGAGAGCACCACGAAAAACGTTCCGATCGCCTCGAGGACGCACGGCGCGCCCATGTCGAACTGCGGACGAGAGGGAGGGGATGCGGAGGCGGGGATGGATGTTAGCGAGACTTCCTCGGGCGGCGATGTCGGCGAGGAGGACATGAAAACACGCGGAGAGCACGCGGAGGCGCTCGTCGAAACGACTCGGGGTTTATCGCATCGTCGAACGCTTCCGTCGGCGCGCGTCGTTCCGAGGTTCGCGGATAGCTTCGGAAAGTACGAACCTGCGGCAGCGCATCCTCGTCAGATTCGCCGTGCGCCTCCGCGAACGCGAAGCGCCCCGAGCGCTCATCCCTCAATCGCGCGCGCGCGTTGATCGACCCCACACATATGGCGGACGCCACCGCGGCCCGTGCCGCGACCGCGACCGCCGACGATGCCATCCTCGCGCGTCGCTGTCGCGTCGCGCGTTGACCAACAGTGCCGCCGCGAAACGAAAAAGCCAAAACGTGGCTAAAAGCAAATCGCCTCTCCGCCAGTGGCAGAGCTGCGCGGCTAAAAACGACGCTGTGCAAGATCGTCTGTTCTGAAACGGGTGAGGGAGGAGTTGTGAACCCTCAACTTTCCCGTACAAACGGAGAATTTGTTCGCGCGCAATTTTTTTTTTTTCGGCGTCGTTTTCGCAGAGGCGGGTCGCCGAACTTCGAGGCATCCCCATTCGCCGTCACAATCGGGCGCGTGGGCGACACACCCGCTTCGGGAGGCGGACGAGGCGCGATGCTTCCGCGGGGCCGCGGGACGCTCGGCGCGGCGGCGCGCGCGCTGCCCCACCTGCGGGCGTGGGTCGCGGGCCCGGCGCGGTCGCTCCCGCCGACTGCGGTCCCCGCGATCGCGGGTGGGCACCGCGAGATGACGATGTCCACCGAGGCCTCGGGCGCTTCCGCGAAGAAGCGGCGGAAGAAGAAACCGTCACCCGAGGTGGAGGCCATGAAGATGCGCTCGCTCGTGCCGTCCGTCGGGGGCGTTCCCGGGGGGGCGGGGCGGGCCGGAGGCGTCGCGTCGCTCGACGGCGTCGCGTCGCTGTCCGCGTCGCACACGAGAAGAGAACGATTCGACGGCGATCTCTTCTACGACCGAGTCATCCCCGCGCTGCGGTACTTCTACGAGGTGCACTCGCACCTGAACGTGCACAAGCTGTACACCGTGCCTGACGAGTCCCCCGTGCCGTACGACATCCGGGGCTTCGCCTTGGGGAAGCGCGTCGATAACATACGCGCGCGCGGCGATTTCGTGAAGAGCGATCCCGGGAAACTGGACGCGCTCATGTCTTTGGGCGGGCCCAGTCCCGCGCAGCGGTTCGTGTGGAAATCCAAAAAGTGGGTCTTCGACCACCAGATCGTCCCCGCGCTGCAGTACTTCAAACGCAAACACGGCCATCTGATCGTGCCCCGGGACTACGTCACCCCCGAGTCCGAGCGCGACCTGGAGCCGCACGCCCGGTTGTTCGCGCTCGGGTCGGTTTCGCACGACATGCGCAACAAAGCGAAGGGGTTTTACCTGGACCAGCAGCCCGAACGCGTGCGTCTGCTGGACGCGCTGGGGTTCCCGTGGGAGACCACGAGCTTCGAGAAGTGGGAGCTGCGCGACGTGCCCGCGATGGAGTGGTTCAAGAAAAAGCACGGCCACCTCGCCGTGCCCACCACTTTTACGCTTCCCGCCGGCGCGGAAGCAGCGGCGAGCGGGCTGCCGCGCATCGCCGCCGGAACGCGGTTGGGCCTGAGATGCGTGCAGATCCGGAAACGGCTCAACGCGGGGGTTCTGGACGCGAGAGTGGAGCGCAAACTCGAGACGTTGGGGTTCCCCGCGAGTTTGCAGGAGGCGTTCTTACGAAGAGTCGTGTTCCCGGCGGTCACGTACTTCGTCGTGAAGCACGGCCACCTGCGCTGGGACTCGCGGCGGCAAGCCGGCTTGTACGCGGTGCCCGCCGGGACGCGCGAAGTGCCGCGCTTCGCACAGGGGCTGCGTCTGGGGGAGGTGTTCTTCGGGTCCGTGCGGCCCGGCGCGGAGGCGTTCGCGGGGGGCATAGGGCTGTGGGACGGCAAAGGGTGCGGGCCGACAGAGACGCGGCTGGCGCGGTACGACGCGCTGGAGGCGGTGGTGGCGTTTGCGGCGGCGAAGTTCGCCGAGGAAACCGGGACGCCGGCGGCGGCGTGGGATGACGGGTTCGCGGAAACCCTGCGCGCGGTGCGCGAGAGGTGCGAGCGATGAAATGAATGATGATGCTCACACGTGTCAGTCAGTTCGCGAACGCGTCCGAATCGTTTCTGTTTTGGTCCACCCACCCCCACGCGATGATGGAGACGCGCTCTTCGTTCGCGCCGGCGGCGGCGCCGCGCAGCGCCTCGGGGACCTGCGGAACGCCGTGTCTCCACTCCACGTTCACGTCGTGGCCGAAGCAGTACGCCGAGCCGTGCGTCTGCGGCAGAAAAACGGTGGTCTTCGTCTTGGCGTGCTCGAACGCGACGTCGCGCGTCGCGCCGAAGGAAACGGCGATCGTGCAGTTCTGGGTCTTCGCCTTGTCTTTCTTCACCGCGGCGGCGTCGTGGTGGTACGGCTTCCACTCTTCCGCGTTGCGGTACCAGTTGAACCGCGTCGCCTTGACGTCCATCTCGAAGTACCGCGCGATCTTCTCGATGACGGCGCAGAACACGGGCGAGTCGTCTTTCCACTTGCCGTGTCGCTCTCTGTCGTTCGCGATGAAGTGCGACTTCTCGTGCCACGGCACCCACATCTCAGGACTGCCCGCCGCGCGAACCTCCGCCATGAGCTTTCCGAACACCTCTGTTTCCTCTTCGTCGCAGAAGAAGCCGGGGACGTACGTCACGTGCCTGCCGTGCATCTGCTTCCCCAGCGTCGGCTTTCGGGGGTTTCCCACCACGAGCTTCAACCCAGGAGGGGTCGTGCTCGGTGCGAAGTCTTGCGTGTTACGGCCTTTCTTCCCGGGCTTGTGCTCCGTCTGCTTGCCGTCGGTTTTTCCCTTGTTACGATTGCCGCGATTGCGACCCCCCTTGGCCTTGGCCTGGTTGATCGTGTCGCGAAGGTCTTTGTCAGCCGGCGCTTTCTCCATCGCATGAGGCGCGGGAACGGAAAGCGCGTTGGCGTCACGATCCTGCATGGGGGCGGTCATGGCGTGCGCACGAGGAAGTCAGATCTATCTGGGACAGGTACCATTTAAACTTTCGAGAAGTTTGACGTCAACGAAGACTTCCATACCGCGTGCATTCCCCCGAGCGCCTGTTTCGACGACGACAGCGATGTTGGCGGCGGCAGGGCGCGTGGTCGCCGTGATGAGTGCGAGACGGACGTACCCGTCGTGCGTCGCGCTGGGTCGAGCGCGGCACGGCGCCGCCCACCGCGCGGCGGGCCCCGCGCGGTGTTCGCGCGCTGGGCACCTCTCTCATCAGGTGGTCGCGAGAAGCTCGCACGGCGCCCCCGGGTCGTTGCTTCCCACGACCGCGCGCGCGGACCGGCTGTCGCCCGCGCAGGCGTGGGTCTCGAGCCGCTGCGTGTCCTCGCGCGGGCTCAAGACCTCGGTCTCCGCGGCGGGCCGCGGCGGGGACTGGGACGATGACTGGTACGACGAGGATGACGAGGATGACGACCCGTGGGCGGATGACGAGGAGGCGGTTGAAGTCGCGACGACGAAAACGGCGAAGGACGTCGACGCCCTTCGCGGGGTGCAGGACGTGCGCGTCACGGACACGTTGCCCATGCCCGAGCCGGGGGAGAACATCGACCCGCCTCGCAAAGTCACGCGCGAGGACGTCGTCGTAGCGTTCGCGCGATCGGGCGGCGCGGGCGGCCAGAACGTGAATAAAGTCGCGACGAAAGTGGACATGCGCCTGCACCTCGAAAACGCCGAGGATTGGCTCCCGCGCTGGGTCACGCGTCGGCTCGTGGTGCTGGAGAAGAACCGCGTGAACAAGGACGGCGAGCTCGTGATTCAGTCCTCGCGGTACCGCACGCAGAAGCAGAACGTGGACGACGCTCTGGATAAGATGCAGGCGTGCCTGAACCGCGCGTCCAAGCTCCCGCAGCACTCGAAGAGCAGCAAGAGCAAGAAGAAGAAGCTGGTGAAACAGGCGGAGAAGGCGAACAAGCGGCGGCTGGAGGACAAAAAGCGGGGAAGCGACAAGAAGAAAATGCGGAGCAGGAAGGACTGGGATTGAGGAGGAGGCGTACGCGGCGCGAGGCGTTTTGTTAGGCGCGTCGGCGGCTTTTCGTTGGTTTTTTCGCGTTATTTATAGTCTGCTCGCTCGTCGCGGCGTCCGCGCGCGGAGTCAATCGAGGCCCTCCACGGTGACCACCACGCCGTTGCCGTACTCGGTGGTCTCCGTTTCCACCGTCCCCACGACTTCCTCTTTCGGTTCTTCCGGTCGGTCCAGTCCGAGCTTGTGTTTCATCTCCTCGCGTCGTTCTTTTCGCTCCTGCAACCGTTCCTTCCGCGCCTTCTCCTCCGCCTGCTTCACCGCGAACTTTCGTCTCGCCGTCTTGCGCTTGCTGTACCCCGTCACCCAGTCCCGTCGCACGGAGTCGTCGAAAACCGCTTCGCCGCCTCGCTTCGTGCGCTCCTGGCCACAATCCTGCGCACGCGTGGAAATCAATAGTGTCAGCGAGGAGAACGACGGGGTGGGTCGTGCGCGAGAGGGGCGAATGGAGAGGAGCGAAAAGGTTCGGGGGTGGAGGGCGCACCATTTTAGCGAGAGGTCTCCCTCCTTTGCTCCCCTTCGCGCCTTTGCCTTCCTTCCCGAAGGCGCCTTTCGTCGTACCGAAAGGCATCTTCTTGCCGGCGGGCTTCTTCGCGGTCATCTTGCCCATGGTGTTCCCCTTGTGCCGGGCGTAATGCGCCGCCGACAGACTTTCCCCGAAAGTCGCTCCGATTTGGCGCGCGAAACCCTCCAGAAACTGAGATATTGAAATAACTCTCACGCGCTCAAGCCCGGCGGACGCCTCGGGAGCGCCAGAAGACGCCGCACGGGCTCGTCGGAGTCGTGCGTGCGGCTTCCGAAAGCCTCGGGAGACTCAAGGCGCGTCGAGCGCGTCGCGAGCCGTCCGCTCGCGCTCCGCCGAGTTCGGCGTCGCGTCGAGGGGGACCACGCGAGTCGAGGATCTGGCTGGCGGCATGGGTCGCACTCGAGGGTCGCGGAAGCGCGCTTCCGGGGAAGGCGAGAACGGGAACGACCCCGAGGTGCTTGAGCTGAACCGCGCTGTGAAGCGACTGAACACGGGAGACGCGGCGAACCGCGCGCGTGCGAACGGCGGAGGCGCCGCGGGAAGGGGCGCGGGGACCAGGGGCGGGAAGCACGCGTTGCCTCTGCTCGATGAAAATTACGAAACCCACGCGGAAGAGCGCGAGGAAGCTCAGCCCGAACGACCGACGACGAGGTCGGTGTACTCGGAGATAAACGCCATGCTCAGGACGTTACACTTCGCGCGCGTGCGACGACGGGAGTCGTTGCTGCCACCGCCGCTACCATCGGAAACGCGGTGACGCGCGAGTCGCGGAGGAGAGTAAAAAGACGCGCGCGATGTACGATAGAAACGCGCTCCGCGACGCGCGGCTTTTGTATGTACGACTTGTATACGTGGAAAAGTGATGAAAAGAGACATCGCGTGTCTCGTGCACACGACACACGCATCGCTATGATGAACGACGTAGTGAACGCCCGCGACGTGACGGAAACGCCGCCTTCACAGATCCTCGC
>Ga0255779_1006867_pt1 | contig 10188 bp, 9 predicted proteins | sample 011ome_21_FD_179977 | JGI IMG/M metagenome (GOLD analysis project Ga0255779, IMG submission 179977) | Coastal salt marsh microbial communities from the Groves Creek Marsh, Skidaway Island, Georgia - 011508AT metaG (version 2) | ecosystem: Environmental > Aquatic > Marine > Intertidal zone > Salt...
AAATGCTGTTCTAGTCATCTAGTTTTTCAGGTTTAGTATCGTTTTGTTTTAAGCCCGGGGCGTGTCATGCGTTCCGGGCTTTTTTGTGTAAAGTTGCAAAAAGGTTATTTCGCTCAGGTGGGGACGGTCTCAGGTAATCAATTGATGCCGAAAGTTATTGGCGAACGATGAGCTGGATTAAAATTGCAGGCGGATGCTAACGCTCGCGCACCAGGTTATACTGGATCCTAAAAACGAAATTCGAAATGAAAATTCTCCGTAATTGGCATAACCCAGAAATCTGGTTTTATTGAAATAATAAAAACGACTTTGGAAGTGCCGGATGATTTGTATCGTGAGGTTAAGTCGCGTGCGGCTTTAAGGCGTCGAAAAATCAAAGACTATGTGGCTGAGGGCTTGCGTTTGGCTTTGGATGCGGATGCTTCTCGTGACGGTAAAAGCTTTGGGCCCTTATCTGTTTTTGACGAAGTTCGCTCAGAACCGCTACATCCGTCGGAGGCGGTGCACCCTATGATCGAGCAAGCTGATTCAGCGCGTAAAGATCCTTGGAGGGATGAGTCTTAATGTATCAACTCTTATTGGATACCAATGCACTGATTGCGCTGAGTGACCCCATCACAAGATGTTTCAGGCAATTGAAGCGTCGCTATGACGAGGAGCCCGGGCATCGACTTGTTCGGTCGTCTGGCACGAGTATGTGGGAGGGCCGCTGCTCGATAAGGATCGGGCACGCGCCTTGCGGGTGATTCAATCCAGAATGATCGCATTGGAGCGTTGAAACGCTGAAATGGCTGCTGAGCTTTACAATGCGACTGGTCGGCGACGTGGTTCGACGGCCGATTGCTTGATCGCATCTGTGGCAATCAATACTAAGGCAGAGTTGATGACGCTAAAGATCAGCGACTTCGAATTGTTTGTGCCGTACGGACTTCTTTTGACCGATCTATCCGCAGCGTGACAGGATTATGGCAGAGTTACGTTCGCTCGAAAACGGGTGCAACTTACCGCTTGCGCTTACGCGATGGGCAGGGCAAGTTGCCCCCGTCGACTTCGGCGTGTGGGCGTTCGCTTGTTCCTTCGGGGATGAGAGGAAAGTCCGGACACCGTAGGGCAGGAATCCCTGTGAAAGCGGGGGCGCGTGAGGGCAACCGAGCGTGACGGATAGTGTCACAGAAAATAACCGCCTCGGGCTTGCCTGAGGTAAGGGTGAAAAGGGGAGGTAAGAGCTCACCGCTCCAAAGGTAACAATGGAGGCTAGATAAACCCATTCCGGTGCAAGGCAAAATAGGGAATCTGGCGGCCCGTCACTGATTCCGGGTATGTCGCATCTCGCTTCGGCGGGAACTTCACTTCGGCGGGGTAGATAAATGAACGCACAGCCAAACGCTTCGGCGGGCGGCGGACAAAATCCGGCTTACAGCACGCCGAGGTCGACACCTTTTTGAAAGCGAGCTGAGAGAAAGAGACCTGAGACCTGAGGCTTGAGGGCTGAGACCCGCGATGGGAGGGCTGTGGCAATTCTTTCTATCGGTAGCGCGACAGCGTTATTATGCCCTGGGGTACTCCGGTGGGCCCTGCGTCGTGCCAGTTGAGGTTATTGAACTTCAGTGTGGCGCGAGACGGCCAGTTCTATCCTACCATGCAGTTATAATTAAACCATGAGCCGTTTTCTGCTCTTTTCTCACTTGACAGTTCTTTTTCTAGTACGCAATTTCCCGCCTCTTAACTTTTTTATAGACATGGCTAACACTAAATCAGCACTCAAATACATCCGTAAAACGGAGACTCGCACTCTACGTAACCGTCAGGTCAAGACTCGTCTCAAGACACTTGCCAAGAAGGTTCAATCCGCTGTTGAAGCGAAAGATAAGGACGCTCTTGTTGCGATTTCAAAGGAATACATCTCAGCCCTTGATAAGGCTGGTAAGGCTGGTCTTGTCCACCACAACAAGATTGCGCGTCACAAAGCACGTTGTGCTGCGTTGATCGCTGCGTAGTTTTTACTATTTTTTCTAATATGCCCTCGGATTGCTTGTCGATCCGGGGGCATTTTGTATAGTTAGGCCAATAAGTATTATGAGTCAGGCACGTAAGCAGAATTCGATCGGGTTTCCTCCAGGTATGCTGGCGGATGCTCCCTTTCGTATGCCTGTCATCGGTGAGTCAGGTGGCTGGATCGCAGTCGAGAAGCCGACTGGGGTCGGCATGCGTGAGCATCCTTGGGATGCGGGTGTGCCGGATATGGATGCGGCGCTGAATAAGCAGCTCCAAGCTGAAAAGCCAGAGCTCGTGAAGCGCGGAGCGACCCTGTTTGGCTCAGCGTATTACCTCGATCCTGCGATTTCAGGGGTGGCGCTGTTTGCCAAAAATCGCGATAGCCTGAATGAGCTGAAAAACCTAGTGGGCTCTGCCGAACTGCGCTATCGCTTTTTCTTTGTTACCAAGGCGAGGGCTGCGGGCGGCGCGAAGGAGGTCGTGGCAGATGCGCCGTTGCTGCCGCATAATACTAAGCCAAAAATGATTCCTTCCACCGCAAAGGGGAAGAAGTCGACGACTGAGTTTACGTTATTGTCCGAATCGAGCCTAGGCTGGGCCTTGTGGGAGGCGAAAACGTCATTCCTGCGCCCGCATCAAGTGCGCGCGCATGCGGCGGTGCAGGAATTGCCGGTGATGGGTGATGTCCTCTATACGGGACCAGAGGCACCACTGCTGAGCGAGCTCTTGCCAAATAAACGCACTTCAGGGATTAAATTCCCAGTGTTGGATGGATTGGCGCTGCATTTGCGTGAAGTCACCTTGCCGGCATCCAGCGAAGCGGCTGCTGCTGTTTCACTGCGAGCCGAGCTCCCGCGTCATTTCCGAGTCATGCTGCAGCGCATGCAGCTGGCCCTCCCCGAAGTGGAGGCCACTGAGGCCTAGCTCGGCAATACTCGAAATCTCAGAAAACGCTTTACACCCGTGTATTTCTTCGACTTTTTAGCCCTTTTCTAAAATCACACAGCACAAATATTTCCATGGGTAACCTAAAAAAGAAACGTCGTCTCAAGATGAACAACCACAAACGTCGTAAGCGTTTGAAGTCCAATCGCCATAAGAAGAAGGCTTGGTAATTTGTGGGACGAAGCTCGAGTGATTCACTCGGTCATTATTTTTCAAAGCGGCTCTCTGTTTTAGGGAGCCGCTTTTGTGTGTATGAGTCACATGCAGTCTGCGCGATATATCCGGCATAGGTCAAATTTTGCGGCTAGTGGCATATTTGCTATCTGTAGAAAAGAAGTGATAGCTCGTGGTTGCCGAAAGAGTGCCCGAGTTGACCGCGTATTTTTGATTTTATCCAAGCGCCGCTGTATTTACTAAGGTGATACCGATCCCCAACTCAGTGCTCTTGCGTGAAGTAAGTACGTGCATTTGCGTGCTTGATCTAATCGAGTCTACGATCTAATCGTGGAGTAAATAACTTACTGTAATATAAATATCTTTTTAATTGGCGATTTTGTGGGAATGGGTGGCTTTTATCCTTGCCCGATGACGCTGAGGGTGGCTGAGTTGTGCTAAGTGATATTCCCTGACTCCCTTTTTTACCTGAAGTATGCTTAAGCCAAAGACTAAAGGTCTCTTTATTGATGTCTCTGAGTTCTCCATCCTCGCGGTGAGGACTTCAGGCTATAAGCTTCCGATCGTGGTTGAGGAAGTTGCCGAATTCCGGATTGAGGCAGACTGTAGTGCTGAAGACGTACGTGCGTTTTTAGAGCAGTTCGTCGACTTTAAGGGGGCGAGTTATTTTGTTTCGCGTTGTGGCGTTTACCCGAAGGGTCGGTTTCTGCGCTATTTTGAAGCCGAAACGTCGAGCAAGGCGAAAGATCCAAGTTTTTTATCGGAGGTGCTCCAGTCTGAGTTCAATGTCGATCCGGCAGTGAATAGTGTTTCGATCTTAGATGCCCGAAATGGCTCAGACTTTGATTTTGCGAGCGGGCTCTCCAAGCGGCTTGTTTTTTGCGGAGGGCCATCGGCGGCATTTCAAGAGGTGCAGGATCAGTTGTTATCGTACGGGGTTTATCCTGAGCGCTTGGAACTGTCGACCGCCACCACACTAGGAGGCGTGTGTGATTATGCGCGGTTCAATCAACTCAATGCGCCAATTCTATACGTGGAGCTCACATCACAGACGACGAATGTGTTTATTCTAAATCGCGGTCAGGTCGAAGTGGCGCGCCCCTTTCCGTTCGGCTTGGATAGTATTTATCCTCTGCTGCAGCGCGAGTTAGGACTCAAGGATGAAGCATCCGCTAGAAAGCTATTTTACTCCAACACCTTCGACTTTGCTGAAATGGGACCGAAGTTATTGCGGCGCTTGATCAAGGAGCTACAGGCGACTTCGGGCTTTTATGAAGTGCAGACTGGACTGACGATTGATCGTGTGTTCTTGAGTGTGTTGCCGAAAAACCTAAGTTGGATCGCTAAAACCGTATCGGACGCTTTGGGGGTCGAGATTATGCAGCCAAATATTGAGGGATGGTTAGAGAGTCTCAATGTGAAGTTGGCAGATGAAGTTGAGGTGGCGAATCTGGGGTCTCGATGGCTCGGTGTATTTAGCCTTATGGGAGAATTTCACTTGAGAGAGGAAGTTGCGGAATGAGCAGACAACGTGATATACAGCCGTATTGGCGCCCAGACTTTAAAATTCAGTCGACACTGCCTGATATTAAAATCGTCCGTACTGATTTTATGATTAATGCCATTGCGATCGCGCTGATGCTAATCGCCGCATTCACTCTGTTGCAAAGTGAGTATCGAGCTTATTCGTTAAACCATTCGATTGCTAGCATGGAGCAAAGTATCGCAGAGACAGCGGTGAATAATAGTCAAAACTTGCAGGAAAGTGAGCGCTTCCGCCAGTCCGCTCAGAGCGTGGTAGAGTTGCAGGTTTTTTTCCGGGCACCCTTTACGGCGCATGAGTTGCTGGCCGAGCTTGCACGACTCAAGCCCACGGGCTTGATCTTTTCGCGCGTAATGCTCTCGAATGCAATCATCAAGCAGAAGGGAACAGACCAAACGGAAGCGCAGGCGCAGCTGACATATGAAATTAACATTACCGGCGATGTCCGCGAATTGATGGTCTTGACTGAATTTAAAGCAGCGTTGCAAGCATCGCCATCACTGAATCCAGATGGGTTTGAAGTCGCTGTCGATGAAAGTATGCAGCAGCGTAACGCGCAGACGGGGATTACGCCTTTTCGAATTTCGATCTTATTGACGCCAGCGACTAGTGCCCCGCCAAGCAAAGGAGGTGAGGGATGAACCTCATCATTGATAAATTGAGAGACTACCCCATCGCGGTTATCGGTGCGTTGGTGTTTGTCGGTTGTGTTGTAGTCGTCTTTGTGCGTGGTGATGTGATTGCTGATTTATCGGTGCAGGAGACCGAGCTGATCGCTCGGATTCGTATTATTAACGATAACGTCATTGACTCGAAAAACCTAGAACAAGATGTGGAGTCTTTGCTAGGCTATGTGGCTACAATTAATGCGCGTTTATTTAATCGGAATGAGCGTTCGATCAATACCGCTTTCTTTTATTCGTATGAAGATAAGCTCGATATTATCATTTCGAATGTGAGTCAGTTGACGGACGAAGATCCAGCGCTGATGAAAGGCGGGCCGAATGAGCTATCGCTGCATTCTGGGATTGTTTACGAGATCAGAGTGGATGGCACCTTTCAACAAATTCTCGAATTTATGTATGAAATCCAGCAGGCGGACGCTCTTATGCGTATTGCCAAATTTGAGGTATATGTTTCGACGGCTCAAGGGGCGCCGCCCGGGACTCTGTCGGCGAAGTTGCATGTCGTGGTGCTGGCTGAACAGAATTAAATAAAAAACGTTATGAAAAAAACATGCTTTCTGTTACTGTTTGCCGAGCTATTCCTCGGGGCCTGTGCATTTGCCACGACTCCAGAGATTAAGCTTTCGGGGCGTAAGGACCGTGTGCTAGCGTATCAGATGCGTGAGCGTGTTTTGGCTGTAGCGGAGACTCATTTGAACCAAGTGGATGAAGGCTTTGGGGCCACCATCGCAGCGCTCGACAATCCATATGCCTTTAAAGAGGTGGTTGAATTCGTCCCTCGCGTGATCGAAAAGAAGCCCGACTCTGTCGAGGCTTCTGTGGAGTATGACGATGCTTCGATTCTTAAAGTAATCGGGCGTAACCTGTCGAAGCAAGTGAGCGGCACGCTCGCTCGTGGGGCCACACATTATCTTCAACTCCAGGGCGGCGGCATGCTTAAGTCCGGCGCTAGTTTCCCGGCAAAAATCCCGCAGATCCCGGGGCGTTCATTCACCATCACCCTGATAGATGTCAATTCCCGCGGCTACACCTTGAAAATGGGAGCTGCCAGTTTGACGCTGCCCTTCGATGCTTCATCCGGCGACTCTGCTGGTGTGACCAAGGATTCCACTCAGTAATTTGCGCCGTCATTGCATCCATATTATATCGTTAAATTTTACTCCATCTAATTCACTCAACCCTCCTGCCTTATGAAAAAGCACAACTTTGTCTCTTTATTGCTCCTTGCGTCAATCGTCCTGTGGGCCCAAGTGGGGCTTGAAGATGATCCCGCGCTCAGCGACATTGATCTATCCGATGTGGTGATCATCGAGGATGTAGCTGAGGCATCCGACTCCGTGGATACACCCGCGCTGGGCGGCCTCGGAGATACTGCAGCAGACAAGGTTGGCGAAGTAGCTGCGGCGCAGCCGACAACTGCGGTGGCCGAGCTTGAGGCGGGTTTAGATGGCGTGGGCGAAGTCGTAGAGATTCTAGATGCGCCGACTGCAGGTGTCATGGTGGATGTGGAGGCACCTGAGATCCTTGATGTGGCGACCGCCACACTACCGAGCGATTCCGAAGTGGTGCTGGAGTTGCCTGGTCAGGAAACATCCGGCCCAGGTGGGGTGAAAGTGACTGAAGAGGAGACCATTTCGGTTGATTTCCCAGACGAGGAAGTTCGCACGATTCTCCGTAATGTAGCCGACCTTTTTGATTTAAATGTGGTGATTCCTGATACTCTGCAAGGACGCACCTCTGTTAAGCTTCGCAACATTACCTGGCGCCAAGTGTTTGAGGTCGCCTTAGAGCCATTGGGTTTCACGTATGTTGAAGATCGTAATATCATTCGGATTAAGAGTATCGAAGAGCTGACCACCGAACCCGTGGATACCCGCGTCTTTGTTTTGAATTATGCTACTGCCGAAGAGCTGCAAAACTCGATCGCTCCGCTGATCGACACTGCTGCCGGTGGTCGTGTGCAAGTTGACGTTCGCAGTAATGCACTGGTGATTACCGAGCGTCCGTCGCGGATGAACCAGATTCAAGAGATCATTGAAAAACTCGATAAAGCGACTGACCAAGTGATGATTGAAACGAAGTTCATCGAAGTCGAGAATACCGATCAAAAGAACATCGGAGTTAATTGGAGTTCTTTAGAGGGTTACGGTGCCTCCGCGGGGCCATTTCAGCGTCAGTGGTCGCGGAATCGGAGTAGCCAAGATGATTCAGAGCGTAATGATACGAGTAATAATAGCTCTAATTCTAGCAGTAATAATGGCTTTAGTTTGGCGGATGGACCAATATTTGCTTCTGAGAATGATGTTTTATCTGGCAATGGCACTGACCTCACTCGCACAGTGGAGAGTTTGGCCGGCACCAGTCGCTTGGACACTGCGGTGTTTTCTGCAGACGAGTTTCGAGTCGTAATTTCTGCGCTCGAGCAGAATAATGACACGGAACTAGTCGCGAATCCCACGGTGGTGACCATGAGTAATCAAGAAGCCACCATCGATATTGTAACAGAGATCCCTCAGGTGGAGTTCTCGATTGATCAAGAAACAGGTGAGCAACGCGCGGATGGTTTGGCTGAGCCACTGGTATTTGGCACGCAAGTGCGGGTGACACCTCAGGTGAACGATGCGGGGTTTATAAATCTATTGGTAATTCCGAGTGTATCGAATCAGATTGGCACCCAGTTCACTGATATTGGACCTCAGCCAATTATATCCAGAAGAAAAGCTGAAACAAATGTGGTGATTAAAGATGGCTACACGCTTGCGATCGGTGGATTGACTCAGAATGAAGAGGTGCTGGGAGGTACGGCAGTCCCTGTTTTGGGAAGCCTACCTTACATCGGGCGGCTCTTTAGTAGTGAGTCTAACACAATGAGACAGAAGAACCTAATTATCTTCATCACCGCGAAAACGTTGAATCCAGATGGCAGTAGTTACCGCGATATCATCGACCCACGCGTGCTCCACCAAATGGGCGTGGTGCCAGCCGATGTGCCTGGCTACCAGCTCTCGCCAGAAGATTTGAAAACGCTGCAGGACATAGAAGATTTCCGAGCGCAGACACGTCGAGCCGAAGCGATGGCGGAGGGGCGCACTGAACTGAAGGCAATCGAGCGCACTGGTGAGCAGGATGAAAAAGATACCAGCAAAGTTACCGCCGCCGACCACGGCGCAGCCGTTGATACGGCAAGTCGCAGTAATCGCCGCCGTCGCTAATTGTAACCCGAGCAAGAGAGATTCCTCATGGATATTATACTTAGACTCAAAAAAGTCCACTGCTTCACGCGGTCTGCTCTCCTTCCGGTATTATTGTTTTTTGCGGCCGAGATCGGCGCGCAGGCGCAAGATTACAGTATGTCCGTCGGCGACGACTTCGGTGCTGTGGTTGATGCCAAGGGCAATCTGTTCGTCTGGGGCGCCATTGCGACCGAGGTTGCGGCGGGTGGAATTCAGCAAATTCTGCCGCGTGAGCAGTGGAGAGAGGTCTCGGTCAGTCGCACGCCCGCAGCGTCGGCTCATGTGCTTGCGATACGCACCGACGGTACTTTGTGGGCTTGGGGCTCGAATACGCGTGGCCAGCTTGGCGATGGAACGACTACGAATCGTGTGGACCCGGTGCAAATCAGCACCGCGACCGATTGGGCTGAGATTGCCGCTGGGGAATTTCACTCGATGGCGCGTAAGAGTACCGGTTTACTTTTCGTCTGGGGCGGCAATAGTTCTGGGCAGCTTGGATTCGGCCCTATTTTTAATGATCCCGATCTGGATATTCGGACGAGTATCCAAGCACCTTTTGACGCGAACCCTTATATTGCGATTGCCGCAGGCAAAGCGCACTCGCATGCGATTCGCTCGGATGGCACGCTGTGGACATGGGGCAGCGGTAATTCTGCCCAGAATGGTGGGTATGAGTTGGGCATATTAGTCAATGGCAACCCCCCAATCGGGGTGGTTGCTCCGACTCAAGTCGGCACGGCCGCTGGATGGAGCGATCTTTTCGGTGGTTACAATGCGACCTTTGCCTTGCGCAATACCGCGACTCAAACGGGGCAGTTGTGGGTGTGGGGTAGCGGTGGGAATCTCGGCACCGGCGGTAATGGTTTAGAGAAAATACCGGCTCGGGTTGGCACGGGCGTCGACTGGGTCGATGTTTCAGTTGCATCGACTTCGAGCTCCGCGCATACGCTCGGATTGAAGGACGATGGCACGCTATACGGCTGGGGTAATAATTATCAGGGCGGTCAACTAGGGTTGCCTCTTTACGACGGGCAAGGAAGCTTCCTTTTCCCGAATATCAAAAAAGACTTGCCGACCGCACTCGAGGTGCCGGACACATTCCTCGCCATTGGTGCGGGTGAAGAGTTTTCTGCGGTCGTTCGCGCGGATGGATTTCTACAGACTGCGGGTATCAATGATGTGGGCCAGTTGGCGAACGGACAAACCGACCCGTCCCTACCCGGGCAGGATTTCTTTGCCAATTCCAACCTCGGTGTTGCGGACTTAGTCGCAATTTCTGTGACGGTTAATCAACTCCCCGAGGATGTTGGAGCTGGTGAGACGATCAGTGTTTCTTTCGAGGTTCAAAACGCCGGGACGGGCCCGATCACGGACACTTTTACAATCCAAGCATGGCTCAATACATCTCCCAATGTTGGAGGAATCGCGCTCGATTTCGATCTGACTACAGGTGTGAATACTTCGTTCGACATTACAGATGATTTTGTAGCTTCGCAAAGTCGTAGCCTGCAGTTTCAAGTTCAGCTGCCGAACGATATCCCACAAGGCAGCTACTATATTGTCATCGATGCGGATACTGGCCCGATACAACCAGTTGGGGCAATTGAGGAAA